>Ga0070749_10003100_pt1 | contig 11161 bp, 10 predicted proteins | sample VirMetDEL_Nov_18_FD_75180 | JGI IMG/M metagenome (GOLD analysis project Ga0070749, IMG submission 75180) | Aqueous microbial communities from the Delaware River and Bay under freshwater to marine salinity gradient to study organic matter... | ecosystem: Environmental > Aquatic > Marine >...
CCATATTTAACTTCATAGTCATAATATCTAGGTAATCCAGCAAAAACCGCATTAAGATTAAATATACCAGAACCCGGTGCAGCAGCAGTAGCTCCTATCAAACCACCGTTTTCATAAATACTCTTCAGAGGCATTAACTGATCTCTTCATAACTACATACTGCTTCAAGGTCTCCTGTCGCGGAAGCCGTAAGCCTAATAGCGTCCCCTTCCTCAAGGTAAATTGCAGTTTCTTTAGAGATAACAACAAGCGATGCATCTGCTGGAACAGAAATCGTACTGGCGATTTCATATGCAGTAGAACTACGAAATAGGTCAACTGTAATATCTGCCGCACTTGTTCCGTCAACATTTGAAACAATTAAAGAATTGATCTTGAAGACCTTACCACTTGCGGCAGAGTTGGTGACGATAGCGGTAGCACTTGTTCCAACCTGTTGAACAGCAGTTTTGCCAGTGATTGTTGTTACGCCTACTATATTAGGTGCTGCCATTTATATTCTCCTATTATCCAAAAACGATTGCCATCGCGATGGCTTTACCTGTTGATGCGCCGCCAGCACCCCATGACGGAAGACCAGATGATACCTTGAGAACTTGATCTGTAGATCCTATTGCTAATCTGGTAAAATTGCCGTCACTATCTCTATAATATATATCTCCTTTAGCATCAGAAGTGATATTAATAGTAGGTGATGTTAATGTTTTATTTGTTAATGTCTGTGTACCTGTTAGAGTTGCATATGCAGGACCTACCGCTCTACTCCATTTAGTTTTATCAGAATCCCAAACATATGTACCACCAGAATCCGATGCATATGATTGACCATCAGTTGGTGATGCTGGGAAATTCAGTCTAGCCATTTAGTTTCTCCTGCAATTCTTGTATTCCTTTTATCAACAAAGCAATCAAAGGAATATAAGAAACCCCTTTCTTTCCATCCGTTTCTGTTACAAGTTCTGGCAATATCTTTTCAAGTTCTTGAGCAATAAGACCATACTATGAACTCCGTTATCTTTCCAATCAAATGCGACTGGATTTAATCTATTTATAATATCAAGTGATGACTGACCTTCCAACGGAGCAATGTTTTCTTTGAAACGAATATCAGAAGTCGAGTTAAAGTCTGTCGCCGAAACTTGACCTGTTGATGGGTTGTATGTAAGTTTTGATGAAGATACCCAAGCCGAATCAAGTGCGCCTGAAGTGGCATCATTAAATAGAAGATAACGAGTCGCGTCTGTAGTTGTGTCGTCAAAGACTGTAACAGAAGCGCCATCTACGCCATCCAAGCCCGCCGGTCCCGATAAATCTACCCACTGACTCGTATCGGAGTCAACAAACCATAAGTTCAGAGTACCATCAAGTTCGTTAAACCAAAGATCACCATCACTCGGCCCTACTGGCGCTGTTATCGAAGTCGTGACAGAAGCACCACCACCACCACCACCTTTATAATCCGAATCCAGAACAACCCCATTCCAATACAGACGACCATTAACATTATAAAGTTTCTTTGCGGTACCAGAAGGAGCAGCACCGTCTGAATCGATTGTGATAACTCCACTTGTTCTCAAATCGCCTGTAGTGAAGAAGTTTGCAGAAGCGGAAGTCCAATCGATATGTTCGTTAGCGACAAATCCCGTTAGATTATCGTGGTTGATTGATGCTTCGTATCCCGCTAAGAATTCTGCTGAATCTATAGCGAAACTTCTGTTAGAAGATATGTCACCACCACCAGAGAGACCCTTGCCAGCAGTTAGAGTTACTCCTGTGTGATCTATGTGTTCGTTTGAAACGAAACCAGTTAGATTATCGTGGTTGATGGATGCTTCGTATCCTGCCAAGAACTCTGCACTATCAATAGCAAACGACCGTGAAGCGGAGATATCGCCGCCGCCTGATAGACCTTTACCAGCAGTCAAGGTAACGCTTGTGTGTGCTACATGTTCATCCGACACAAAACCAGTAAGATTATCGTGATTTATTGATGCTTCATAACCCGCAAGAAACTCAGCCGAGTCAATGGCAAATGACCTGTTAGTGGAAATGTCTCCCCCACCTGACAGGCCTTTGCCAGCAGTTAATGTGACGCTTGTGTGATCTATATGTTCGTTTGAAACGAAACCTGTCAGGTTGTCGTGATTGATTGATGCTTCGAAACCTGCTAAGAACTCCGCTGAGTCGATTGCGAAACTTCTGTTTGAGGATATGTCACCTCCACCAGATAAACCTTTACCCGCTGTTAGAGTAACTGAAGTGTGATCTATGTGTTCATCTGCAACAAATCCCGTTAGATTATCGTGGTTGATTGATGCTTCGTATCCCGCCAAAAATTCCGCTGAGTCGATAGCAAATGCTCTTGATGCGCTAATGTCACCGCCACCACTTAGACCCTTGCCAGCAGTTAGAGTGACTGAGGTGTGTGCTACATGTTCATCTGCAACAAATCCAGTTAGATTGTCGTGATTTATAGATGCTTCATACCCTGCCAAGAATTCAGCCGAGTCAATAGCGAAACTTCTATTCGAAGAAATATCGCCTCCACCAGTGAGACCTTTTCCTGCGGTCAAGGTGACACTTGTGTGTGCTACATGTTCGTCTGCTACAAATCCTGACAGATTGTCGTGATTGATTGACGCTTCATAGCCTGCCAAGAATTCGGCTGAGTCGATAGCAAATGATCTAGACGAGGATATGTCGCCCCCGCCAGAAAGACCTTTACCCGCCGTTAGTGTGACGGCGGTGTGATTGATATGTTCATTGGCAACATAATCGTTAAATCCATCGTGATCCCACTTGGCATACAATTCTGATGAGTCAATGGCAAATGATCTTGAAGCAGATATATCGCCGCCACCTGATAGACCTTTGCCAGCAGTCAAGGTAACTGAGGTGTGATCTATATGTTCATTTGAAACGAAACCAGTTAGATTATCATGGTTGATACTTGCTTCGAAACCTGCTAAGAACTCAGCCGAGTCGATAGCGAAACTTCTTGATGCACTAATATCACCGCCACCACTTAGACCTTTGCCAGCAGTTAGAGTTACTCCTGTGTGATCGATATGCTCATTTGCAACATAATCACTAAATCCATCATGTTTATACTGAGCATAAAGTTCTGCTGAGTCGATTGCGAAACTTCTATTCGTTGAAATGTCGCCGCCACCAGAAAGACCTTTACCCGCCGTCAAGGTTACTGAAGTATGTGCTACGTGTTCGTCTGCCACGAAACCTGTCAAGTTGTCATGGTTGATAGACGCCTCATAACCCGCAAGAAACTCAGCCGAGTCGATAGCGAAACTTCTTGATGCAGATATATCACCACCACCACTAAGGCCCTTGCCAGCAGTCAAGGTGACACTTGTGTGTGCTACATGTTCATCAGAAACAAATCCATTTGTGTTGTCATGAACAACGACCTTGCTATATTGTGCGGCAAGTTCTGCTGAGTCTATGCTAAGAGTATTGGTGCCTGAGTTGTAAGCAAGACCTTTACCGTCTAATCCGGCATTGTCAAGAGATACATTGAAATCGGAATCAAATCCAGAATATTTACCAGTCAATGAACCAACATTAAGTGTCGCAAGTGTCCAACCTGTTCCACCAACATTGACAATATTATTTGGAGGATTCGAATCTAAAGAAGAATCTATAAGTCCATTGAAAAGATAATATTGACTATTGCTTGCGTCTCTTATAAATCCTGTGTGTCTTTTTGTAATGCCGCCATCATTTGAGTAGTGACCTATGAAACCAATGTCAATAACATCACTTGTTTCATTACTATCAGCCAGATGTATCATCGGATCTGAAACGGACAATGTTTGTGTGTTGATTATTGTTTGTGTACCATTGACCGTGAAGTTTCCAGATACAGTCAATCCAGAGAATGTCACAGAATCAGTTGTAGCAACAGGTTGCCCGATAGAAATAACACCAGAAGCAGAATTGTAAGTAACACCAGTACCAGCAACGAAATGCGCTCTCACTTCTGTGGCAGAAGGTCCTGTATATGAAAAAATGCCTGTAATTGGACTATAAGAGAACGAACCATCACCACCATTATCAACAGCAGAAACAGCATTTCTAGCATCCGAATCTGCTCTGGCAGAAGTATAATATAGATTCGATCCTTCGGGTAGATTTGCAGTCGTGAAATAAGCAGCAAACTCGGCAGAGTCAATATTGAAAGTTCTATTCGTGGATATATCGCCCCCACCGGATAGACCTCGACCAGCAGTTAGAGTAACGGACGTATGTGCAATGTGTTCATCTGCCACAAATCCCGTCAGGTTATCGTGATTGATAGATGCTTCGTATCCGGCCAAGAATTCTGCTGAGTCAATGGCAAATGATCTTGAAGTACTAATATCACCACCACCAGAGAGACCCTTGCCAGCAGTCAAGGTAACTGAGGTGTGATCTATATGTTCATTTGAAACGAAACCATTTGTGTTGTCGTGTACAATGACTTTACTATATTGTGCGGCAAGTTCTGCTGAGTCAATATTGAAAGTTCTATTAGTGGATATATCACCACCACCACTTAGACCTTTACCAGCAGTCAAGGTGACTGAGGTGTGGTCTATGTGTTCGTTTGCAACAAAGTTATTCAATGCGTCATGATCAATCTGCGCATCGTTTGTTGCGATTACTCCAGTAGCGGCCGTGTATGTAATACCAGTTCCACCTGATATCGCATTCTTTGCATCTGAGTCTGTTCGACCAGTTGTGTAATAGAGATTCGATCCTTCTGGTAGATTTGAAGTCGTGAAATATGAAGCAAACTCGGCTGAGTCTATATTGAACGTTCTGTTCGTGGATATATCACCGCCGCCGGATAGACCGCGACCAGCAGTAATATTGACGCTTGTGTGATTGATGTGTTCATTTGCCACATAGTCGGAAAAATCGTCATGGTTATACTGAGCATAAAGTTCTGCTGAGTCAATATTGAAAGTTCTATTCGTGGATATATCGCCTCCACCAGAGAGACCCTTACCAGCAGTCAAGGTAACAGACGTATGGTCTATGTGTTCGTTACCAACAAATCCCGTCAAGTTATCGTGATTGATTGATGCTTCGTAACCCGCAAGAAATTCGGCTGAGTCGATGGCGAAACTTCTGGAAGCAGATATGTCACCCCCGCCAGAAAGACCTTTACCCGCCGTTAGCGTAACTGAAGTATGGTCGATGTGTTCATTGGCAACATAATCGTTAAATCCATCATGATCCCATTTAGCATAAAGTTCTGCTGAGTCGATGGCAAAAGAACGAGAAGAAGAAATATCACCACCACCACTAAGACCCTTGCCAGCAGTCAAGGTAACAGACGTGTGGTCAATGTGTTCGTTTGCAACAAAGTTGTTTAGTGCATCGTGATTAATCTGCGCATCGTTTGTCGAAATAACACCAGAAGCAGAATCGTATGTTATTCCAATTCCGTTTACGAGATGCGCTCGTACTTCTGTCGCAGAAGGTCCTGTATATGTAAATGTGCCTGTTGCTTCAGCATATGTAAGAGAGCCATCACCACCTGCGTCTGTCACTGAGACAGATTCTCTTGCTCTTTTGGCGGTAAAGTCTGAGTCGGCAATCGCTGTTGTGTAAGACCCCCCATCAGCCGTGTTGATCGTAAATATGCCTGATGCTGAATCAAATGACGTTGAAGAAACACCTGCGACTGATACAGTTCCAGCAGAATCAAGTTGTCCTTGAGCATTTACAGTAAACACAGGAACTTGAGAAGCGGAACCATATGTTGCCGCTGTAACGCCTGTATTTGTTATGCTGATGTTACCAGTTGAAGAATCGTATGTTATTCCCGTACCACCAACCAAAGCACTACGTGCGTCTGAGTCTGCTCTAGCAGTTGTATAATAGAGATTTACACCCTCTGCTACATCCGTTGTGGTCTTAGTTGCTAATCTAACATCAAAATCGCTATCAGCCCTTGATGTTGTGTAATATAGATTGGTGCCTTCAGGTAAATCGGCCGTAGAGAAATACGCAGCAAGTTCAGCGGAGTCTATGCTAAGAGTGTTTGTAGTGGAGTTGTATGCAAGACCTTTACCACCCAAAGCGGCACTATCTAACGCAAGATTGAAATCTGAATCAAAATTATCTTTTGTATAAACGACTTCAACATCAATAGAAAATTTACCGGTCGCGGAATCATAAGTTAGGTCCCCACCCGTGTTGAAGTAACCTCGGATCGTTGCTTTAGATTGATCTAATGCTGAATCAAATGATTGTGGTAGAAAATTGTCTGAAGAACTATCATATCGTATGATATCGTCGTGTGATATATTCGCAAAATTCGTATTAATTTCGACGACTCTTTGGGGTGTATATTGTGGAGTTGAAACTGTAATAGATTTTACGATTGTAATGCCGCTTACAATCTTTGCGACTTTAGTTTCGCCTGTAACAACTAGATTAGTCATATATCCCTACCTCACTTTGTAACTGACGGTGTGACTTGGATACGACCCTCTAGAACTCTTTCTATTACAGTATTAGCAGAACTATCGACATATGAGATTTCAACATCGTACACATATCTTCCCGCCTTGAGAGCATCTGTTTGAGTATTGGTCAGAGCCAAAGTACAGATACCTCCAGTAGCAGGTGAAGTGATATTGGTTGTAAAAGATGTTGTATCGGAATCGGCTGAATTGTATGTTTTCTTCATTTTTGCAGCCACCGAATAACCAGTAAGATTTTTCTTACTACCATCGGTATTCACTAAATTTAAGGTAACTGATACATCAGAACCTTGATCGATTGTGAACTCTTCGTACTGTGCCATAAAAACCTCTCGTTTTCTTTGTCGGACGGGCAAAACCGCCCCTGCACCAAGTTATATAGAGTTATTTATACATTTTATTACTTGAGGATTGCTTCGGAAGAAAAATCTTTATACAACATGTCTTTATAATCTAATCCATAATGAATAAAATTCATATCAAATCGTGCATCTATAGATTTCTTATCTGATCTTTCTATTTGGTGCATTAGATAATTGTAAGAATGTGGTAACTGTGAAACGAAATTATTTTTCAAGTATCTAGCAAGTATAATTACATCCACGACCAATTGATATGTATCGTCTGTGTCCAAAATTTCAAGATTAATATTTTTGAAATCGGAAAAAACGCTTTTTGGGAAGATTATTATTCCCGAAGTTTCTTTTCGACTTTTAATTGTTCTTTTATTTTTCAATCTATTTAAATTTTCTCGTACAGAAATGGGTCTTGAATATAAGGTTATGTTATTCGGATTGTAATAATCGAATATATTTCCCGCATATGTGGTGGCTAAAATATCACAATCAAAATAACAAACCGCATCATAATAATTTACCAGATCATTTTTAAACGGATAAAAACGACCATAGTAAGGGTTATAATTTATTGACTCGTTCAAAGTATCATATAAAATATAATCAACACCTATCTTGTTGGCATATGCTTTTAACGATTGAATAGACAATTCATGAAAATCTTTAAATCCTAAATCCTCAAGATTATTATCGATGTTGGTTTGCATATTAACGTAAGACGCATCAGATAAAGTCAATTTCATTTTTTTTGATTTTTCTTTAGAGAAATATTGATATATCAAAAATTTCATAACCAACCTTTTTTGTAAAGAAGATCGTGTATTGTTTCAATGGAGTGTGATCCAAATTCTAATCTACACATAATTCTTTCTTCATCACTGTAGTTGGTCCAACCATGTGGAACATAACCATTAATCAAAATTGCTGGTTTTAAATCCATCTCTTCGAATAAATCAGGATCATATTCAAATTCATATGATATTCTATCACCATCTTGTTTTTTTGTTTTCTTAGGATACAAAGACAAATCCTCATATTTTCCCGTAATAAATTTGCTTTTGTGTTTGTCGATTTTTAGTGGCACATTAATGCCAAAATTATCGACAATTTTATCATCAGACACATTGGTTCTGTCTGTATGTATTATAGACTTGCCCATATTCGGAGGGCTTATCATAAAAATTATCACTTCGCAATGTGGTATGTTTATGTTAAACTCGATTTTATTAGAAATAAAATACATTTTAGTATTGTAGTGGTTTGTTTTAATTTCAATGAGTTGGTCATAATAATTATTGTAAATATGTTTCAATCTTGATATTATTGTATCTGGAAAATTTGATAATCTTTTGGTAATCATGACATTATATCAATCAAGGTAGTTTCTAAAATATCAAAATATTCGTTGTCTGCTATAAACATTGGGCAGACTCTTAAAGAATTAAAACCAGAACTGTTACTGGCACCATAATATCGTTTTTTGAAGTTCTGTATTTTATGATTATCTCGTATTACATCAAAAGAAGCACATTGACCATATACTCTAAATGTGTTTATCAAGTCAAGTGATTTTAATCTGTATCCTATATTTCGTAAATTTGTCTCAATATTCTCCACAGAATCAAAATATTTTTCTCGGTTTATTATTTCTATGCTCTTGTTAAATGCCCCTATGCCGCCCATATATGGACGGAAAGTGTGTCCATAAAAAATCCTACCTTCCGCTCTTTCCCAAATGTTTTTCGAAAACAGTGTTGCCCCTAATGGAGCATAACCACCAGTTATTGCTTTACCTATACAAACAACATCTGGTTTAAATGGTATTAGTTTTGTGTGACTGAAATATTCGCCAGTCTTACCCCAACAAGAAGCTACATCATCAACGATAATGGTCACTTTATCTTCGCAGATTTCTTTCAGGGATAACCAAAACTGATTGCTCCAAATATTCAAACCATAATACCATGGAGCGGGATTGATTACCAGAATGCCTACATTATGCGATTTTATTTCTATTTCGGTTCTTTCAATCAATCGTTTTTCTTCTATGGATCTCTCTAAATCCGTTCTCCAAGGATTTGTTTTTATGGTTCTTACAGGTCCAGAAAAATTAGATGAAGTAGCAGATAGTTGTTTTGTCATTATACTCGTACCGTGCCAACCGGGAGTATATGAGAGTATCTTTTTGTTGGGATTTAGAAGTGTGGTATATTGAAGTGCGGCTTCTACGGCACCAGTTCCGGTAACGGTCCAAATAATACCAGACCAGTTATTGTCTTTTAAAAACTGTTCTGCTTTTTCTACGGAATCTGTAGTCTGGCCTATATTTGACATACACTTTGAGACTGTTCGCATTTCTTGAGAAACCGAATCTATGAGTTCTTCATTCGCGTATCCAAAAGGAAAAGCAAAACCTCCAGAAGTAATATCTATGTAAGATTCATGTTCATCAAGAATCCAATAAGATTTCGTTTTGATTAAATTCATCGTATTAGTCTTTGATTTTTATAAATCCAATATGTCCTGATTGGACGTAAATTTTTTTAAGTGTATCATTTTCGTATACGTGACGAGGATAATCATAAAATTCCGGATTTATTTGTCTGGCTTCTATATATATTCCTCCAACAACTAAATTATTCATAGCATGATCGTAACCCGCTTGTTTTGTAATATAAGATTCGTGCCAATTAGGTAATTCATTAATCGCTAAAGCAATAGGTTTTTTGAATTCTTTATAAGAACAGATGTTTCTAACATCTAAATCTTTTACCCAAGGTCTACCTGAAAAGTTTTTTATATCAAATCCTAAAATATCCTTTTCTGGATAATAATCTGCTTTTATTTTTTCTAGATTAATACTGTATCCCACTCCATATTCAACAATAATTCCTTCGGGCAAAGAAAAATTTACAATCTTTAAGACATTTCGTACACTCGTCTCAACTCTCTGGGTCCAATTGGATTTAAAACAGTTTTCGGCAGAAAAATCTTTTCTTGTATCAATTCTGTCTTTGTACATAGATTTCATTTTCATTCATAAATCCTTGTTATATGAAAAGTTTTCAAAATCTTCGTAAAACCGATCCAGAACTATTTTTTGAGTTTCCGAGTTATAATAGTTTTTCCATGCTGTTGTGTATTTACTTGATTTTTCTTTTATACCAGCAGGAAAATTTGGTAGTTCCAGAATCTTTCCTATTTCAGGCAAGTCTGTTTCAAATTTATATATCTTTGCTGAAGAAGAAATGTGTTGTGCCATCTTTGTTTTTGTAGAATGATAACAAGCATTTTTCTTCAAAAATTCGTCCATAATATTTTCAGTAGTGAGAAAATCTTTGAAGGATAAGTTACAGTTAAATGTCGCATTAGTAAACAACCAATAACTTATCATTCTCGAATAAGGATTCCGAACTATTGCTATTGTGTTATTCTGATTAAAATCTATTCCAGTTCTTTCGTGCCATATGGAAATAGGATCATGTCGTCTAGGAAATTCCGTTTTTCTGTCGCCTAGATATGTCAGTTTTTCATGTTTTATTATAGAAGATCCAGCGGTTTTTGGAACATGATAGAAATATCTATTCTCTGATATTCTAAACATACAAATCTTGGGATTCTATCAAGTCTTCAAATCTGAATGAGAATACCGCCGTTCTTCTCAGATCATTATTCGCCACAACTCTGTGATTCCATCCTGTATTGATAAACCATAACTCGCCAGGCTTCATGAACAACTGGTGTATACCTTCTCTATTCTTAAACTCAAACAAAGAGTCGTTTTCATGTAAACAGATTTGCGCTCTACACATTACACTTGTATTCGTATCAATATGCCAAGCAACTGAATGGTGTGGTAATGTTTCACTCAACCGAAATCGAAATACTTGCCTGAAATACCGATTTATGTCGGAGATTGTGGTGTCTATATCAAACTCTTTGTTTGCCCATATACTATACTGATCTTCTGATTCCTTGAACACTTGTCCAACTTCAGCATTTTTCAAAGTTGGTCCGTCTTTGTTCTCTTGTAAAATAAGTTGACGATAGTATTCTTTTTTTACTCCATGTGTATCTTCATAATCAACTGTGTTTGTGATCGAATAGTTATCGGAACCAATGTCGTTTCTATCACAGGTATCCAGAATATGATTGAGTTCTGCAACGGTTTCTTTTGAGACTGTTCCGAGTTTATGAAATATTTTCAGTTCTGTTCTGTCAGGCCCAGAACCTTTGACTCTTTCTCTCAATCGCATTTTATCATCCTTATAAACAAAGCGCCTGGATCCCATTGCCACCATTTCTTACCGA
>Ga0070749_10003105_pt1 | contig 11153 bp, 16 predicted proteins | sample VirMetDEL_Nov_18_FD_75180 | JGI IMG/M metagenome (GOLD analysis project Ga0070749, IMG submission 75180) | Aqueous microbial communities from the Delaware River and Bay under freshwater to marine salinity gradient to study organic matter... | ecosystem: Environmental > Aquatic > Marine >...
ACATTAATTATCTAAATCCAGGATCCATTAGACCACAATACGGTTGGCAACCTCAAGGGGGCTTAGCCGGTATGTTATATGCTCGTGATCGGAGTCGATACGAGGATATGGCTGGTATGCAGGATCTAATGATGGGTGCTCAAACTCAAATGACCCTAGAAGATTTAACTAGAGGTGCTCCTGTTCGTCAAGCACAACGAAATGCCCAACTTCGAGATTTGCCAATGAAATCTAGGCAACTTGAAGCTCAAACAATTCCAATGGAATTGGAGGCTGACTTTGCAAAGAAAATGCATCCTGGCCGCGTTGAACTAGGACAAGGACAACAGCGTTTAGATCGTGGACAACAACGCATTGCTCAAACTATTCAGGCAATTGCTCAAGTTCCTCCTGGTCCTGATTATGTTGCTCGTATGGGACAACTACTAAAAGAATCAGGTGTTGATCCTAATACGGGTCCTATTCGTCAAATCTTGTCTGGTGGAAATGCACAAGAAGTTCAAATGCGGGCCATGCAGTTTCTAAGACTTCAAGATGCTACAAATCCTGCCTATCGTCAGGCAATGGATACTACAACCTTACGAGGTGAATATGATTTAGCTGGTCGCCATATTACTGGTGGATATGGTTTAAGACAAGCTGCAGAAAGAGCAGCAGCTAAAAATATGAGCCATATGGATGCAATGAAAAAGACTAAAGATCCTATTCAGGCCGTAACTGCAGCTATCAATGCTCTTTCTGATCCTGACTCAGATGCTCGTACACAGGCAATGGCCCGAACATCTTACAACAAAACAAAGGTGTTTACGAACGTTTAATTCAAGCTAAAGAACAACCAACACTTCCTGGATTCCCCGCTACGTCACGTCCTGTACCATTACCTGGTGATCCCACTCAACCACAGGCTCAGCCACAAGGACAATATCAGCCGGGACAAGTTTATAAGGGACGAACTGGAACTTACCGATACAAAGGTGGAGATCCTACCGATAAAAACTCTTGGGAAAAAGTTCAATAATGCTTCCTTTTGAAGAAGGTTTACCTTTTGAAGCTCTTCCTTTTGAAGAAGAGGAGCCTCAAAAATCTTATATGGATAGGGTAACTAGTGAAGCCCTTCCTGCTGTTACGAATATTGGCGGAGATATTTTACGTTCGATTCCTGCTGGTATTAGGGGATTAGGACAAGCTATTGCCACAGGTTCAATGGAAGAGGGTTTAATGGGTTATGAATCCTCAATGGAATATCTTAGAGAACATACCCCAAGATTTAGAGATCCGAAAGTTGAAGAAGTTGAACAGGTTGCCACAGAGGGTCTAGAAAAGCTTCGTCGTATGGGAGGTGATGTTGGTGAGCGGATGGCAACTCATGGTAATTTACCTGGAGTTCCTGGAGCAATTTTATCAGCTACCAATCGTCCTGGAGTTGAGGGTGCTCCTTTAGCTAGAACACTAGGAGAAGTGGCTGTTGATGTTGCCCCTATTCCTGGTGTCGAAGGTCTTGCTCGTATTCCACGGGCACGTAAAGCCGCTAAAGCGGCTGCAACCGAAGCTGAACGAGCAGCAAATATGATTCGAGAGGCAGAGGAGACTGCTGCTCGTATTGAAGCTGATAAACAACGTTCTTTTCAAGAACAGGCTACTCAACAGGAGTTACCAGGTTTTGATGAACTTCGTAAAGAAGCAGAACCAAGAACTCCTTACAATATGCCGGAGTCCTTACGTCGTCAATTAGAGGAAGAATTAAATCCTCCTGTTGAACAACGTGTTTTAGGACAACAAGAACTCTTTGGTGAGAAACCTCTTGGGGTAGTAGAACGTCCTATTAGGGAACCTTCTAAACCATTAGATTTTACTCCTGAGCAACCTAAACCAACTACACGAGAAGGAGCCATTGCTCAAGCTCAAGGCATGGAAGCTACTCGTCCAGGAGCCGCTGAACAACTGAGAATGGGAGTTCTAGACTATCCTTCTTCGTTAGATCCTACTACTCCCACCAAACCACATCTTATTGGTCCTAAAGCTACCTTTAGACAAGGTGGTGTTATTGATCCAGATCTATTAACTTTTGGTATTCCCAAATTAATTGAAAGGTATAGTGGGGATATGAAGAAAGTACTTGAAAAGTTCAAAGGTACTTTCCATCCTATGGAATTAGAAAATGCTATACATAGAGCAGAACAATGGCCTCTCTCTAAAACAAATGTAGTTTGGATGACTCCTGATGAATTCCATAAACTTGCTAGACCTCGTGATAAAAGTCCATATTCAGATATGGGATCTGAACAACTTCGTACATCAATTCGACGAGGTTTAAAAAAGGATGAGGGATTAGATGAAATGCCATCTTTAGCAATTGAAAATGGCAAAGTTTATCATCATGAAGGTCGCCATCGAATGGATGTGTTCAAAGAGCAGGGAATGGATCTAATTCCTGTTAAAATTTCATTTGCAGGTAAATCATCTAAATGGCCCAAATCTATTGAACAGGAATATGGAGTTGAACGAGTTCCACTTCGTGATCCTCTTTTTGGTGAAAAACCAGATCTAGATTTTACTAAAGGACCTGGTAAAAACCAATCAGGTGCTTGGACTCCTTTTGCTTCTTCAGAGAAACCAAAAGGTCCTTCTCTATCCGACTTCAAAAAGGAACTAAAGGCTCGAGGTATTAATGTACCAGACGATGTTGCGAAAGCAATTTTTGATAAGCATCAAAAGGGACAGGAACCAAAACCTGTAGAAGCCCATCCAGAAAGTAAGGCAGTTGAAACTGCTGCTAATATTGATGGTTTAAAACAACTACAGCGTCAGTATGCTGATCGTCGTCCTTTAGAAGAGGTCGCTAAAGATGTAGCCAAAATGCCTAAGGATACCCTTACGGATATGGCTACCAAAAACACTTTACATAAGATTATTCAAGGACGTTTTATTGCTAAGGATAATCCTCTTCTTTCATGGGTATCTAGTCAAATCCATTGGGGTAAACAGGAAGCTATTCTTGCTGCTAACAAATGGTTGCATGGAGAAAATGGTTCTCGTAAACAGCCAGAACCTGGTTCCTTTAACTATATGTGGAAGCAACTTAAGCGCCCCGAATTAGAAAAAATTAACGAACTTGGTTGGGCACTACAGCAAGAAGGCACATGGTTAGGTGAAACTGGTATTCAAGCCAAAGCTAGGGAAGTTATTGGCCGTGAACTTTCTCCAAAGGAGATGCAAGCTTACTTAGATCGTAATCGTATTATGAAGGAAGTTTTAAAGGATGTTAATAAGTTCATTATGGCTGAAGGCCGTGAACCTATTCATGAACTTCCACATTACTGGTCACCTGCCATCTTTGATGGTCCATTTCTTGTAAAGTTTATTGATCCAAAAACTGGAGATACAGTTAAAGTTCATAGTGCCTATATTAAACCTAATCTGAAAAAACTTCAGAAAGAATTTCCTGACTATAAATTAGAAGAAGTTCCAGAACGTGGATTAAGGGGGGACATTGACTGGCAGCAATTTGAATGGATTTTACGACAGTTAAATAAGGAAATGAAAGATCCTGCGGCGAGGGCTATTAATGAGGGCTTACGTCGTATGGGTTTTATGAAGCATGGATTAAAACGTAAAGGTGTTGCTGGATCTAAAGGTTCGCAAGGTGGAAAGAAAGGACTATTGAATATGAAGAAACCTCAGAACAATATATTCGACGCGCCTATGATTATCTTGCCAATCGTCAACTCGATAAAATTCATAACGCAGTCAATGACCTTCAAGAGGCCAATCACTTACCTTATACCAAAGCATATGCACTTGAAGCTATTGATATGGCCCGTGGTGGTTCCAACGACTTCTTCGAAGGGCTTAGCAGAATTGTTTCGGCAACACTATCGGGTACAGTTGAACTCGGAACAGCTGGCAAGATTAAGTTACCTCAGAGATTTACACGAGATTTACTCCGACATGGTAATCGAATTAAAACAACGCTTCTCTTAGGATTTTTCCATCCTGTTCATATTGGAGCACAGCTTTTACAAACACCTACTTTTATGCCACCTAAACTATTAGCAATGGCAGGAGAAGCAGGTGTCAATCAATTGCACGTAATTCCTGCAATGTCTCGTGCTCTTGGAAAGTTAATGAAGTTGGATGATTCAGTAGATGCTAAAGAGTTTCAGAAGATTAATGCTTTTGAGGCTACCTTTAATTATGACTGGTCAACCTATGCTGGAGATGCTAATCCCCATCTTAAGAAACATATTGCCAATCATTTAACCGGACTCTCTACCCTAATGTGGATTGAGTCTAATGCTGTTCGTCGTCCAGCTTCTCATATGTTCTTAGAAATGCTAAGAGAAATTGGATATGAGCGCATTGCTAAAGATCCAGGGGAAATCTATAGAGTTGCTAAAGAGATGACTGACCATTATATGGTCTCAACTCGATTCTATGAGAAACCACATGTCTTTAGTCGTACCGGATTATTTGGTATGGCTGTAGGCCCTCTACAAAGCTTTGCAACCACTTGGTTAGGAATGCTACGGGAATATAGTAAGTTAAGTTTTCAAGGTCTAAAAGAAGGTTCTTTATCTAAGCAAGTACCTTTGGCTTCTTTCTTTGCTGGATCACTACTAACTACTGGTATGTTAGGTTTTGTGGGTGTAAAGGAATGGGATGCTTTAGCCGAATTCTTAAATAAACAGTTTGGATTTAATTTACCAACAGGTACGGAATACATCCTATCCAATGTTAAGTCTACTAAGTTACGGCATGGAGCTTTAACTGAAGCCCTAGGCCTTAACGTAGGTGCGACTTTTGGTGCTCCCACAATGACTGGTTCATTAGCCCCTGGTCTCCAATTTTATGGTGCTCTTGCCAATATGGGACTCTTAGGAGTTAGACAAACTGGAGTCTTTGGAGAAGCTAACGTACCACAGAGTGCTGAATGGCGAGAAGGTATTAAGGGATGGACACCGAGATTTAGTCCTCTTCCTGAAGGAATAGGAGGGTGGGGATATACAGAGCAACACTTTACCCCTCCCGGTAGACCTTATGAAGAAGCTTCCGGTAGAGGAGGTCCAATTGTACGGACTCCAGAAGATTGGGCTGCCCGTAGACTTGGTACATATAGTCTCGAAGAATCGGCTCAGAAAATTGAACACTATACAGCTCAGAAACGACAAAAGTCACTAACTAAAGAAGTTAATAGAGCCGTCGAAATTATTCTAAATGAGCCTGATAAAATTAATGAAAAACTTCCCGTATTATGGGAATCCCTTGCAGAGAAACAATTTACCTCTCAAGAGATTCGTTCAGCCCTGCTCAGGAAGGTTCAGGAACGTTTAATTGAGGCTGATGTAAGGGGAGTCAAGGGAGGGGCTACAGCCCGTCAGCAACGTCTGTGGCTGCTTTATCAACAACTACAGGGACAACGATGAAAACCTTTCAAGATAAAGTTAAACCTCATGAGGTTGATAAAGTAAGTCCAGAGGATTTACAACTCCGGTTAGAAATGTTACAAGATCTAAGACCAGAGTGGTTTATCTATAATGATACCCTAGGTGAAAGACCTATAGATGGGATGTTTAGAGAGATGCGTAAAAATTGGCATCTGTATCATATGGATAAAAATATCCAATTTAATAAAGATTTGGGTGTAACGGAACAAATTGAACGTAATAAAAAAATTGCTCCAGATTACACAAATGAAATTCAACAAGCACCCGGATTACAACCTGGACAGGTTCGTAAAATGGGGCCAATTATGTAACCATTTTCGAGCTACTATGAATTCGGAAGAAAGTAACATGGAAACGAATGAGGAAAAAATCGGCTATTTAAGAGCACAATCTGAGGAAAACAAGAATGATTTAATTCGCATTGAAAGAAAAGTCGATGCTCTGTCGGATCTTGTTTCTGGTAAATTTAGAACTGCTGAAACCGTTTTTAATATCTTAAAATTTATGGGTGTAGCGATTGTAGCTGTTCTCACCTTTAAATTTGGAGACATTAAAGAGTGGTTTAACTTTCTATTTAAACGCTAAACAATTTGGATTGTACCTTGTCCACCAGCCTCTTTAAATTTTTGTTTTAAAGTAAAGAGACATGTTCGGGTTGTGCCTGGTATAATGACACCTTCTTTCGTAATTTTCCAACCAACAATAATACAACCTTCGGTATCTCGATGAGTATTGCCCGCATGAATACGAATATGAGTGAAACCTGGCACCTTCAAAAGGGTCAAAGTGTCAGGTCCGAATTTGAAACTGTTTTGAAGGACTACATTGTAAATTCCACGAGGGATAGCTGTTTGACCGTCTATCTTCCACTTCTCGACAGGTACTCCATCCTGTTCTCGCACCTTATCCTCTAAGGTGAAACAAAAATATTCATCATTAATGTACAGTTGACCAGTTGTATAGTCATCTGTAAATCTATTTCGTAGTAGTTTTAACTTCATTCATCCTCCAACATTTCTCGTAAGTCATCTGGAATTCCGTCTAGGAAAATGTTGACTTCAGCAATTCCTAAGAATAGAGAAATTAATTTTGCATCCCAAATAATTTCAAAACCAACAACAAAGCCACCAATAAACGAAGCTAAAATTTCAGTTTTCAATTGAAAGGTCCATCCCAAGGGTTGCCACGATAAGGTCCTGGAAATAAGATTTCCCAAATCATCCCAACTACTAAGAGAACAAGGGGCAATGCAAGCAGAATCATTCCTATAGTTTTCATTCTTTAGCCGTTTTCTTTCTAAGTACTTTCATAGTTTTAATCATTCCTCGGGGAATCTGAGTACGACCATTGTGACTGCCGTCCCCATCTGTATCGGTAGCAATAATTATATGGTCATCAGAATCTTTAATAAGGAATCCGACAGACAGTGCCAATTGTGGCACGACTGGATCAGACTTATAAAGCCAACCGTGCCTAAGACCAGCAGCATCGTCCCACACAACCTCCACCATGGGATAATGTTGTTCAGGTCTTTTAACTTTTGAGGTACTTGATGGCTTTTTCGAGGGTGTTGATATTGTCTTTGAATTGTCCGAGTCCTTGGTTACAGTTAGAGCAGAGGAGACCTCTAATTTTTCCGGTTTTGTGGTCATGATCAACGTGTGTGCTTTTAGTAAAACTAGTTAAAGGAAAGCTGCAAATTGCACAGCTTTTGTTTTGTTTGTTATATAAACTCTCATATTCCTCAATTTCTAATCCATAACGATGTCGCAAATGTGTAATACGATGTTGTTCTGTAGAAAGACGATATTTTTCATTACGACATTTTTTGCATTGTGATGCTCGATCATGTGTTCGACCCCTCGCAATTGGATATTGAGTTAGTGCTTTGTCTTCTTTACAAAGGGGACAGATTTTAGTAAGTTTAGTATTTTTATAATAAGTGGAGCTATATCGCTGCTTAGCTGTCGCCTTCTCATTGTTCTTCTTCGACATCGATATCCTCATCAAACCACTGGGCTAATTCGAGTCTGTAACGTTCTGGGTCATCTTCAATTTTATCCCTAAATCGGTCAATTATATCTTCCGAGGAAATATTGAGGACTTCGAGGAGAGTTACCTCATCTATTTGTTTAAGCTGTTCCATAACTTCCTCTATTGTTTTCATTATGTTTTATCAGGAGGATCAAAATAGGCTTTGTCATGGTCCCAGGCGTTTTCACCAAAAAGACGTACACCAAAGTAGTATAAATATGGTAACAAAATTCCTCCCCTTTCTTTCATACATTTAAGAAACATCTTATCGGCTTCCCGCCGAGTTAATCGACGGCCATCTAAAGTGGCACCAGTTCGGTAATGAACATCGTGTTCATCACAGCAACATCTATACCAGAAGTCAGGTACTTTAGAACATCCGTCTCCTTTTAAAGCCCACGCATAGGCTTTAATGCGATCCCAATAGGACATTGTGCGGGCGTTGCTAACTTGCTCTGGTTTACTCATAGAAAAATTTGTTTTAATTTTAAATATTCTGCTAAAACGAATTCAACATTAGCACCAAAACTTTTTTCCCATCCTGGTAACATTGCAATAGCTTCGGCATGGTCTAAAAGCCAAAGTAAATCTTTCTTCATTACATGGCGTTTAAGTTTTTCAGGATCAGCTTCATAGAGTTTCTGGACGTTTTCAACTGTCCCAAATTCCTCTAAATCAGCTTCTGCTGGATTAAAGACCTCATGGCCTTCTGCTTTAAATTTCTCAGCAGCAGCAAAGAAGGCTGGAAAGTTAAAATCCTTATACCCTCTCATTGGTCCCGCCAAATATACACGCATTATTTATAACTCCTAATATAGGAAAGTAATTGTTCAATTACAATAGGATCATCTCGAAGAAGTCCTAAAGCCCGATTACATCTCATACACAATATTACCGGAGCATTTCGTTTACGATAACCCATTAGGCAATGTAGATTTTCATTCCTTAATCCCTCTCCAAGTAACTCCGGCTTCCTCATACATTTGTTGAGCTACTTTGATTGAGTCGGCCCATCTTTGTACTCTTTCATCACTAAGGTCAGGTTCATACCCAACCACCTCCTTGATGCCCGATTGTACAACCAATTTAGCACATTCGCTACATGTTGGAGGGAGGACAAAAGAAGGCCATACATAAAGTCTCGAGCCTTTTGCTTTCTCTCCAGCCATAATGATTGCATTGACTTCAGAGTGTACCACGAGCGAATATTTAAGTTTTCTGTTTTCATATCGTTCAGGTAAATCTTTAACTCCTCTAGGAAAACCGTTATAACCCAATCCAACTATAAGATTGGTGTCGGGTTGTACAATAATTGAACCAACTTGGGTTGATGGATCTTTGGATGCTGTAGCGACATACTTCGCCATTCCCAGAAAGAATCGATCCCACCACTCTTCAGTACGTTTTTCCATGTTTAATTAAATAATCGCGCAATTTCATGAGTAATTGGGGAGAATCTTCCACTTTTCCTAAAACAGTGTTGCATCTGGTACATAAAAGTCCTCGTACTTTATTGGTTGTATGATCATGGTCGATATTTAATGTTTTCCAGCGTGTATCAGGTGGTTTACCACATATTGTACAAGTGTGATTAACTTGTTCATACATTTGGGCAAGTTGTTGGTTATTTATATTGAAATTCTTAATGCGTCTTTTTTCTCTTCGACGGGCAAGTTTTTCTTGTTTAGTCAATGGTTTGGTTTTGTGTGCCAAATTATTCAGAATATTCCAAATCGCAGCTTGAGTTACGTTATATTCTCTAGCCAACCATGACTGAGTTGCCCCACACTTACGTTTAAAACGAATTTCTTCAGCTTGTTTCCACGTTAATTTATGAGTTTTTTTCATCAAAAAGCTTTATTGTGGAGATAAGGTCTACTCTTATTGAATTCATGTTTCTCTAAAACAGCCTGCTCGATAGGAAGATGATAATGAGCACAATAATCCAAAATACGAATGATGGCGTCCGCGAGTTCGACCACTTCACTCGAAAAGTGTGGTAGCTTGTCGTCGTTCTGGGGTTTCCTGACCGCTTCCAATGTTTCCGATAACTCGGAGTGCATTAGTGCGATCTTCTCGGCTTTGTTCTGGCTCTCCCAGAAGCCGTGTTCCTCCGCCGTTTGGTGGAACATGGATGCTAGTTGGCTGATCGATAATCTGGTACTTAATGAGTTCATTTAGTAAATCCTCTTTGTTAAAGAATACATTTGTACAAAAGTTATACATAATATCAATACGCTCTGGGACACGATCAAACAAGACATAAGTTGGTTTACCTTGACCAACTAGATAACCAAGTTCTAAGTGTCCTGATTTGCCAGCAGGCATAACAAGTACACCAGCAAAGGATCGATCTAAATGATGTTTATCAAAATCGAAAATATGCTTTGCAGCATAGCTATGAATTGCATCTTTATACGTCAGTTTACGGTAATGGAAATAATCACGTAACCAGTCGTCTGCATCTTCACTAGCTGTCCACCACTCATCAAAAATCTCAAAGCCAGTTCCTTGACGTAAGAATTCTCCAATTACAGGAATCTCTGGGTTACGTAAAGAACCAATTAAATATACACAATTACTCATTTAGTACCCCCTGCCAACATAATACCAATATTTGCCATTGCATAAGAAATCCACATTAGTGCGAAACCTGCATTGCCTTTCATGATCTGAAGTAGAGCGGTAATAGCGTAAATTACAGTAACGACAATAATTAACCATAGACTCATCCTTTCCACCGATCATCTAAGTCAGGTCTAGTTTTCATCATATTAGAAAGAAACATCCAGCAGCAACCAAGATGGTCAACGTGAGGCAGACCAGATTCAGGATCAATATCTTCTCCTTTGAGGATGGCGAAGATATGACGTAAAGCGGCACCGATAAGACGGCTATAACTAATGCCACCCCTCCAGTTATGAGCAGCATACTTAGTAGCGCCAAAGGAAAGAACACGGGCTAGCCCCTCTAATGCTTGTGGATCAAGAAGATCTGTACGTGGTTTGTCGTCGTCATATTTCAGTCCTGTAGATAGTGGTTTTCCTGCAAGTGCAGCACTATCTCTTACGTGTTGCTGATTAGAATATGTTATTGTCCGTGAATCATAATCAACAATAGTACCATCTTTGAATACTTCAATATTAGCCATATTTCCTCTTTAAATAGTCTAAGGAGACAGGCATTTCATCAAAGCTGCCATCTTCTACTTCATGTAGCATCCAGAGACCTCTCCAATGTTTGTTACCTTGCCACTTCAGATATTCTTCATCATGTTGGTAAAAACATCCCACGAATAGTCCAGTAAGCTGTTTACCATCTGCTCTAGTACCATATGCTATCTGACGCCCCTGTACATGGCCCATAACACAAGATTGATGCTTTTTGTTAACCAGCGCCGCTGCCGAGGTGACAGGTCTGCCCATGACTCCACTAGTAAAGTAATGGCAATAGGCAATTCCGTCGATGATGATTGGTTCAAGATAGGGGACGACTTCCCATCCATACTTCTCATATCCTAAATCCTTTAATGATAAGACCCCATCCCACTTCGGATCTGATTCAATAACTCTGCTGATACGGTCTTCGTGGTTACCAAGAGTAATGATCTTCCGTGGTTTATATTGTTTCTTACCGTTCTTCCTTTGCTGAGCATTGTACTCACGAATTGGTGAT
>Ga0070749_10003108_pt1 | contig 11150 bp, 17 predicted proteins | sample VirMetDEL_Nov_18_FD_75180 | JGI IMG/M metagenome (GOLD analysis project Ga0070749, IMG submission 75180) | Aqueous microbial communities from the Delaware River and Bay under freshwater to marine salinity gradient to study organic matter... | ecosystem: Environmental > Aquatic > Marine >...
CTGCTGAGTTGGCTGATCGGCTCATTGCCATCCAAGAGGAGCAGCCGCAGCAGTTCCGAGTGACGCCGTTGGCGATGACTGATGGACGCTTTCTGATTAGAGGAGCATTGCTCTCAGAAGTGCCGAACGGTCTCTATGGGCATAACTTCCAGAGGCTGGATGCGTCTCGCTTTGACGAGATTGCACTGGTCCCGTGGGCCGAAGCAGTGGCCTTGCTGCCACAGCCAGACCCTGTGGAGCCTTAAGAAAACGTGGCGTTTATTTCTTAAGGAACAGCCGTAAGTTGACCGGCTGGGGACATGTCCCTAAACAACCAATTTGCGACATGTCGCAGTTACAAAACCTCTGACATAAAAAGAAGCGGCATAGGTTTTGTAACAGCTTGGCTTTCACGCGATTTCACAATTGCTGATCGATGATCAGTATGCTGTATCTATAGGCCACGAAGCGGGCCATACCCGTGCCAGGAGAGAACAATGAGTGATTCAAAGATTCGCAGGAAAGCCAAGGCTTACGATGTGACGCTCTACACCGCAGTCGCATCGTGTGCAGCCGTGCCGATGGTAGACATGGCTGGAGGCGTCGTCAGCGTAGGGACGATGAACAGCAATGCCGTTGCTTTGAATGTCTATGTCAGCGACGAGGAAAGCGGCACCTACGTTCAACTACACGACAACGTAGGATCGCCTGCAAACATCACGCTGCAACCAAGCACCGCAGTTGGCAAGGCATACGCTCTGCCAGATGCAGCGTTTGCTGCTCAGTGGATCAAGATCGTCAGCAGCACAACCAACAGCACCGGCGTTGTGGCAACTGTCACGATGAAGGGCTGATGCCAGATCGCATTCCTGTATTCAAGCCACCTTGGCTGAATAAGAGATCAAAGCCACCCAGAAAAGACGAACGCCCAAGCTCTCACGCAAGAGGGTACGGTGGTCGCGGGTGGATGCTGACTCGCAGGCAATGTTTTCTCAGAGATAATTACCAGTGTCAGCAATGTGGGCAGGTCGTCTTCGGACGATCTGCCCACTGCGATCATAAGGTTCCGAAATCTCAAGGCGGCTCTGATCTTCTCTCGAATGTGCAGACGCTCTGCGCGTCATGTCATCAGATCAAGACCAATAAAGAATCTGTAGGCAATGATCACTGCTCTCTTCGCCCTACATGGATAAGAACGCCAAACATTCCAGTGACGATTGTCTGCGGTCCTCCAGCAGGAGGAAAATCAACATACGTTAGACAGCACAAGAAGAACGGCGATTATGTAATTGACCTTGACGCAATTGCATCAAAACTTGCCGGAAGCACCGAGCATTCGTGGTCTTTCGACGTTCTCGACAAAGCGATCAAGCAGCGCAACAAAATGCTTGATGGACTTGCTGATGCATCAAATGCAAAGGCTTGGTTCATCGTCTGCGAGCCATCAGCAGCAAATCGCGGATGGTGGAGGGACAAATTGAAGGCGAATACTGTAGTCATCGAGACTGCAGCAAATGTCTGCGAGCAGCGAATTGCGGCAGATAGCGAGCGTCAGCGGCAGAAAGGGAACGCTGACCAATGGTGGCAAATCTACAGCAGATCACCGCTTGACGAAGTGATACTCTGAGAATCCAGGCAGACCGGCGAGCGTCAGCGGAGGGGAAACGCCTCGCTCTGAGCCGGTCGCCCAGATCAATCCCCTCGGATTCTCCAGTGGTCGCGCTGCTCCTCCAGGCGTGCGATCCTGACCAGTAGCCGCGATCTTTCATCGAGAAGCCGCCTGACATCGTCTACAATCGGCCCTTTGCCGTTGGACGCTCTGTGAGTCATCCTGGCGATATCGTCCTCTGTGAGCCAATGGAGGGCGTCAGGGTCATGCATCGCATGTCTCCTCATGCAGGATTATTGCCAGCAGGCTATATGCCGCGAGGTCGAGCAGCGTGTCTCTGACACCCTCATGCACGAGCCTGCCGGTCTTGCAGTAGGTGCGAAGTCGCTGCACCTTGTCGGCAATGCGAACCATGCAGCCACGCCACGGCTCGATGCCGACAAACTCAGCACCTTGCCGGATATTCGCCAGCGGGTCTTCTTCGCTGCCGTAATCAGCGGATTTGGAGTTGTGCAGATCGGCCATCTCTTCGAGCAACCCCATGAATCTGCTCGTCGTCTCGTGCGGCACAAGTCGCTTGAGCGCTGCATCCAGTTCTGTATCTGGAGTCCAGCCACCGCGAAACTCATGGATCGGATCAGCCGTATCCTCGCTCTCGTCGTCAGGATCGGCCATTACGGGGTGATCGTCGTCTCCGCAGCATTGTCGTGCCCCTTCGCAGCAACTGCCGCTCAATCGCTCAAGAACAGCCTTCCTGAGCATTGCATTCTTCTCCTCAAGGGTCATGTCTGCCGCTTCCCACTCGACTCCGATGCTCATCCTGCAACCTCATATGGTCTATCGTGAAACGTGCCAATCAACTTGTTGTGATCCTTGCCGCCAAACTTCAATCGAAGCCACCAACCACCCATCGGCCTCGCAGCCATCCCCTTCTCAACTGCCCAACCGTCTGTCAGCGACTCATCTTTGTAGGTCGAACTCCTGACGAGATAGATCGGGGAAACCTCCGGTATGCCGCTGCTCGTCAATCGCTGCCGCTTCGCCTCGATCAATGTCCTCTGGTGGATATGACCAGATACCACTGCATCGGCATCAACGTCAACAAGGTATCTGGAAAAATCGATCACGCCACGGGTCACTGGGCCACCACCACCATACCCGTGGTGATACCACAACTTCCAAACAGAACTGCATTTCTCGCCTTTCCTGCCTCTGAACAGAAGCCATCCAGCGTACCCACCCTGGCGAACGCGAGAACCCTTCAATCGCAGCCTCTCGACCAGTCGAGTGGTCAGGCACGTTTCCTGCCGTTTGCGGATGGCAGTCTCGTGATTCCCTGGAGTGATCAATGCCATTTGGTTGCGGTACGGCTCAAGCCAATCGGCCCCCTGCCGCACGACAGCATCAAAGTAATCGCCGGTCTGGAGTTCTGGTCGCAGATCGTATTTGCCATTCGATCTTGGATCATATTTGCCGCCCATCACATCAAAGTGATCACCAATCGACAGCACTGCAGCATTGAGCTTCACTGCAAGTTTGAGATCGCTTTCGAGAGCATCGCGATTGCAATGGATCGAATCCCAATGCCAATCGCTTGTGACGAGAACCCAAAGCCTATTGCTGAAATCAATTCGCGTCACGGCATTGCCAATAGACTCGGTAGTCCATGGCGACGATTTGTCGACACTAGCCATCATGCTCTCCTGGCAGGCGATAGCCGATTTCCCAGAGAATGCGAGCCAACGTGGTCGCTACTTCGGCTACATGCTCCTCACTGGCATATGCCTGCAGAGCATGGATTGCTTCGTGGCATTCGGTATCAAGCCTGTCGATGCCTTTTAGGCTGTTGCAGATGCTGACCGTGTGCGTGTCATAGTCGCAAAGACCACACAGCTTCGCCCGCTTCATCGAGCGGTAGACCCAATCCCACTTATCGCCAGAGATTGTGAATCTGTGGCTAGGTTGTGTTTTTGGCACGCCCTGCCTCCTTGCGAGCGTTGCTTATAGCCCTCCGCACGAGCATGCGTCCTGCTGTGTTCACGAATGGCAGGCCACGCTTCGTAGCCTCTTCTCTGAGCCACTCTGTGATCGTATCGATGTTCTCTTCGCACCAATCAACGCCTTTGTAGTCCATCATCTGTGCTTTACTGGCGCACCTGCATGTAGGTGATGGCTTGATTCCAAGACGAGCAAGAAGTTTCTTGAGTTGCGTTCCAGCACCAGGGGGCGGCGGTCCCTTTGGCCTATCGACGCCGCAAACAGCCATCACCCTTTGATCAGTTACGAACGATGCACCGCATACAGAACAAGTCTGCTTTCCGTTGTTCAGTATGAACGTGCAATAAGCCATCAAGCCTTCCTTACATCGAGCGTACCGGCTGCACCGGACGGCAAGTCCCACGATCCAGAGAAGTTGCTGCACTGGCAAAGTTCATAGACACCATTAATTGGGCATCGCGATGCGTACTTCGTCGGAGTGATTGCGTTCTTTTCCCTGACTGCCGAAACATTGATCGGCCCACTCACAGACACGCTAAGAATCGCGTATCTGTTGCAAATACTCGTTTCGGCTTCGACGTTGAGGTAGACAGTGTTGTCGGAGCCGTACGGATCAGTCCATTCAAACTCTATTACTGGGAATGCCTCTTTCACAGTTGAAAGGCAGACGCTAGAGAAGACCCATGCCACGCCGTTGATATAGCCCTCGACAGCAGAGCGAAGTGTTTCGTAATCCTCTCCTTCGTCTGTGATTTCAGTCAGTTCAAGACCGTAGAATGTGATCTTCAACGAACTAAAATCATCTCCGACAATGCAGTCATACGGGGCAGCATCTCGCGTTTCGTAACCGCTGGACGCACAAAGCGTGACGCCTGGAATCGGGTCTACACCGCACTCCTGTTGAGTGTATCCAGAGTCAGCGCAGCACTCAGGCTCAAGTGCTGTACACGATCCAACGGTTGCAGGATTGCCGTCTGCATCGTCGCACTTGACCTCAAGCTTGCAACACGATCTTGGTGGAGGTGGAGGTGGCCCAGGCTCGCAAAGATCGGCCCATGTGTATTTGACCTTCAATCCTGCAGGGCCAAAGTATGTCCCAAGCAAGATCGAGCTATCTGGCCTGATGATGCGAAACCGTGTGTATGTGCTGCAGCAATTGCTCGCAGTCTTTTCAAGAACAAAATAGACTTCGCAATTCCCGTCGAAATCAGTCTCTGTGATAGTGAGATTGATGGAGATGTTTGCGTATGTTGCCGACGGGTCGCCGCATTCACCTGCAGGAGAAGACTTTAGATCGACATTCTGTATGAACCTTTGAACTCCAGTTGTCGGATTCTCTAAATAGAAATCGAACGCATCGTCTTCACAACTGTTCTCATCAAAGAAGTTGACTTGAACTGTGCAAGAGCCAAGAGGGCATTTGCAGCATGGTTTGCATGGTAGAAATGTCATTCACACTCCGCTGCAATCAGCATCCACCCATAGCCGTTGTTGCTTAGTGCAACCCACCGAGCGGTATTTGCACTTGTTGAGATATCTGCGAAGTAGTTGTGCGCAGAAACTGTCTCGGCACTTGATTCCGATCCTGGCTCGCCAGAAAAAACCGTGACTGTAGCTGAAGTTGTCTTAGACCATGCAGCAGTCGAAATCGTGCCAAGCATGCATCGCACACCACCAGAAGCGGCATGCTGCTTCTGACCAGCAGATTTCCTGTCAATTACGCGACCACCCTCAACCAGACGCACGGTCTGGCCTATCCTTTTCGCGCTTTCTTCATCAAATCCGTAGACAGGCATTTCTACTCGCCAAGGATCAAGTACTGCACGCCAATGTCACTTGTGTATCCAGTAGCTGTGTATGCAACGGCACCAATCGTGATTCCTGGCGCAATCCTGACTGGGCCAGAAATATCATTCCTCTGCAGTTGAGCAAACGCATGCAGATTCGTGCCATCGTAAGAGCCAATTGCAACATATGCCGTGCCAGCAGTTGCGGTCGATAAGCTGCGAAATGCCGCGAAGCCAGCGGTCTGGACATCTCCTAGCGAGATCGTTTCAACGCTTGTGCCAACCTTAACAACACCACCAGCACTGACTGCCGATGACTGATCGTATCTGCCACTGCTAGAAAAGCTTTCGGAAAGATTGCCGTTCTGCAGCGACATCGCACAGGAAAGGCGTATTTCGTTCGCCATATCAATACATCCTCAAGTCTTGAAGCATCTGATTGAAATCTTTTTCTGGATACGGTCTTGCAGTTAGTTTTGCAGCATCAGACATAATGAAAAATCGTCCAAAGTCAGGCTCACCATCTCTCGTGACAGGCTCCGGCTCTTCAATCGGTGCCTGCCCACCTTGACCATTAAGAGGCACTGGCTGCGTAACAGGATTGCCAGATATGTCTTTTATGACCTTTCTGGTGTATGTCGGAGGACTTGCGCCATCTGAAACGATTTCATTGAGCCCAGCATCGTAATAGCTGATTGCCCATGTCTTTGGATTGTATGACAACTCAAGAGATGTTTTCCAAAGCATCGTGCCATCGTCAAACTCGGCAGAGAACCCCGTAACGCGAAGCGTATATGGCTCTGCACCAAGGTATGGCTCTGAATTGCAAGTATTGAGCCAATCCCAAATCTTACTCAATGCTGGGTCTGGATTAAATTCGTTTGTATAACGAAGTGTCGCAAGGCTTGTCTCTTCCTCAAGACCATCAACAGGATCGCCTGCGGAATTGCAAAACGGACGGCCCTCTTCATCTGTGGCAGGAACGCTTATCTGCGATGTGCTAAGACTAATTCTCCTCCAAGTCTCGCTTTGCAATTCATTTGGTTGCTCGCTGCCGCCACCATCCTCATTTACATACGAACTAAGCCCTTCGTATGTAAGCTCTATCTTGATTGCGTTTTCTGTGCCACCAAGAAACGAAAAACGTCTATTTGAACATCGCGCAAGAATGCCATCAAAGTCGCGAAGACCATTCAGTTGATCTATGGAGTCATTCCCAAGCCCCGGCCATAGAGCAACACTATTGCCGATCTCAACAAAAGATGGGTTTGGGGTATTGCTCTTAGCAAGAAGAGTTCTCTTGATTGTGAATGTGCCGCGATCGTTGCCTCCTTTTGATTCCTCAAAGGCATCGTCTCGCAGTATCACAACGTCATAAAATGCCATTTGTTACACCGATACTGTTGCTGCTGCGAACTGTCCAGCAAGGACATCCCCAAGGGCACCAGGAAGGTCGGCAACGCCGTCCGCTGTACGCTCAGTATTGTCCACAAGTTTTTGATCACTGCTCTGTGCAAGTCGTGGATCAGCACCGCGAAGGATAGAATTTCTGAATTCCTCTCCTGCACTCGTGTTGACATTGATTGCCTTGAGGCTTGCTGTTGCCGCCTGCGCGGCAGCAGCTACTTCTGAAACGCCACTTGCAGCAGCGTTACCAACTGCAGGGATGATATCGTTGATGACAGATTCCATGTCAATCTTCATCTTGGCAGCATCAAATGCAGCCGTTGGGTCAAGAATGCTATCAAGGCCAACCTGCATGTTTCTTGCGGCTTCTTCGCCATACGCTTGCGCGTTTGCCCTGGCTTCTTCTGCCATGTCACCAAGCAGACCACCGCGAATTTGTTCAGAAAGTTGGTTTTGGATTCTTTCGCCAACACCACTACTACGATCAGCGATTGTCTCCATCTGCTCAACACTTTTTCTGATCGTGTCAGCAAATCCTTCTTGCCCAACAAATTCAAGGGCGCTTGCCAGACCTTTCATCAGCGTCTGTATTGGAACAAGCAACACAGAAGCAACATTGCGAACGCCTTGCTCGAGGCCGGTGATAAATGCTCCAAAAACAAATGTTACATCTGCAATGGAATCGCGGATTGAATCAAGAGCAAGAAGCGAAGCTTCACGAAGACCTTCAAACACTGCAGCACCTAGCTGCAGAATTCCATAAAACATTTGGAATCCACCAGAAACAATCGTGATCGCAATTCCGATCATTCTCAATGATCCAGCAAATAAATCCGACAAATCTAAAGAAGCGCCTATGCCATCAATAAACGGCGCAAATATATTTTGCGAAATCAATTCAATAAGCGCTTTAATGCTGTTGAATCCGCTGTTGAATGCAGAAACAGCAGCCAGGAAGGCTGGCTTAAGTTTTTGACCTAATTCTGCTGCAAGATTTTGCACGTTTGATCTTGCGATTCTTTGCTGATTCGACAACGTCCCGCTCGTGTCTGCAAAGTCTCCTTGTTGTATGCCGGCCTGCTTGATGATAGACGAGTAGGCAGCCATCATCTTTTGTGCAGGAGTCAAGACGACAGAGGTTGTCTTTGTGAGACCCATTGCAAATGCTTCTTGCCGCAACGCTGCATCATTCAAGACAATGCCGAGACGGCGAATCGGCTCTACCTCACCAACAAGAGCAGAACGCATTGCACGCAATGCATCGTCAACCCTGACTTCGTTAAAAGAAGCCATGTCAGATGTGAGCTTAGTAAGCTCCATCGACATTGATGCTGACTGTTGCTCAGTCAGGCCGATATTGTTGAACAGCGTGCCGAAAGTGCCGGTCGCAGCCAACGCTTGCGTTTCTGCAAACCCAATAGCACTCGCGCTTTTTGCAAATACCCTTACAGACTTTGCTGATTCACCAAAAACCTTGTCAACGCGATTCTGCTGCTCAGTAAGCGATGCAGCCTGCTGCACCGCAAAATTGACGGCAGCGCCAAACTTCCTGACAGCGGCATATGTAATTTCAACAGCTTTCGCTGCAGCCAGAAACCCAATGCCAAGCGGGATTCTGATTGGAGCAGAAGCAATGCGGCCAAATTTTGCAATAAGGCTTGTTGCCGTGCTTAAACTTCTCGCGAGGCCACCTGTCGATGCAGTGATCGCAACGCTGACTTTACTGAACATTCCTGCCATCATGTGCCTCGCGGGATACCCTGCAGGATTCTATGCATCTGTTCTGGAGTCTGCGGTCTTTGCTCTACCGGCATGAAATCAGATGGCTTCTTGATTGCTTGAGACTTTCCTCTATGAGCGTTGTAAAATTGGCATGTCTGAACAGCATGCCGCAGCCACTCGTCGCCAAACGGTTCTAGCTGATAAAAAGCCATCCACTCATAAAGAAGATCGACAGGCATCAACTCGGCCAACGAATCGACATTCCATTCACCAAGCGAAAGAGCCAGCCGAAAGAGAAATCTCCTAGTCGGCTGGCTTTCTAGTTTTTTATCGATTCCTCTACAGCATCAACATTGATGCCATTCAATGCAAACCCCTTAGAGGCAATCGCTTGCACGACATCAGTGTCAAGTTCGCCAAGCCACTCGGCATCAGATTCTTCAAACAAACGATTTCCTTTCTCGTCGGTGCAAACGAGAGTCAGAAACTTTGCTCTGATGTTTGAAAGATCAATGCCTCCAACGCGACCACCAGTCACCATTTGATCGAACCTGTCTCTGCCAGCAGCACTTAGCTTGCTGATGTAGATAGGCTCTTCGCCAAGCTCTGGAACAACAAGAGGCTCGCGCGGCATCACGCCGCGCTTTGCCTTAATCTGATCTCTGGTAAGTGCCATTGCGCCCTCCTAAAATTAACCAATACTTCCAGACAACTTCACAGTAGCAGTTGCAGTCATAAGCTCTTCCTTGCTGGCTGTGACTTCAAAGCCAGTAAGGAATCCATACGCACTCCAAGCGGTTGTCGAAGTTCCACCGTTTGGATATGTGATCGTCAAAGCCTGCGCAGTGCTATCGTTCGTAAGCGCCGACATGATCGTGGACTTCAACGAAGGATCAAAATGCACTTCGCAAGAAATCTCGCCTGGATCATACATGCTGGATGCAAGGAATTCCTTGCCGCCAGATGTTCCAAGATGCGAGGCGTCAACCGTATTGCGGCTTACGCCAGAATGCGAGATGCTTGCGAGATTCAAAGAAGAGAAAACTGAGCCAAACGATACGGTAGCACCATCAGCAATGTCACGAGCCATGTCACGCCTCCTTGCGCGTTACGGTTCAACGTGTGTAATTTCCAGAGTCAAATCTGTGCGGTAAACAGGCATCTGATCACCAGATGCTGGGTTTTCGATTACATCGGTTTCGTCTGTGACCCTGACCAATCTGATATCAGTGGTCTTTTTGTATTCTAAGTTTCGTCTGATCGCGCGTGCGAGATTGCGACTCTCAAGAAACGTCTCTGCAAGTGCAGACAGGCTGTATGTCGCCCTCGCAAATGCAGCAGAACTATCGAGGCCGATGAACTGATTGCGATTGTTGTTTTCCCTTGAATAGACGATTGCTGGCAAAGGCCCACCCTGCGGCGCTTGAGAAGCATAGATTCTATGGCTAACCAGAAGGGCGACCTCTGGTGCGGCAGAAAGCATGCCAACGAGAGCTTCATCAATATGGAGCATTGCAAGCCTACCCTTGTGAACGCTACCCGCGCTTTGCTGCTGCGCGTGTGTTTTCCGCAATAGCCTTGTCGAGATTTCTTTTCAGATTCTTCTTCAAATCACGAATGACACCGCGAGAGTTTTTTGTCCACCAAGAATCGAAAAAGCCTTGACCGCGAACAGCGTTCTTTGCCCACAAAAGTACAACAGGCACCTTCCTCTGTCGAAGCGGGGCCAGATATTGATACTTCCTGTTGCTTGCCCAAGGGATCGCATAAGGCTTGCCACGAAACGGCTGCCTAGCAACACCACTCTCGACAAGATGTGCGTGATATCCCTTCTTGACACGCTTTCCACCTTTTGGGTCTTTGCCCCTTAGGTATCCAATGCGAGCAAGAACCTTGATGCCGTATTTGTTTGGGTCGCCCTTTTTTTTCGGAGGCTGAACCTCAACACCAGTTGCACGCGACAATCCTCCGCTGTTCCTTGGCGTTGCGTTCTTCAGAGAAGCAAGTTTTGGCTTGACAGCATCGCGAACAGCAGGGGTAATGTACTTCTTCTGAAGTGTAAAGTTCAAAGCACGAAAACGCCGCATCGTGTCTTGCAGATCGTTCCTGTCAACGAGGATATTGATGGTCGATTTAGCCATCCACAACCTCAGTCACGAGAAGCTCGTGCTCGACTCGACGGCCACGCTCAAGAACGCTCAGTATCTCAAAAGTTCTACCTTCTGACACAATGCGGTATTTCGGCTGCAGTCCCTCTGTGTATCGCATCCGCACACGATGCGTCACAACGGCTTCGAGGGCCATTGCGTTTATCGCCTCAATGCCTGACAGCGGAATCAACGCAATATATCTTGTAGCCCAGTCAGTCCACGACAGCGTGTATTCGCCAAGGCTATTGCGAGCCTCAACTGGACGCTGAATCACAGCTTTTGTGTCGAGGATGCCTGTGTTCATGACCCGTGGAAAGCCACCGTGTATGAAGATGTGCCAGAAGTTGTGTAAAGAAACAAAGTGTCATCGGTATTGTGAACACACGATATAGACACCTTGCCGTCATCGGCGTGTATCTTTGTGCCGGTATCGACAAGCTCGATGTAGACAGACCTATCTGCTTGAATAGCAACCCGGTCGATATTTGAAAGCGTGAC
>Ga0070749_10003109_pt1 | contig 11144 bp, 16 predicted proteins | sample VirMetDEL_Nov_18_FD_75180 | JGI IMG/M metagenome (GOLD analysis project Ga0070749, IMG submission 75180) | Aqueous microbial communities from the Delaware River and Bay under freshwater to marine salinity gradient to study organic matter... | ecosystem: Environmental > Aquatic > Marine >...
CGTTCAGGCACGACCGCCCTCGCTCTGTCTTGTCTGCGTCGAAGAAAGATTTAGCCAGAGCCACGCGGCAATCCTCGATATAGGGTTGTATGTTGGAAACTTGCTTAAGGACAGTCGCCTGAAAGCCCAAATCCTCAAACTGCTCCGCCACGCTGCGGGGCATACCAATACGATGATGGTTGCCGTCGTGCGGTAAAATGACGTGATTACACCCGTATCCCGTCTGCCTGATGTGGTCTGCATAGTGTTTGACCTGCTCACCGTTCGCCTCGTAGTAGTCCACCCAATGCAGCGCACCACCCGGTAACGCCTGCACGAACCATATCGCCGTACTGTCATCCAGTCCGATGTCAAGCACAGGCCAGACCGGATACGCCTCATCGACAGGCACTTGCGTGACTCTGCCGTCTGTTACGGCCTTGTTCATCTGGCGGGCGTAGTAGCTGCCTTCCAGACCGAAGTCGAATGACCCCCAGTATTCCTGTAGGTACAGCTCCTCGGACATCTCTGCCTGCTCACGTGCCAGTGCTTCGGCTGTCATGTGCCCGGTATCATCACAGGTCAGGACTTCAGCGAAGGACTGCGGGTCATTGCCTGCTTTCTCATACAGCTCAAAGCCATGATTGCGACCGCGAGGGGTGTACGGGAACAGCGCCCAGCCCCCGTTTTCGGCAAGTATCGGACGGATAAAGTCGTATGCTCTGGGGTTGGCGATCGCGTACTCAGAGAACACCACGCCTCGTGGGTTTGATCCCACCAGCGCATCGTAGCGGTCGGAGCCGCCGAGCTGCCAGGTACTGCCGCACTTGAAGGTGATACGCATTTCAGAGTCATTGGTCGCTGCCCTCAGTTCGGGTGGGAACGCTACGTCAATAATCCGCTGACCATCTCGGTTAATACCATTCCACAGCGCCTTACGTGCCTGCTCTTTCTCCGGGAACAGGTGCCAGTAGTTACCGATATGCCGGTGCGCGTCGAAGCACGTCCACTGCAGGCTCACTGTGTCCTTACCAGCACGTCTGGGCCAGCACAGGATGGCACGGTTAGCCCCGGCCTCCATACGCTCCCAGAAGGGACGCTGGTACGGCCGCAGCTCAAGAGTCGGCAGGTTTATTTCCACTGACCTGACTCACCAGATTAACCACCAGCCCGCCGTCTCCCGTCTCTATCTCCGTACTCTGAAGATCCGGAACAGCCTTGCGCAACAGTATCTCTGCGCTCCTGATCTGCCCTGACGTCATTATTTCCTCATCAGCTAACGCGTTGTTCTGCAAGCGTGTAACGAGCTGACTTGTCTGGATGCGCTCCCGAACTACCTTTGCATGTTTACTGTCGTGTCTTGCAGCCATATATATGTAATTACATGTATCATGGTCAAGAAAAAGGATTCGTGCTAAATTGTGCGACGAACCCCAGTGTAACCCCCGTGTACCCCCCTTAACCCCTCACGTTCACTCGCTGCGCTCGTTCTGGTTAAGATCTGGTTCCCCCCGTTTCCTATCTCTGGATATATATATCCGTCGATGAGGTTTCCGGTACGGTTGCGCCCAGCATAGCACATAATCACCAGGACTATGCAATAGTCTGAAAAATGCGGTCGACTTTGTCACTGTAGAGTTACATTTAGGTACGGTTGACAGCCCAGAATCAGCCCTTATCCTGTCTGTATTCCCCCGCAGGGGATGTTCCTGCCCTGTCAGACCATCCATAGCCACAGATTCCCCAATTCCTTGGCTGTCTGACGGGGCTTTTTTGTGCCTGAAGAAAGTTCTTGACCTGCCTTCTGACTTGCCTTAATCTGTCATTACTGGTTGGGGAATCAGCACCATGGGTTTTTCAGCCAGTTCACTTTAACTGAACAGGAACTGAAACTATGTCTCTTTCGAATGACCTTCCACTGGATGCCGTTGTACCCTCCGCCAGCAAATACCTGGATAAAAATGACGTCGGTGAGGCCGGCAAAGACCTGACCATCAAAGCCGTTGATCGCGTCCAGGTCGATGACAAAGACCCCAACAGCGTGAAGGCTGTCCTGCGTTGGGTGCAGCCCGATGTGAAGCCGATGGTGCTGAATAAGACCAATAAGAACCGGCTCTCGGTGATACTGAAGGCCACCACCGTGGGTGATCTGATCGGCAAGACCGTCAACGTCTTTAATGACCCGATGGTCGAGTTTGGCGGTGAGATCACTGGCGGAATCCGCATCAGAGCGGCGGCTGACCCGGCATTAAACGGGAACGGAGACGCTGCCCCTAATGACTCCATCCCGTTCTGAACTTTCGCGGATAGGGCTGGTTATGGCGTTCCAGCTCAACATAAAAAAACGCCTTTTTTACTATCATTAGGGGAATCTTGATATGTACTACAACACCACCAACGCCACCGGTGCCCAGTTAGCCATGTTCAAACACAAGGCACTGCGTCAGGACGAGGCTATCTATAACCACCTGAAAGAGATCAGCCCGCACGGCAAGACCCGGGACGAGATCCACGAGGTGCTTTTACAGAATGCACCCGCCAGCAGTATCGGCAGGGCTCTGACTAACCTTATGAATGACGGCAAGGTCTACAAGCTGGACATTATGCGGCCTGGTCGCTACGGCCGTCCGCAGCACGTCTATGCACTTAATCCCAACTACCCGTGGACGCAGAACAATGAGCAATGATGACTATATGGCTGAACTGAATCAGCAAGAACTGGAAGAACAGCAGCAGTTGTCTGAACTGTTTACCTGCAGCGGATGTGGTGCTGACATTGACCCGCACACGATGCACGGCAGTATCGGGAAATGCGCAAAGTGCTGGAATAACCAGCAGGACGTGCCCACCATTAGCCCTGCTATTGTTCCACGTGAAACCCAGCAGCTCTGGGAGCGCGAGGCACAGATTCACGGAGGAAGCCGCGATGATTAAACAACTGATACGCGAGTACGGCTTAAAACAGTGTATTTTTGCTGTCGCGCAGACTATTTTGGCTGCATTTTGCATCTGGGCGCTGCTGGTGATGCTGTTCGCGGTGCAGGCCGCTGAACTGGTCATCCCCGGTGAGGCACCGGACAACCTGGAAGGGCGGTATATCTACCGCGCCCCGCTGGATGACCTGCAGACGTGGCAATGGGTCGGCTTTACCGTGGGCGATGACCGCACGTTCTTCATCGACGCTGACGGCGAAGACTTCTGCTGGAAATACGCCAACGTCATCAAGGTCAACGGCGAATGGCAGGAACAGCTATCACCCGTCGATCAGACCTGTCAGGAGCGAGCCGGATGCCATCAATAAAGGAAACCATAGCCGCCATTGAGGCGCGGCATAATGATTTTTCAGACCGTGATGATATGTGGTCTGCTGAACTAATGAACGATTTTCTAAACGCTGAATCTGACCGCGCCACCCTGCTCCGCATCTGCAAAGCACAGCAAGCGGTTGTGGAGGCGTGCCAAGGGCTGCAAAACACCGCAACACAGGGAACAGCCGAAAGTGTGTCTATTGCCCTGACAGCCGTGCGGGCGATTGAGCATGACTAACCCCGACAGGAAGCTAAAAAATGCGGAAAGCGGCTAAACGCGACGCCAACGAGGCGGATATAGTCTCAGCCCTGCGTGAGGCCGGCTACTTCGTCACGCACCTCAATGACGCCGGCGTACCTGACCTGCTGGTGATCCGTCCCGATGAGATCAACAAAGACCGCATCCGCATTGTGACAACGGTCGAGGAAGCATTACAGGCCGCGAGGGCGGGCATGATTACGCTGCTGGAAGTGAAGCAACCGGGTAAGCCGCTCAGACCGCTGCAATTGGAATGGCATAACAAGGCGCTGGGAATCGGTGAATAAGCCCCGTCATAAGCTCGGCTGTCTGGTCTACGGCAAGCGCATGAAAAAGGGCAAGCGGGAATACATTGAATACAGCGAACGGAACTGCACCTGCGGGCTTAACAAACGCCGTTATGCAGAAAAGAAAAGTGCACAGCATCCCGGTTCTTGAAGTCGCCACCCCAGCGGGCCAGCGGGTGCATACTTTTCCACTTCTCACCGATGGCGCGGTAGTCTTCCACGTCCCAACTGATAGCCCCGTTTTTGTATCGGAAAAGGTCTACAGCGAGCTTTTTGGTATGCACACTGTTGACGATCCCGCGTCCTTCCTCGGCATAGAGCCGCGCCTGAGCGGGGGTTCGATACCACTCGGCACCGATTACAAGATAATCATTGTCAAAGCACCAGCATAAAAACCGCGCCAGTGTGCGGGTAAATTCGACCTGTTTTTTATTGATAGACATTATGACTATTCAAAAAATAAAACCTACCGACCCAGTTATGGACTGGTACCTTAAGGCAAATGAGATCATAGACGCATTAAACAAATTAGACGGCTCCGACATCCCTCATGTACAGCCTAAAGACTATGGCATATACCACGCTGATGAGTTGACTAATGCCATTATAGACAAGGTTAATTTATTCAATGACTAACGAACGCGGCAGCAGACAGAAAGATATTGCACTGTACCGGCTGGTGCTGGCAATCAAGAAACCACCCTGCGAAGACCGTGGCGGCGGTATGTGCCAGAACTACCTGTTGTGTCAGGAACAGGAACTGGCCTGCCCTGCGTTTCAATGGTACTGCGGCTGCATGGCTGGCAAGGTGCTGCGCCGGATGAACGAGAAAACCCGCTACACACCCAGCAAGGGCGCCTATAACCACATATTCTCGACTACTTCTTAGGAGTAGCCAGCTTCCCGAGACCGAACACCGCAGCCGTGATGCCGACCTGCGTCTGGAACAGCATAGAGCCGTCGCCTATCATCGCCATCTGCCGGATCAGCGGGCCTGTAATACCCATGTAGTCGAGCAGGGATGGCCCGAACCAGTACAGGGCGATGATCTCATCCACCCAGGTGCGCGCCATGTTAGCCGCCAGCGTTTCCAGCGCCTTGGCCTTTGCCTTACCCTGCTCCCCGAATATGCCGATTAACTGCCCGAGCAGCGCCAAACCGCCTTTAACTATCATTGCCCCGACCCCTGCCGTGTCTGAATCAATATCTCGACAATGTGCTCGTGCTGCTTAGTCATCTGCTCCCGCAGTTTGCCGTGTTCCTCACGGAAAACCGCGCCCTGATGGTCAATAGCCTGATGCAGTTCACGCGTCTGCTCGGTGAGCTTGTCCTCGATCTTGTTGATGCGTTGCCACATTACGCGCCCAACCGTTGCCAATAAAAATCCGCAGATAGCCAGCAACAGGTCAACGAGTTCGATTGAAGTTTGTTCATTCAATTGCCATTCCTAGTTCGCGCCAATGCCGATCCCTGTCATGATCCCTGCCGCGATCATTGACCGCTCTGCTGTGCCGCTGGAGGGCAGCCCCACGTCGAGGTCACGCCCTTCCCTGACCAGCGCCATGAAGTCCTTAATCTCTGGCGTAATGCCGGGAATGTCATCACCGGCAGCAAACGCATCACCGTAATCCTGATCCAGCTTGTTGTACATACTCGCCGGGTTGACCTGATTGCCGTTGCCGAGCGCCGCCCCCTTGCGTGCGTCCCGCCACAGCCGGTAACGGGCACGGGCAGCACGGTACAGCGCCTGCCCTTCCTCACCCAGCGCAGTTTCAATAATGTCGTCGATGTTCTCGTTGATGACCCGCGCCACCTCTTTTGTCTCCCACTGGGCGTTACTGCTCAGGATGTCGGTCATCTTGCTGCGCAGGCTCATCACCTCTTTGCCGGTGAGGTTGCTGGTGCTTTGCAGCTTCCGCAGCGCGTTCTTGTCAACAATCAGCCCGGCGTCAGCCGCCTGCTCAATGACTGACTTCATTCTCACTTGGTCAAAATTCTCGCCAATGGCATCACGTACCGCGTCAAAGTCCTGCTGGTAACGGCGGCGCGCGGCCAGCATGACCGATTCATCAATGCCCTGCCGTGCGCGGTTTACCATCGCCGGGTCAAGGTCGAGCGCCCGCGCCAGGCCTGCGTTCATCGTGCGCTGGTTGATGGCTTTCTGCGCCAGTAGCGGGATGTTCAGCCCCGGTATCACCTCAACACCGCCTTCCACCCGCTTCAGCACCTGCCCCGCTGTGGTGGCATCGCCCGCGATGTTTGACGGCCTGCGGATGAGCTGGCTGCGCTGTGACGCCTGTATCTGGTCGGACACCCGTTCAGACATGCGCAACCCTGATACGGAGTTACGGACACCTCGGGTTGCCAGTGCGCCGATGCCTGTTGCTGCGGCTGCCGTTTCTGCCACGGTCGGCACCATGCTAGCCACCGGGCTGGTCTGTGACACTTCATCCGGCGCCTGCACCAGCCCGAACGTGCCTATTTCAGCAACGCCCATTGCCAGTGCGCCAATGGTGCCCATTGATGCGATGTTTTCCAGGCGCTCATTGTTAGGCACCCAGCCCTGCGCGGTCAGCATGTACTCCTGACCGTCATCGCCCTGCATAATTTGTCCGATCTTGGCAGGCATCAGAATATCGGCATCCCTTGCATGGATTCAAAACCGGACTGTAATTGCTGCTCTTCCTCCTGCGTCATGGGGCGCATCTTCGGGTCGCGTATCGTGCCATTGGCGCTCGGCGGCGTAAACGCATTCTGCGGTATCTGCATTGAATCGCCCAGCAGCATCAGGGTGCGATCATCCAACCCGATCAGGGCGGAATCCATGTTCCGCTGCAATGCCTGTTCCAGCTTATCCATTTTTCCGACCGTCGCGGCGTCAAAGCTCATAAGCTGGGATATAAAGCCAGTCGGGTTGTTCAGGTAATCATTAATGGCCTCGCGCTCACCCTCACGCAGAACAGACTCTTTCGATTCTGACAGCGCCTGAATAGGCCGGTACAGCTCGAACATAGTGGTTTCGAGCTGACCCACGACTCCTGCCATCGCCCGCGTCTGTAGCTGTAAGGGCGTGGTCTGGCTGATAACGTCAGAAACAAAACGGGCGTTGCCGATGCCCTTGGCATAGGTATTAACCGAATTGTTCAGCTTCTGGAACTGATTGTAGTCGAGGCCGGAACCCCAGCGCCCCATCTGCTGCTCGGCTGCCTGTAGCTGCTGCTCCTGCAATTGCGCGGCGACTGCCGGGTTGAACTGCGGCATCTGTGAGGCTGCATAGGCCGCCTCCGTGCCCAGCCCTTCCTGTATCTGCCCCAGCCCCATCGCGATATTCGGGTCAATCCGCTGACCGTAATTCTGCAAGGCGAAGTTCGCCGCAATGCCCCGTGCTGCTTTCGAGTTAGCCTGCTGGGTCAATAGAGCCTGCTGCTCCTGACTCTGCGCGAACCGCTGTTCGCCAAGCGCCTCATCATAGGCCAGTGAACGGGCGTCCATTTCCGCACCGGACGGCCCGAACAGGAAATCAGACCACTGAAAGCCCTGCATGTTCGTGAGGTTTTGCCGTGCCGCTTCTGCCCGCTGCCGGGCTACTGTACGCCTGTTCATTTCTCACCACCCCCTATGCTAAAGCTACTCTGCCTGCTCTTATCCAGCACCGTGGGCGCACCCAGAATCTGGCTGTACAGCCCCAGCGGCGCCATGCCGCCCGTGAACTGACCCAGACCCACGTCAAACAACCCGCCCAGACTCGACAGCCCGCCCAGCAAGCCCTGCGCCAGCAGACCACCGCCTGCCGTGCCCGCCTGCAACCGCCGCTGCTGCTCTGCGCTGTAAATGTCCGTAGCACCCCGGCTGAAGGCGTCTGCAAAGCCTTGCGCAGCAATACCCTCTGCGACCCCCTGACGAGAGCCACCCAGAGCGCCTACACCGGCCGCATAGCGCGAGATACCCGGCAGCACCTCCTGACGGAAAGAACGCCCCAGATCGGCTTGTAATTGCCCTATTTGCTGGTTTACGAGGGCAGGGTTGCCCCCGGCCTGCTGCTGCAGGGCTGACAAAAACGGATTGCTGCCCAGCTGCCCGAGCGCCTGCTGCCCGAAGCCGTACAGGTTCGAGCCTGCCATGCCCGCGAACTGCTGCGCCAGTGAGGTATTCTGCCCGACCAGCGCCTGCCCGAGGTTGCGGGTAAAATCGAGGAACGGTTGCTGCCTGGGGTCTACGTAGCTCTGGCTGCTGCCGCTGGTCTTACCAAAATCAAATCCAAAACCCATCTCAATACCTGCCCGCTAATTCCACATTGGCATCAAAGCCGCCGACTCGCCAGCCCCGGATGCCCTGCCCTAAAAATTCCACGCTGATAAGCCTGCCGGTGGCAAACGTATCCACTTTGCGGTCAGTGCCGATAGTGTAGTTCACATACGGAGACCAGCTAATCGGATCGCCCGGCTCCATCTGCCCGCCTGCCCTGACCTGTATCACGTCACCCGTGCTGCCGATGACCTTAGGCCAGACCTCTGTCAGCAGCTTGACCTGATCCGGTGCGCCAAAGTCCAGTGATTCACGCGCCACCGTGGCGTTGATCTGCCCAACTTCCTGACTGTCATTGATGTCAAACTCAGCCAGCGTGGCATTGTCAAAATCAATCGCCACCAGCCCGTCTGACGCTTCCCGTGCGGCGTTTTCGTCCCACGTGCGGTCTACCGTCGCCCATGTATCTGTCTGCGTTGACCATGTGTCTGACACACCGCTGATGGTCAGATTGCCGTAGGCAATGGACGGTGTGCCGGAACCGCCCAGTCTGAGGCTGCGAAAGCTGTTTGCGCCGAATACGTCTACCGTATCCTTAAACCGCGTTGTGCCGCTGCTGGCATCCCATACCAGCGCCTTATTCGGGTACAAACTGCCCTCAGTCGGGTAACAGAACAGCACCTCTTTACTGTTCGGGCTGACCACCACAAACGACCGTTCATAGATCGGCTGGTTGTTCGCCGGATCTTCACCCTGCGCCAGTTCAGCAAACAACGTGCGCCGCGTAGCCCGGTCTATCAGGCTGCGGGTGCCCGCGCTGGTGCCGTCTGTCAGGAAAATGTCACCGTCACCCAGCACCGCGTGCAAGCCCTGCCACTCAGCCACGCAATTGGGCGCCAGACAGCCCATCGTGCGCAGCAGTTGCCGCTGCCCGTAGATCAATGTCTCATCAGGAAACACGACATAAGAACTGCCCGCCTTGTAGACGATGAAGTTATCGCCCAGCGTCAGCCCGTCGGTAATCGCGTTTCCGGTGTCGCCCAGCGACAAACTGCCCGCGTTTGAGCTGGAGCCAGCCGTCCATGCCGTGCCTGAACCACCACCACCGCCGCCGATCGCTGCGGGCAGGTTGCCCGGTGCTGCCGTGTCTGACCACATCACTACGCTGGGCCAGTCCACGCCGCCGCCGATATTCAGCGCCCAAAGGCTGAAACGGTGCGCCCGCATAACTCTTGCCGTGTAGCCGCTGGGCCACTCGGCCAGTGGTGCCACGTTGCTTCCGGTTGATCTGTCCCAGCTATGCGGGATAGCACCCCAGTTAATGACCGGGTAGCCGTTCAGTTCGCAGCCGCTCCAGTCAGCCGCGTCTGTGCTGCTCGGCGCATCCGACGCCGGCGTCAGGTCGGTATGGGTGCCTGCCGCATCCGTCACGCCCACGGCAGAGGCACAGCCATAGAGCCAGTGATTGACGCCACCGTGCAGGCTGTTCTGCACATACAGCGGTGTCGCTACCGTGGGATTTGCGTCATAGATATAGCGCCAGCCCCGCGTCTGCTCAATGTGAACATCCTGAAACGACATATTCTCGGCGCGAGTCCACAGCTCCGGCGGCACGTCATAAGCCGGTATATCTGTGTTTAAGCCTGTCGGCCTGATCTGCGCCAGTGCCACGTTATGCCCCCGGTATGATCTGCACCAGCAACGTGCTGCCTTGTTTACTGAGAAATCTTTCGCTGCCGCTCGACACGTTCACATTAACCTCGATGTAATCACCGTCAGCCATTGACGTAACGACCTCAAAGGTCGCAGATTCTTCAGCGCTGGTATTGGTGTTAAAATCTAGCACCTCTCCTTGCTGCACACCGTTTTTGTCAATGGTCAGCAACCAGTCAGACGGATCGTCTAAGGCTTCCCAGAACAGACACGCACGGGCAATAACGACAACGGTCTCGCCAGTTGCATTCGTGATGCGGTTGTTTGTGGTGTCAACCGTCATGCCGGTGCTGGCATAGTTGCTTACGTCCAGCTCCAGTTTTGTTTTGCTGGACACTGGGCCATATGTCTGAGCGGTAATCTGAGCCTGTGCCACGCCCTGCACAAAACTGACTGGCACCCAGTTGGTGCCATCGAACTGAAGGTAGTCGCCAGTGCCGGGCGCGGTGGTGCTGGTGTCTACATCGCCCAGGTCATCAATGTCATAGTCACCGGCAGCAGGAACAGCCGCCGTATCGGTGCGCCCGTTCCAGCTCACCAGCTTATTCGGCACATCATTTATCTGTGCCGCCGTGACGCTGACAGCCGTGCTGCCAAGGCTTGGGAAGCTGCCCTGCACACAGGCTTTAATCAGCCGGAGGTGGTCATCGCCGAGACTTACATCGTCTCCAACGGCTGGATTTGAAGGAACCAAATCCTCTATGCGGTCTCCCGTTTCTAATGCCATGTGCTGGCTCCTGATACTTGGATATTGGCCGGAGTAGCACGTCTGGCGCTGGCCATGTTTACGCGCTCAATCTCGGCGTCAAATAATTGACGGTAGCGTTCTGCCATTTCTACATCACGCATATATTCGTATGCCCGCTGGAGCATCCCGTAGTAGTAAATATCGGGGTGGGTGTTCGTCACCACGTTTGTTTTGTTGTTACCCTTCAGCGCGTTGACATCCAGACGGCAGACAACTGTGTACTCCTGCGCCGCAAAGGGGGCCACGTACACACTGTTGCCCTCTTGGCAGTAAAACAACGGGCCACCGGCCTCGTTGACCCACTGCGTGACCTGGTCACGGCTGGTGGCCTGAAGTTTGTATGTGTCGCCATTATCCGCAGTGGTCAGCAGCTCAAGTATGCGCAAGCCGACATCAAGATCGCCGGAGGGCTGAAGCTCCCCGACAGCCCACGGGTTGGCGCTGGGCGTGACCGACAGCCGCGCGATCTGCACATTGCTGTCCAGCTCGTCATTGACCCGCGCCGTGACCGATGCCGACCAGACATCCATAAGGTCATCAGTCAGGTCTGCGCGGTGCGTCACATCCCGTACGTGCTGTTTTATTTCGCCGTATGTCGCCATTAC
>Ga0070749_10003110_pt1 | contig 11141 bp, 11 predicted proteins | sample VirMetDEL_Nov_18_FD_75180 | JGI IMG/M metagenome (GOLD analysis project Ga0070749, IMG submission 75180) | Aqueous microbial communities from the Delaware River and Bay under freshwater to marine salinity gradient to study organic matter... | ecosystem: Environmental > Aquatic > Marine >...
CGAATCATTTCGATATATACTCGGCTAATATAAGCGGTATATTCTGAATAAGCGGTTCGTTCGCCTTCTGTTAGATCATGATGCCAGCGCGCCCGAGCTTCTAAATCATTCGGAGCTTGCAACCAAAGCAAACGACCGAGTTCGCTCCGGGTATAAGCGCCGGCTCTTATTTCGGCTCGTTCTCGACTCGCTGGTGATAACGCTTTAATAGTAAATCTAGTCGCTTCGTTACTAACCGAACCTAGATCGCTAAGGTTACCCGAAGCTAAATAAGCCGACTTTTGTTCATCATTTGCTTGAACCGCGTCGTCAACGGTTACAACGATTTCAAGCTCATATTCTGTACTAGTTACGAAGCGAATAGCCATTTTATACGTTTCCTACTGTTAGCCCGATTCTAAACGGAGAGTTTCCGGCGTTGGCTTCATAACTTGAAGTAGTGAAGTCGCCGGCATATCGAGCTTGTTGATAAGTTAAAGTTTGTCTTACAATGTCATTTCCCGAAACGTCATAGACGCTAGGGTCATTAGTTAGAACGGCCGCCGGAAGCATAATCGCACAACCTTTACCATCATCGATCGGCCCAGTACCGACTAATACTTGTCGAACTGTTCTATTAAAGTAGTCATTTGCGACGGTAGTATTAACAGTTGAGAGCGTTAAACTAAGCTCTACGCTTACGTCGCTGATATCCATTCCCGACATACCGATAACATCATTTGAATAGCTAAGCGGTGTAAGTGTATTCGTAACTGTTAAACTAAAGTCTTCGCAATCTAGCGCCAAGCGATCGAGCGTTTCGCCGGCGGTGCCGTTTGATGAGCTAGCCGGTGAGCCGTCACTTACTACGACATAAGAACCGCGGAAGAAGGCCGGCGAACCGCTATTATATGCTGGCTCGATTGAACCGACCGCGCCGCCATGGTTATCAGTAATAAACGCCGCTTGATAGGTTAGTTCGGCCATAAGGCGACCGGAATCAAGAGTGATATTCATAGACTCTAAAACGCAACCATACGCGATTTGTTGGAAGTTCGCGCCGTCGATTTTAAACGCTAAGCTATGATTGAACTCGCCGGAGTTTGTTCGGCTTGGAACGTACCAAGTTTGAAGACCGCGAAGCGTTGGCGTACCAGTAAAACCCGAACTAAAGGCCGGTGAAACAGTTACGTCGCCGGCTACGTCGTTATCTGTAATCGCTGAGTATTCGGCGCGACCGTTGATTTCAGTTCCGATCAACAGACCAACATCGCTAACCGCCGGCGCGTTAGTCGGAGTATATGTATTTTCATCTACGACCGCCGAAGCTGTATCGGCTTTTAGATTAGCGCTCGGCGCTTGGGTATTGAAGCCGGCTCCCAAAAGATAACCAAGATAATTCGAATTATAGTTAGCCGCCGAAGTTCCGATCGTGGTTAGATCTACTCGACAAGTTATCGAACCAGTACGACGGCGAACTCGTGAACCGTTGTACCAAACAGTATCCGGCTCCGGTGCGTTGAAATAAGCACCGTCTCGGGTATCGTTACGTTCAGAAACGACGGGATCACCGCTCAAGACGACCGGGTCACGTTCGCAAGGGATTGAAACAAAATTAAGACCGCTTACGGAAGGTATTCCGTTTGAATCCGGCGAACCGAATGTACTTTCAACGGCTACGCTTAAAGACCTATGAGTAACTGCCATTTTTAACTCTCCAGAAATAAAAGGTCGAAGGGAATAGTAAGTATAAAGGCGACTCTCGCGCCGTTTATATCTGCTATCGGTTCAAATGTTGGTTGATAAGGTATAACGCTTACTATACCGGTGTTTTCTAAATCATAGTCCGGCTCTTTTAGAGTATCGCTTAATTTAGAAACGTCTTCGGCGATCATGCGACTTAGATAACTATAATCGGTCGGGATCTCATAACGAACCCTCAAATCGACTCGGGTTCGCTTCCTACCGCTTAGCCCGGTCATTCCGTCGTCAAACGGAAATAGATCGATAGAAAGCTCGAAATAGCGGTTATTAAATGATCGCTCGTCAAGATCTACGGTGAAGCCGTCGCCACGTTGAACGGCTACAAAAGAGCTATTCAAATCGGTTTTAGGCGTGATCGACATAATAGTATTTTCTAAATGTTCAAGCGCCGCTTTTATGCCTTGGCTCATTTGAGTTTCTCGCTTACATCATTTGAAACGGCTTCGACTAAAACGTCTATATCATCTTCGCTTAAGCCGAGGTATTCTCGCTTTTGATTTACATGATAACCGTAGCTCTGAACGTGTTTAGTCAATCCTATTTTAAAGCCGGTCGGAGTCGCTTCTGTAACGACTAAATTATTCATAAGCTGACCGCTTAACACTAAATCGACCTCGGCGCTATCGTCTTCGCCGCCTCGACGACGTGATTCGTTTTTGTATTGTCTATATCCACCGGCATAATAAACGCTTTTACCCGTGCGACTTGGTCGGCCGCCTTTTGGCGATAGCCTAGCGCCTTTTTTTGAAACGTAAATAGGTTCTTTTGAATACTTGTCAAAGTTAACGCCGTTCGCATCTATACCGTTTGACGTTCTTAACTTGATTATCGCTAAAGTGTTTTGAGCAAGTCGCGCCGAGTCTTGAGCCGTCCAAAGCGTACGCGGTATATTTATGTCTACTCTGACCGGCATATTTGACCCCTTTTTTTAAATAGGAACTTAGTTCCGGTTTAATGACGCATACCGCGAACTGGATTAAAAAAGCTATCGTTCGCGGTCTTACTATAGTTTCGCCAGCTAGCCCGAAAGTCGGAAGCGCTTCCACCTTTTCGGCGTAAGTCTTCTTCGTTTGGATCTATAACGCCGTCGCCGTCCAAGTCGAGAGTGATTGATCGAAGCGCAGAGTCTAAAAGTTCTCGACAACGATCGCGCATATTTGAAGCCGCGTCAAAGTCTCGAATCAATTCATAGATGATAGCCGCGGTACAATACTTATGAGCAAGCTTAAACGATTCGGGATTAAATACTTCGTCTTCGGTAATATCATCATTATTTAAATGATCGCGAATCGCTAAAATGATTTCATGTTCAGCCGCTTTGATTTGAGCTTCGAAATCGCCTTGTCGCCTTGGGACCATGTCAGCAAGATTCGAGAAGGTGTTAACTAGTTCGTTATGATCAAGCCCAGTATTAAATGGCCGTGGCGTAACTTTTAGTATTCCCTTCTCTTGTTTGGGTTGACTCATATTCAGTTCAGTATATGAAACCCGATAAGGATAAAGACCGCTCGTCGCTAAGCTAGCGCCGGCTATGTCAACGTAACTCGTCGCTAGTTGAAGCGTTGCCGAGCTAGTTAAATCAATATCTCTTGAAAGCGGTTCGGCTAAAACTGCGGTCGTACCACCAAGTCGAGAGACTACGACCGAATAGTATGTATCTCGATCAGTAATCAAAAAAGCGTTTTGTTGCTCTCGGTAATAAGTCGCCGGAGTACTATCAAGCGTTAAAGTTCGTCGGTCACTAGCGATAGCGGTAACAGTTAAATCGGAAGCGAATCTAGTTAGCGTTTCGCTTATACTTGAATCGGTATCAATCACTAAACTAGCGTTACCGGTGATCGGTACTTGTGGCGACCATATAAAGCGGTAATCGTTGCTCGTTATGCTTTTTCTCATTTCTTCGCTCCGGTATTAGCTTTTACTATATCGCTCTTTTTAGCTCGATTTAATTTAGCCGCCGTAATAAAACCTTCGGTCACTGGTGACCATGAATGACGGCAATTATAACCACCGCCGGTGGTAATCACGTTTAGCCCTTGGTTATTATTTAATTGTTTCATTTGCTGATCATTTACAACGAGATTGATCAAAGCTTTACAAAAGTTTCGGGTAATTCCGTCTCTTGGGCCAGTATATAAATAATTCTTTATACCGGCCGCTTTTGACGCTACGGCGTTAATACTTCGGCCATACTGACTAAGCTTAGTCTTGACCTCGGTTAGCGCCGAGCCTTCGCTTTTTTTCATTCTTGTTTGTAGGTTTGATAAAGCGCTTTGTACGGGAACTTCGATAGTGAGATCTCGCAATGATTCCCGAATCGCTTTTTGATAAATCGGTATAATGATTTCGTCGAATACAGCATTTGACGATTGTATTTGAAGCGCGTCGATTTGTGGTAAGATCGAATCGAACTTAAACGCCGGGTCGACCGCTTCAAGTGTAACTTTAATCGATGCTGATATAAGATCTTGTTGTTCGATAAATACATCGATAGCATTTCCTAAGCCAGCTTGAAGAATCAAGTCGGTTAGTTGATCGTTAGTCATACTCGACAAGTTTGTCGGGTCGATGACAGTTAAAGCATTTTCTAATGCTTCTATGATTTCACCGCGAGCGGTTTTTAAAGCTCGTTCAAAAGCTCGCTCGGCGGTTATTTCTGCTTTGAGTTGCTCAACTCTAGCTTTTGTTAGTTCTGCGATCGCTCCGGTTTGCTCGTTCGCTTGCTTTGATAAGTCAGCGACGGCTTTACGATCAGCGTCCGTTTCACTTAGGCCAATTTGGCGACCGCATAAACATAACATAATCTTAGTTTACTACGCTTGTAATAATGCGACCTAGGGTCGAGTCTACAGCGTGAAACTTTTGTACTTCTTCGGCGTATACATAGCGACGAGTACGATCGAGAGAATCATATTGACCGGCAACCATTCCGCTAAACTCAAGATTAAGCGCGGCTACTGGCATTCCCTTGACATTACCCGACTTTTGAACAATAGCGTCTGAACCGCGAAGAATACCCATAAACAAAGAGTCTTGAGTCCAAATAAAGCCTTCGTTTGAACTTGCTCCCGGAACGGCGGTATCTTGACGAGCCGAACCAACATAAATGTGAGGAATGCCGAGAACGTCGCGTAATACTTGCATAACCGCTTCATTTGCTAGAATACGAGAACCGCTTGCAAGACCGGCGCTAGCTGTACCAGCAAAACCGCGTACTTCGGGATTCTTGGCAAGGGTACGGAATACTTTGTGACCAAGTACAAGAGTATCGGGATTGATACCATGAGCCGCTTCAAAAACGGTATTCTTAAGATCGTAAAGATCGCTTAAAGGCTCGGCGTTTGCGTCGTCAAACTCTCCGCCGAACTCGCCTAATGCAGTATTAGTATCAAAGTTTGAAGTTCCGAAAAGAAGATCGGCGGCGCGCTTCTCTTTAGCGAGCTTCATAACGCGAGCGACTTTTTTAGCGATTCGAGCTTCTTCGCTTCCGGGATATTGAGAATCGAGAATATCCTCCATAGCGATTGAGTCGCTAGCCGAATAGATCAAAGCTTTGAATGTTTGGCTTGAACGATCGAAACCGCCGATAGTTGGACGGCTAGAACCCGGAGCGCGCTCAAGATCAAGACCAGCGCCGGCGCCCATGAAGTTTCTAGTTTCTTCAAGTAACAATGTACCGCTTCGCTCGGGAATCTTGATAGTTTCGAAGATTTGATCGGCGATAAGTTGACTATCGCTTGGAACGCTTTCGACGACTAGATTACTTAAGATTTCGTCGACTGGGTGCAGATTAGTATATGATGAAGCCATGATATTTTATCCTTAAGCTAGCGGAGTAAATGAACCGATAAAGTAAGCAAAGAATTGCTCACCAGCGCCGGCGGTTGAGGTTTGGTTAAGATTAGGTAGCGCGCGCGCGATAGGGTAATCGCCCGAAGCGGCTACGGTTACTTCGCCGTCACTAGCGGCCGCGAGTTGTGGAGAGGTCGCAAGATTAGCAATAGCGGCACAAGCTTTTACTCGGGTAATACCGTGTACCAAAACTTCGACGGTATCACCGGCGGCAACTGTACGCTGAGCAACGCCGACGACGTTCTTATCGGTGCTACCGCTTGGTAATGCTACCTTGCCGTCGGTATCGATTGAAACAACTTCGAAAGCGTCGATCGCTTCGCTTGCTACAAATGTAATCAAATTGTCTGTATTAGCCATTTTTAAACTCCAAACGCTTTAGCGTAATAATCGGGATTTTCATTTCTAAATAGGTTTAGCGCTTCGCTGTAAGAAACGCTTCGTTCAGTAGCAAGCTCGCGAACTTTGTCGCTTAGGGTCGCTTTGCTGATCTCTTGACCGCTCGCACCGTGACCAACGGTCTTTAAAGGTACGGTTGAATTCATAGGTCGCTCAGTGAACATTTGCCAGAACTCGGGCTGTAGATCTTTAATTTCCCAAGCCTTTGAAGCGACGGTTTGCTCGGAAGGTGAAATACGACCTTCGTTAAGAAGTGTTTTGACCGCGTCGTTCTTTTCGATTTCGAGCTTTTCAGCTTTGATTGATTCGAGTTGCTCATTAAGTTTAGCGTGACTCTCCCGAAGCGCTTGTACCTCGCTTAATAGCATAGACTCATTTAAAGACTCGCTCATCTTGTTATAAGTCTTTTCGTCGTCTTTCTTTTCAGCTAGCTTGGACTCGTCTTCGTCGTCTTTTGACTCGGTCATTTTAGACTTGTCTTCGTCGTCTTTTTGCTGACTCATGATTGAAGACTCGTTGTCTTCTTTCATTTCTGTAATTTGCTTTTCGAGCTTTTTAACTAGCTCGTCCTTGGCTTCGTATGCTTTACGAAGTTCTTCAATGCTCATATCATCGATATTCATTTCAAACCTTTCGTTTAACGTTATTCGATCGATTTTATTGTTTGATTGTGCCGGTCTTGGCGTAAGGGTAATCGCTAATAATTGAGCGCTCCCGATCTTTTCGCCGCCGTCTCTACTGTATACATCGCCGGTCACAAACTCCGGAGAAGACCAAAGAACGCCGCCGGCATTATGAACGACTTCTAAACCCCGTTCGTTATAAGCTGGGATAGCGTAAAGGCCGTCCTCTTTGAGTTCTAAACCAACGATTAAACCGAGAGCGTTTCCGCTTTCGGGAGGTGCCGGCGTTCCACCTTGAAACGGGCTTGTCGCGTGTTGCCAGTCGATAACTACCGGGTCGATTTCTGAACGCTCGTTATAGACTCGAACTAGTTCCTCTAGTAAGTCGCTATCAATATCTTTACCGATTTGATTTCCGTTCATTCGACTTGTTACTTGACCGAGTGCTAAAGTCTTAAACGGCCGGCCAATTACTAAGCCGTCTTCGCGTTCGTTGTCTGTATCAAGTTCGATCTCGATTGCTTCGCTATATGCTCTTAATGTATTCATTTTCTCATCGGCTCTTTTCATCATAGAAACGATTTTATTAGACCAACTGAACCCGGAGTCGCCTCCCCATGCCTCCCAAGCGATCCGGCCTTTTGACCAGTCCGACCATTTCGGCGACTTCTTGTCGACTTGATGCCTTTGAAAGTAAGAAAGCATTCTGCGAACGGTTTCCGGTGAAACTGTTTTACCATTTGCTAAATCCCTAGCTCGGGCTATACCGACCGCCGTTAAGCCTTTTTGACTTGGCGGTTTGGTCGCTCGTACTTCAAGCGCTCGCTTAGCTGACTCTTGAGCGCCTTTCGGCGGCGTGAAATCGATATGATCGTACTTCTTAGGCGCTAGCTCGGTTCGTTGGGCGTGACCTTTGGGAAGTAAATCAAGATCGGTAGTATATGATTCTTTACGCTGACCAGTACCGACAAGCTTTAGAAATGTTTTAACCCGAGCTAAAGCCCATTGATTACGATTCATTCCGGGTCTATGCGATACCGAGAACGCTCCGGCACCGCGACGAAATACCGCTTTAAGCGTACCTAGATCGACTTGCTTAGATTTAGCGTTATACTTGTCGTTATGCTCGTCTCGCATAGTTTCAAGCGCTTTGATTGAAGCTTCGCCGATTTCAATTCCACCGCGCGAACCCGAAGCTGAGCCGGTCGGATTCTTTGAACTACCTGTGATTTGATCTTTTTTCGGAGCTGGCGTTTGTGCCTGAGTTCGTTTTTTGATCTTAGCCATTTCTTCGCCGCCTTATGATTTGCTCTGTTAAAGCGGCAACGCTTCCTTGATTGCTGTTAGCTTGTAACGTTCTTTCAAGCGACGACCTTTGAGCGTCTTCTGGTAAGTCACCGGCTCCGAGTCGATCTCGAATCGCTCGCTCTAGTTCATCGTCCGGAGTCAAAAGACCGGCGGTGACTAGAGCCGGAAGCGAGTTCATAGACTCGGCTAGATCATCGGTATCTAAACCAGTGTGAACGAGCTTCGGTAACTTGGAAGGGTCGACCGCTCCGTAATTCCATTTGATTAAGCGCCCGACTGTACCACCTCCCCGGCGGTCTGTTCCGTTAATAGCGCTTGTAATAATATCACATAGATTTATAGCAGCTCTACGAAATACGCTTAAATGGATTTCGCCAACGCTTCGCGCTCCGGTTTCAGTATTACCAAGGTCGGCAAATTGAGCTAAGAAAGCGCTTGAAATCTGACTATCGCATTTAGTGATAATTTCAAGCGGAGCCGAAGCGTAAAGGTTAGGCTGAGCGCCGTAAGTCTCAAAAGATACCGCGCCATTTTGTACTAGATAGCTTTGTTCGGTACTTATAAAGGCTCGGGCTTGTGCTTCCGCGTCTTCGATCATTGCGTCTATATCGCCGTCGGTTAGACCTTGACTTTCCGCTTGGGAACGATCAATTTTTACGACTGGTGTTGGAATCGCCCAACGATCAACGCCAATACACATAAGATTTGAAACGCGTTGCTTAGTTCGCCACCACCACCAAACCGGCCGGAGCATTCCCACGCCTTCGAAGTTGCTTCCGGTTTTGTTAAGCGTTAAGAGTAAAAGCTTATTAGCCGGAATCGGCTCCGGTGTATATGTAACGCCTACGGTATTTTGAAGAACGCCGTCTAAGTTTTGATTATCTCGGCTTAACCAACGATTATGGGCGCTTGGTTCTCGGTCGGCATATTGATCTAAAAAGACCTTGCTTTGACCGTTCGAATCTAAACCGACCCGATAAACTTCTTCGGCGTAACGATAGCCGACCGGAATAAACTCTAATAAATAACTAAGCTGGTCTTCAAAGCTAACCGACATTTGACCGGCGTAACCGTCGAAGCCGAAAGCTTCATTCATAAATCGAGCTAGCTCGGTCGCTACATCATCGTTTTCGATTCCGGGTTCAAAACGCCAACTAGCCGAAAGTAATGTTTGTTTGAGCATATGCCAAGATCGACGAACGATCGGATCGGTTCGTAACATTTCTTCGGCTTCACTTACCCAGTTAAGACCGGTCAAGCTTGCGTTTCGCTCTTTACCCGAAATAACGCCGCCGCTAAATTGAGTTCCGGTTATACCTCTAGTCTGAAAACGTGGGTACTTAGCCTTTAAATGATCTAAGTCTCGTTTATTAGCGTCTTTGGTATTCATAGAACCCCTAAGCATAAGTAAAGCTTTTAGCGTTATTATAAACGTGTTTAAACGTTTTAGCAAATAACTACTGAAAACTTGAACAGTGCACAAGCGTTCAGTATGACAAAAGGCCAAAAAAAAGCGCTCGGTTTTTGCCGAACGCTCTTTTCTAAACCACACGTAAAAAACCAACTAGCAAGTCAGTTCAAATTTGATTTACACCAGTTAGCTAAATCGATCAATAAAAAAAGCGCTAAACCGAAGTCGAGCGCTTTAACGTAGCCATTAAATAAATGATTGTATGGAGAAGTCTTATAAAAAGGCTACGGCTAACTAATAAGCGCCCGACCGAAGCCGAGCGCTAATGCTTGTCAACGTTCAAAGCTCTATACTAAAGAAGCGTCGAGTTCAATCTTTAAAATAAGCCTTCATTGATTCGGGAAATAGTTCGAATAACTTCGCTTTGATTTGCTGCGCTACGATAGCCGTCTCGGGTTGAGCGTGTTTATCGTCTCTAAGTCTAATGAACTTAACCCAGTTTAAAAGATTCCCGGTCATATAAAAGCTAGTCATAGTACTTTGTGGTAATACCGCGCGAGCGAGTTCGCGCGAAACGCCGGCTTCTAAAAGCTTATGATATGCTAACCAACTCGCTTCGATCGCTTGTTCATAAATCTTTTGTAAGACCTCATCGTCTTTTAATTCGCCGGCGCTACACTGGCGATTATCTACCGCTTGCTTTCTAAGTTTGGAAGGTGACCAAATGGAAAGATCTTCGCTCGTATATCTTCGGCTTACTTCATTATATGAGAATGTTCTATGACGCATAATTTGACGAGCGACAAAGATCGGAACGTCTAATATAAAGGTCGCTGAACAGTGTTCAAACGGCGACGTATGTAAATTAGAAGCGAGATAATTAATCAGCTTCTTATCTCGATCGGTCATAGTCTCTTGATCGTGATTATGTTTAGCGAACGATACCCGAGCCGAATCGACGACTCTTTTATCGTTTCCCATAGAATCAACTAATTCCGCTTTAATTTGCTTTATCATGGTAACCATTCTCTTACATTTGGGTCTAAGATAACTTCATTCGGGTCTTTTTGCTTTATGACCTTTTTACCAGCGAATAATGAAAGCTCGTTTATAACCGCGGTTTGAAGTTCGAAAAGGTGATCATTTTTTAATTGTAGTTGAATTTGAGCGTCTCTAAGTCGAGCGATCAACGCGGCTCGATCCGCGTCGCTTTTAGCGAGCTTGTCTTTTAGTTCCTCAACTTCGGAAGGATCACGGCCGGAAGCTATAGCGAGCATACTTGAAATACTTCCGGTAATAACGCCAAGTATACCGACTAGAACGTCTCGGTTTTCGTCGACGATCTTAACGTAAGTCAAAAACAGTATTAAGCAAACGACTATGATTAGGAAGACAACGCTAAACCACCAGCCGCGCTTTGACTTTTGATCTTGAATTATTTCTTTGTTTGTTCTTTCGTCTTCGTCATTCATAAGCTGATCAACTTTTCAATAATTGTTATAACCGGGTCGAGTAGTTCTAATAAATCATCGATCCAATAAAAGCAAAAGTCTAAGCCGTTGATCATTCTTAAACGCTTATCGATTACGATCGGCGCGAGTACGCTTAGAGCATAACAAGCAAAGATCAAAGCGGTTCGATTTGCTATCCAAGTAATATGTTCTTTAAGCGCTCGATCTCGCATACGCGATTTAATCCGTTTTGCACCGCCGAGCCGCTTAACTTTATCGTTACCCTTCGGCGGTTGAAGTGATTCGATAGTAGAACCCACAGTATAAACGATTTGAGTTTCCGCGACTCCCTTA
>Ga0070749_10003112_pt1 | contig 11138 bp, 5 predicted proteins | sample VirMetDEL_Nov_18_FD_75180 | JGI IMG/M metagenome (GOLD analysis project Ga0070749, IMG submission 75180) | Aqueous microbial communities from the Delaware River and Bay under freshwater to marine salinity gradient to study organic matter... | ecosystem: Environmental > Aquatic > Marine > Coastal...
AACAAGGGGGATGTGTGGTTCAGGAAGGGGGCTCTTAACTGGAAGGAGGGTGATTATGTGGATTTGATACCAGATAGCAACCTTAATGAGTACAAGGCGTCATCTAACTTTCAGAGTGTGTTCATAGAGTCCTCCACGGCAACGGACCTGCATGAATCCGATTTCAAGGGATTTGGAAGGCCAAACCTCATAATTGAGGACGCAAAGGAGGTTAGAAGAGAGGCATCCATAACGTACTCTGACAAAACAAACCCAGAGTCATCCAGACCAAAATTCACTTCGTTCAATAGCACGACTATGAACTATGTGGATTATGATTACAAGCGGGGCGGTATATCGTACATATCTCCATCATCTGGTTATTTGATAGCCCTTCAGTCTGGGAGGGTGTCCGTAATACCATTATCAAAGAACATACTCTCTGATGCCTCTGGCTCCACCAACCTGATATCATCAAATGTGGTTCTTGGTGAGGCTATACCGCAGGATGGATCTCAGGGTTGCGATGCTCCAGAGTCTGTCATTGAGAGGGATGATAAGGTTTACTACGCCAATAAGAAGGAGGGGAAGATATTCCTATACAAGAAAGGAGCTGGGGTTAAGGACTTATCAACCAATGTGATTGGATCATCCATAAGGAAAGCGCTGAGGGATTTACAGGGTAATGGATTGGCTAAAATCATTGGTGGGTATGATAACCTAAAGGAGGAGTATTTAATAACCATCATCGCCCTCAACAGCATTGATGTGTCCGATGCTGTTATTGTTGATCAGCCAATACCAGGGGCGGATGTTACCATTGGGCTCGGTGGTGTTCAAGGTGTTGAATCGGAGAATGGTTTGGATGTGACTGGGTTCCAGGTATTTATTGACACGGATGGGGATGGAATTGTTGGATTGAATGAGTTCATACTCCAGTCAGGCCTTGCTGGTGCTGACCTCCCAATTGCTGGACCTGGTCAGTCCGTGGTGAGTACAAGTCTTGCTGGGTTATCCGAGCTGGCTGATCAAATCATAATATCTGATAACGCAGAGATAGCCACTGCTCTTTTCGCTGTGGGGACAGCCATTACAGCTTCGGGGCTTAACTTTAATCAGGAGGAAGTTCTCGCTGAAATCATAAGCACCTACTCACTTGATAACAACCTTAACATCACTACCTCTGCTGGCCTTGTGAGTTTGTTTTCAGCTGCTGGCCTTACCGAATCAGCCCTTATTATTGAGCAAGGAGGGGGTGGTGAGGGGGGAGGTTCTGGGGCTGTAATAAACCCAGAGAGCAATTATGACCTCGTGGCTAAGTTGATAGAGAATGGAATTCCTGGGTGGCAAGTGGAGGGTGTTTACGCGGAGGATAATGAGATAGTTAATCAGGAGCTACTTAATGTGGCTGGGGTTCTCGGGTTGGCTTATCCTGAGGGTACAAACACTCACATTAATGCCGACTTGAACCTGGATGGAATTATCGGTACGGGTGACTTGCTTATTCTATTGTCGTATTTCGGCACCCTTCCAGGCCCAGAAGACTATGTCGATCCAAATGCGACGGCATTTGAGATAGATGAAGGTGGTGGTGGTGGGACTGGTCAATCTGGTGGTACTGATTAATTACTAAAAAATGACTATAGCATACTCGGATAAATATCAGACATGGGTGAGTCGGTACAGCTTTGAGCCAACCTGCTACTCAACTATTGGGAATAGTCTGGTCTCATTCAATGATGATGGTGGCGTTTGGTCCCATGACACAAATGATTCTCGCTGCAACTTCTATGGTGATCAGGCGGAGGCGTCCATTCAAGTGTGTTCAAACCAGGATCCATCTGCTGTTAAAATGTTTAAATCCATTTCACTTGAGACGAATGGTACTGGATGGTCTGGGAAAGTGTACACTAATGACGAGTATTCTGGTAACGAGAAGCAAGAAGGCGATATACTAGAATCTTTCTTTAAGAACAAAGAAGGCTTTAAGTATGCCGAAATGCCCAGGTCAAAAATAAACTCATCTAATGTCATTGTGTTGGGGCCAGCCTTAAACCTTACGGCGTCAGTGTATAATCAACAGTTTCCATACACCCCTCTTCACAGTCTCATTCAGGAGAATATTTCAGTTCAAGGGTTGTTTTTAGCTGGAAATGCTATTGCAAGCCCATCAGGAACCTTAGAGACATTTGATTTTGACATTCCATCGCGTGTTTATGGTTCAATCCAGATGAATAATCCTCTACTGTATAAAACACCTGATGGAGAAATACAAGAGTTACCTGGGGTTAACGTGGTTGGATATGGGGATAATTTTGTTAGGCTTTCAGTATTGGTCAATCAAGAAGGTGTTCCTTATCCTTTTGAACCTCTTGGAAGTACATTTTACTTTCCTGAATTAAATACAGCCCTGGGAGATGCCCTTTATTCCACTACTACGTTTGGTGAAGAAGTCACCATAATCGGTATGATCGGGAACGCAACACTCTTTGTTTCTTATAATTCTGAGGTGGAGGGTGATCAGATGCGAGGACCATACAGTAGAATAGAATTGAAAACAAGTACAAATAAACCATTTGAGCTTCATGCAATTAACGTGGATTATGAGTTCTCTAAGCTTGATAAGCGCTTAACTCAAAATTCTTAACTTTGTAGGTATGAGTAATATTCCAGTAGGCCAGATTATAGGTACAGGTCTTAACATAGCGGCAGCCGCTGCTGATGAGCGCAGAAGAAAGGAGCTTCTGGGGCAGGGAAGAAAGGATCTTGCTGGGGCTGAGGTTGATTACGGTAAGAGCATGGCTGATCTTGCGGGTCAGCAGTATAAGGTTGGGCAGAGAGAGCGCGATTTAGCTATGGCTATGCGCGGGAGGGCTGCGGACACTAGCGGTGCTGCTGCTGATTTAGCCACATCCCTTGAGTTTATGGACCCAAGGTCAATGCAAGCGAACATACCTGGATTGCAACAGGAAACAAGGGCTGCGAGGCAGGATCAGTTTGCTCAACAGAGACAGGGGGATATAGAGTCCACTGGCTACTTGGCTGGAGCTGAGAAGGCGGCGCGTGACGCTAACCTTGGTTTGCGCAGACAGGAGAACATGATGGAGAGTCAGTTTGCACTTGAGAACCTCAGAACTGCGGGAGCTAATGTGGCGAGCTTAGAGGCTCAGAACCCATGGGCTGACGCATTAGCAAACACCGCACAGCTCTGGGCTGGTTATACACCATCCTTTGATGGCAAAGAGGATGAAGTCCCAGGTCAGGGAAAGAATGGTGGTAAGCTTGATGTAATATCACAGATCCTCGCTAACGGAGGTAAACCAGTGGTTCAGAAGCTTCATGGCCCTGAGGATCATGACAAGAAGAAGTTTGCCATCATGGAGAATGGGGCTGTCATTGATGAGGATAATGGTGAGAAGGTTGCAGAGGCAACGGGTCAGGAGTACATTCTCAACTCAGAACAAGCGAAGGGGATTCACGAAGGGTACGAGATGATTGAGAAGAAGATTCAATCTGGCGACGGGATTAGCGAGGAGGAATGGGTGGCCTTCTTTGAGGCTGTAAGGGGGGTGTTTAGTCAGCCACAATTTAATGAAGCGTAATGGCTAGATATGTAGCCCCATTAGTTAAGCGTAAGACATACACAGAGGCCTTAGGGTCCGCTGTTCCTGTGTTCTTGCAGACTCAGGCTAGGCAGCAGCAGATGGAGGCCCTGAGGGAGCGTCAGCGTGTTCAGCAGGAGCAATTCAACCTTTCCTTATTGCAGAAGGAGCAGGACAGGCTTGATGCGGCAGAGAGGGCAAACGCTAAAATGGCGTATGATCAGCAGAAGGATCAGCAGAAGCTTGAGAGGGATCGACGTAGCGATCTGTATGGGTTTGACACATCCAAGATGACCCCATCTCAGGTTAAGGCTGTTAATGCGCTGAGGGAGGAACTTTCTGCAAGCCTCGATTCGGATGATGATTCATGGACGAAATCTCTACAGGGGGTTACTGAGTTAATCGATTTATTCAATAACACAGAGGATGTTTATGATAAGAGGGAGGCTGAGTTCGCCGATTACGCCCTAGCTGGCAAGGAGTTTGCCGACCCCACAAAGCAATTTGTTGGTGATCAGAGCGTTGTTAATGAGTACAACACTATAAGAGATAAGGGTGGGTTCGATGCTGATACCATTCAGATTCAGGATGGCCAGGTGGTTGCCTACTGGCTTGGTCCAAATGGGGATTACATGGTGGATGAGAAAACTGGCAACTTCATGATTGGCCCAATCAGCCAGGCTCCGTACTACCAGCCGCAGAACTACACTGCTCTATACAACCTTGATGCTAACTTGCAGGATAGGGCTGACGTGAGTGCCGCTGATTTCCTACTTGGGTTGGAGGATAAGATCGAGGTCATAAATGGTAATGCCTCATTATCCACCGAGGATAAAAGAAGTAAGCTGGCTGAGATGATGCGAAATGGCTTCGCAGATCCAGGAGCGCTTAGCGAGAATTTTAAACTCGCATACTCATCAGCCATTAGGGCTTACAAGATGCAGAATACTCTGAATGATAATGCCCAACTGAATGAGGCTCAGGTTAGCGAGGCGCTTGAGAACTACATTGACGAAGCTGTAAATTTGTATCAGCCCAAGCAAAGTTTAATTGAACAGGAGATTGATTTCGCATCATATGCTGAGCAAAGAGCCTCGAAGGTGATTAATCAAATCAACAGGAGGACCGATCTCAGCAGGGAGGAGAAGGCGCAGGAGGCGTCTAAGAGAATCCGAAACATATTTGAGACTGGTACAGAGGACGCAGACAAAAGGGCCAGAGCTACAGCAAAGAATATATGGTTAGATAATAACGAGGGGGCCGAGTATAGCGAGTCGGAGGCGTATGACAATTACCTCTCAAACATGTATGATTATGTTGACGCCTTCTTCCTTGAGGAGAAAGAGGAGTCCTCCCCCACAGGGCGACAGCCTACTCAATCAGAAATAAGTAAGGCGAATGCAAGACAGAGCGTTATGAGTAGCGCTAACTTCTCCCAGACAGATTTCTCGGGTATTGATCCTCAGGTGATTCAATTCAGTGGGGTTGTAATGCCAGAAGGTGGGATGGATGATGCTACCTCATTCCAGCTCCCAACCTTTAAGGGTAAGATAAACATGGCTGATTATCTCCCAGATGCTTTAACCAGAGAATCGAAGGTGGTGTATAATTACAACACTGGCGAGCAAGAAGTAAAGCTTGGTGATTACAAGAACATGAACACCACGCCAACTCAGTTCAGCGTGTTCATTGATGAGAATAACAACAAGATCGTTCAGCTATCAGGGTTTTCGGATAAAAATATTCCACCCGTGTTCATCAACATCACACAGAACACCCCAGCCAAGTCTAAGCTGAATCAGTTACTAGAGGACACGTATGGTGCTGGCATCTCAATTGACGACATGTTCAAGACTCATGCTCAAAACTTAATGCAATAATGGAGGATAAGTTTCAGCAACTTTATGATTACATGGGATCTGCTGGATTCCTTCAGGAAGGGATGACACCTGAGGCATTTAGAGCGGCATATGTATCTGGGGATAAGGATATTAATAGGCTGTACAAGGCCCTGTCAATTAATGAGTCACTCCCATTTGAAACTGGGGACATCAATCAATTCTCCCAGGATTTCTTTGGTGTCGTAAAAAAAAAAGAAGAAACTCAACCAACCGACACAGAACCAGCGGGTCAGGAATCACCATCGGCGTATCCTTCCATCCGACCTTCTGGGGCTGCTTCCTCGCGTTCAGCTCAGATGGGCGAACAAGAGAGTGGAGATTCGGATTTCACTTTAGATCCGACATTTAGCACTCTACTCGGTCAGCCTGGATTTAATTTAGAGAGGGAGAGCCGATTCCTGAAAGGAACCGTGGGGGATGTTGTGGGCAGCATACCCATACTCGGAGACTTCCTGGATGATCAGGCCAGGGCAATAGCTACTGGGTATAGTAATGTGTGGACCATGGATGAGGCTAGGTTCATGTTCAATAACCCATCCGAGGAGAGCGTTCAGAAATACTACGACGCCATGATTGCTCACAACGAGAGGGTCAAGGAGTATGGGGAGAGTGAGGAGATAAAGACCTTCCTTAAGAGCGCCAACAAATACATCCAGGAGGATGGTAAGTGGTGGGGAGGGTTCAAGGCTCTTGCTGAGAACCCAAGCGTTGCGTTTGAGTTCATGCTTCAATCTGGTGTTAATCTACTGGACGAGGAGGCTTTAAAGTCTGGATTAAAGGTTATAACAACTGGAACAGCTGGTGGAGCAGTGGCAGGTAGCGCAATCCCAGGAATTGGAAATGTCGCTGGAGCAGTTCAGGGGCTCAGGATGTCCCTCCCATTTGCTATGGCTGCTGCTGGAAAGGAGGTGGAGGTTCTGATGTCATCAGTTGAATTCCTGAATGAGGAGCTTCAATCTGCTGGGATGGAGTTTACACCAGAGAACATACTCTCGGTGCTTACAGATGATGAGAAATACAAGTCAATCAGGAATAGAGCTGTAGCAAGGGGCAACACGATTATGGCTGTTGACGCTACACTCGGCTCGGTTGCTAGTAATACCCTTCGGGTTATGCGTCAGGCTGAAAGGATTGGTGATGTTGCGGTTGTGGGGGCTCAGGTGGGTACTGATTTTGTTGGGGGTGGCGGTGGAGAAATGGCTGCACGAGCTATGGCTGGTCAGGAGCAGAAGGCGCTTGACATTACCCTTGAGGCAGCTGTTGGCCCCATCGCCCAGTCGCCAACCAACCTTGCATCCACATACATGGGTATTCGCATGGACAAGATGCGCAATAATCAAATATCATCCGCTGGGCCAGTTAAGTACATCGTTAATGGTGGGGAAATTGATGCCGATGGTTTATCCGATTTCCTTGAAACATCCACAAATGATGAGATACTCGCAGCAAACATTAGGGTTGAGAATGATCCGAGAATGGATGGTTATGTTCAAGGTAAGGTTGAGCGAGCTCAGATTGAAAGAAGCCTTCCAGATAAGGCTACACCCGAGCAGAGAGCACGACTTATTGAATTAGAGACTCGCCTGAATAGGCTCAAGGATGAGGGCACGAGGTCTGCTGAGAGGGAAAGAAAGAACACCCAGGATGAGATTGACGCCATCATTGATGGTATACAAAGGGAGCCAGAGGAGGTTGAGGTTACACCAGTGGTTGATATTGATCAAGAATCCATAAAGTCAAACGTATCAACAAGAGCATCTGAGGTGTCTGCCCTGCCATTAGAGTCTGAGGATGGGGCAACCTTTAATCTTGATGGGAGTAATTACGAGGGTGGTGGGCTTGTCGTTCCTGTGGACAGCAAGAACATGAAGGCCTCAGAGCTCACCCCAGAAGCAATCGCTGAGTTTGCAGAGCAGAACAAGGACAAGATGGGTGATGACTCTATTGTTAAACTCGGTATATACAAGTTCCCAGGGCAGGATCAAGTATCCATAGACCTGAATATAGTGGTGCCAGGTGAGAACAGAGAGACCGCCCTTGAGTTCGGTAGACTTGCTGGCCAGGAGTCACTATTTGACCTGGACACATTTGAGAATGTAAAGACGGGTGCAACAGGGGATAACCCAAGGTCATTCACACCAGCTGAATTCCAGCAAATAGCGAAGGACCTGAAGGAGGGCAAGGTCCCAGACTTCATGCTGGAGGAGGGTAAGCCAATGTCCAAGGAGGCTGTCGTTAGTCAGGCAGAGATGGATGCGGCTGCAATCAGTGAGGCCGATATGCGTGCTGAGGCAGATGCTAAACTGAGCGCTGATAGAAAGGCGGCCCTGGACCTTAGGAGGAGAGCAGTTAAGGAGGGTGTTTATCTACCTAAAAACTACACCCTTAGCGGTGCCAAAACATTCTTCGCTGATGTCCTGAAGGGAAGGACTAAGTTCCAGAGGGTTTGGACAAAGTCCAGAGGCCTCATGCCAGAGTCAATGTTCAGAGCGGCTGAGAACCAGCAGGCAAGGGTTTCTTCTGGGATGAATGTAGTTATGAAGCACGCGAAAGCATTCGGGCGAATTGAAGCCAACATACCGAAGAATGAGAGGGAACAGTTTTACACTGAATTTGATAACTACCTGAGGGGTGGTGAATCAGGTAGCTTGAGTCCAGAGGCAATTAATTTAGCCAATGCAATGCGGGCTAACATTGATAACCTCACGATGCGCTTAGTCAATGAGGGTGCGGTGAATCCATCCCAGATTGATGGTGTGCTTTCTAACCTGGGTGAGTACATGACCAGATCATACAAGCTGTATGAAACGAAGGGTTGGAGGGAACAGCTCGCAACCGATGAGGGTCAGGCCATTGTTAACCGAGCTAAAAACTTCTTAAGAACAAAGGATCGGCAATTATTTGAGGACGCCCAGAGGGATTACACTGACCCCACTAAGAACCCAAAGGAGCTAAGCTTTGAGGAGTTTCTTGAGGAGAGGATTGATGGTAAGATTAACTCCATACTTGATGAGAGCGGACAGGCGTTTGGCGCAAACCCAAAGTTATCAAGCAAGGATCTTGATATACTCAAGCAGAGGCAGGACGTACCCATTGAGATTAGAGCCCTCCTTGGTGAGTTCAGTGACCCCATACAGAATTACGCCCAGACGATACTGAAGCAGACTCAACTCGCGGAAGCTAACGTCATGTTAAATAGCGTGAGGGACGCTGGACTTGGTGTTTACTTGTTTGATAAACCAACTGGACCATTCTCCGTGCAGATTGCCTCAGAGGGTAGCGTGACTAAGAGTCCGCTGAATGGTTTGTGGACCACACCTGAGATCGCAAAAGCATTCAATGAGGCTGGAAGCACCCAGGGTATAAAGGGTCCAGCCATGCACATCATGGACTTGGTATTCAAGGGGTGGCTCGGAACCACTGGTACCGTGAAGTGGGCTAAGACAATTGGCTCTGTTGGTACACACATGAAGAACGTATTTGGTAATCTTGGATTCATGGCAGCCAATGGCCACACGGATCTCAGCATGATTAATGAAACCCTTCAGATTATCCGAAACGATTTCGGTTCCATGAGTAATGAACAGCTTAATCAAAAAATGGAGCGATACATAGCTCTTGGAATTGTTAAGCAGAACGTAGGTCTTGGTGAGGTAAGGGAGATGTTGGGGGGGGGTAATTTTGAAGAGCTTACAGCATCTAGATTGGATAACTCATCTAAGAAGTGGTTTAATGACAAGAAGAAAAGGGCTGAGGATTTATATCAGGCTGAGGATGATTTCTTTAAGATTGTGGCTTATGAGAATGAGGTTAACAGATACTCCAAGGCCCTGTTCGGTGTCGACCCAACCAAGCTGACCGAGCAACAAAGGGTTGAGCTTGATAATAAGGTTGCTGAGATCGTTAAGAACACATACCCCACATACAGCAGGGTTCCAGAGATTGTCAAGTTACTAAAGGTGAATCCAGTACTTGGTAACTTCGTGTCCTTCCAGGCTGAATCGTACAGAACAATGTGGAACATTGTTAACCTGGCCAAGGAGGAGCTTGCGTCAGATAACCCATCCGTTAAAGCAATTGGGGCTAAGAGGATGGCTGGAGTTGCATCATACCAGGGTGCAAAGACCGCAATAATTGGGGGTATGTCAAGTGCAGCTGGGATGGGATTGTCTGGGGCGCTTGGCTCCGCCCTATCCTCGGAGGAGGAGCAGCAGAGGGATAAGGATGTTCGTACTTTTTTACCAACATGGGGGGTTGATGCTTCAATCATACCAACCAACATGGATGATGGTGAGTTCAGCTACATAAATGCATCAGCCTCGGATCCATTTGGAGGGATTGATAAGGTTGTGAATGCAGTCGCATCTGGGGAGGATCCAGCTGAATCATTTGCCAAGGGGCTGAACGCATTCATTGAGCCATTCGTTGGGACTGATATCGCAACAAGGAGGATAATGAACGTAATCAACAATCAGGGTGATTATGGAAGGCAGATTTACAATCCAGAGGCACCATTCACTGACCAATCATCAGACATACTAGCATACGTGTACAAAGTGTTTGAGCCTGGTACATTAACATCCATTAGGAAGATTTATGGCTCAGAGAGTAAGCTGAACGAGGCCATTGGTCAGGCCACAGGATTCAAGGAATTTGATGTTGATGTTGCGGAGCAGTTTGGATTCAGGGCCAAGGAGTTTGGGGAGAGGATGAGCAATGCCAGAATGATGAGGTATGAGAACTGGCAAGGGACTTCCAACTTTGACCCAGAGAGCGTGGCGTCTGCAAACAAATCCCTTGTGCAGGTGGAGATGGAGCTTAATGAGTTGGTTCAATCAGCAATCCGCCTTGGTGTTGATCCAGAAATTATTAAGTCCAAGCTTGTTGATTTCGCCAAAGTATCTAAGGACAGGGCAGATTTAATCATGGCAGGAGAATTTGAAGCATTATCAGATGAGCGACAATAAGAAAAGAATTAAAGACACTAACCTTGGGGGATGGCTCAAGGATAAGGCTCCAGGCGTTTTAAGCCTCGTAGGGGACTTATTACCAGACCAGGGAGGGTTGGGTATAGTTAAGAACCTTTTAGACAAGGAGAAGGGAGTGGATCCAGCCGAGGCGCAAGCAGCCATCGATGCTGAGGTAGAGTTTCAGAATAATGTCACGAGAAGGTGGGAGGCAGATATGTCAAGCGATGTTAAAATCGCGAAGGTTATTCGCCCAGCAACAATGATTGTTTTGATGCTGTTTTTTATGATCGTGATGGTCTGGGATGGCCTATCCACTGAATTTATGCCAAGGGAAAGTTACATATCTTTGTTGGAGATATTGATGCTAACAGTTTTTGGTGCGTACTTCGCTGGTAGAACTGTAGAAAAGACCAGGAAATGACTATAAAAAAGTACAGAGTAGGAGGTACTGGTGACCCAGTAAGGGCGGCTGCGTCTGAATCAACTGGCATTGCAATGCCATCATTTGATCCCGCCATGCTTGATGCAATGGAGGAGAGAAGGGCCTTTGAGGCGATGGCCACTCAGGTTGAGCCTGGGAACATTGGGTCACCATACGGGGTGAATGACCCAGCTGGATTGAAGAACCTAAACCCGCTCTTTGAGATACTATCATTTGGGGGCCCACAGCTTTTTAAAAGCATTGG
>Ga0070749_10003113_pt1 | contig 11135 bp, 9 predicted proteins | sample VirMetDEL_Nov_18_FD_75180 | JGI IMG/M metagenome (GOLD analysis project Ga0070749, IMG submission 75180) | Aqueous microbial communities from the Delaware River and Bay under freshwater to marine salinity gradient to study organic matter... | ecosystem: Environmental > Aquatic > Marine > Coastal...
AGCGAGTCTTTAGCAGAGTGGAGTTTCCAGACCACATTCAATACACTATTTTCAAACGAGACAATGTTTGGAAACCATTAGCAGAAGGTAAATTGTTGGATGCGTCAAAATTTGATGAATTCAAACAAAAACTGGAAGCGTGGCGTGATACAATGAAAAAGGACAAGGAATCAGCGGAAATCCAACAAGAAGCAATCAATGATGGAAATGCGATGCTCGCAATGTTTATCAAACACAGCGAGTTCAAAAACATCTGCTGCTTTGAGGGTTGTGACAATAATTACGGACAATTCGGTAATAACCCAGCACCATTTAGATTTCCACCACACGCTCGGTGCTGTGATGAGTGTAATGAATGCGTCGTCAGTAGGCGTTTGGCGGTAAATGCTGGTATTAATACAGCACAAGGAGCATACCGCAAAATGTTTCAAGGATTCTCACAAAAATGTGAGAGAGTAGAACACTTGGAAGAATACACAAAATACGCAGAAAAAAAAATGAGAGAAATGAATGACGAGCGTGATGAAATCAATAAAAAAATAAGGGAAGCAAATAAATACATCAAAGAAGCAGAGAAATACAAGGCACTCTACGAAAAGGAGCAACGAGAACACAAGAAACTTTTGAAGAAACAAAACAAGATGCTGGAAGATGCGATGAGGAAAGAACGAGCAGAAACTAAAAAGCAAATATGTGATATGGAACGCAAAATTGCTGACCTCCGCAAAAAACTCAAAAACTCACGCCGTTAGATAGATATAAAATCCTTTAAGTGCTATATAAAAAAACAAAACAAAAATATAAAAAATAAATGAAAATATAAAAACAATTTAAACAAATACCGATATTAGATATATATAAAAAACTAAATAAAACCCTATATTTTTTTATGAAAGTAATTGCTGATAGTATTGACAAAAACCATATAAAATTTACTTGCCCTCATTGTTTTTCCAAGTATAAAAAGAACGGAGAACCATATAAGAGAGCAAAGAATTTAGTTCATACTCACGGAAGTTGTGGAGATTTAAGTAATAGGAGGGAAACCAGAGTTCATCACGGAAAAAGATATGGTGATGAGGTTGAGATATTCATCACCGACGAGACAAAACGATTATAGAAAATAGAAAAATTTTCTGTATTTTGATGTCTATATTTCTATTTTTTTTTCTAATCCTAATATATATTTAAAAATTTAAGCAATGAATATATTAAGAGAAAAACCCAAACCTTTACAACTAAATAATGAAAAAGAAGACACTCCTGTTGCGACTAAATCTAATGAAAAACAAAATGCCGAACCCATACAAATGGAAATTTCTGAACCAGTGGAAACCGAACAGGAGACCACACAACATATTGAATACGACGCTCACGCATTCGCTCCACCAAAAGAAGCACCAAAAGGGAAAGCGAAAAAACAATTAAGTGAAAAGCAAGCAGCACATTTAGCAAGAATCAGAGCAAAGGCATTAGCAGCAAAGAAAGCAAAGAAGGAAGCAAAGGAAAAAGCACAAGCAGAGAAGAGAGCAGAGAGGTTATTAGCAAAAGAAGAAAGAGAATTAGAAAAAGCACAGAGAGATGAGGAACGAAGTAAAAAACAAAAAGCAAAAGAAGATGAAGCATTTTACGCCAGAATGGATAAATGGTATGAGCGGAAACAAGCAATGAAACAAGCAAAACGAAATATTGCTAAAAAACAACAACCTCAAAATACAAAACCTCAAAATACAAAACCACAACCACAAAATACAAAACCAGTTCAACAAAAACCAGCATATAGAAATCCAAATCCAAGATATGACCCATTCGCAAATGGATTTGCTGGAGTCGGTAGAAGAAAAATAGACCCATTCGGAAGATTCACTTTCTAAATAATAGAAAATTTCCCAAAAAAAACACTAAACACTACCACCAGAAATCAGTGGAAAAACGCTCAAAAATAGCAAAATGGTAGTGTTTGGTGTGTTTTGAAAATGAAAAAAAAAAACTTTTTAGAAAATATAATTTTAGACTTTTTGAAACACTACAAACACTACCTTTTTCCATATTTTTTTTATTTTAAATATTATGTCTCTATATTACAAAGAAACATTTATGAATACTCAACATACTCAAATTATTGAATGTAGTCGTAGAAACTCGGTTGGTGCTTCGAAGAACTACGGAGAATATACTACAAAAGAAAATGCTGTCTGGGAAAATCGTGTTGATTTGGATATTCCAGTTGGAGCGATGGTAAATTTAGAATATGCGATTATCAACGCAAAAGGTAGTGATGCCGACCAAACTATTGAAATTACTGGTATTGAGGATGAATTTTCTGGTGTAACAGACAATCAAATTTTATTGACTTTTTCACCATATATTTGTGATAATGGTTATAATTCAGTGAAATTACCTTTTGTAATGGGTATGAGTTTTGATACTGGTAGTCGTAAGATAGTTAGAGACACAACTCAAAATATAGAGCAGAACTTTCAATATTTATCTACTGCTGGGATACACGAATTTATTGGAACTCAAACTTACAATAATGTAAGTAGTCCGCATCCACAATTGGGATTTACACGATTTGATGACAATGATTTTAATTTCTCATTTAATAATTCTATTTCACAATATTCTGGATATTCACCTAAAACTTTAATGACTTGTAGTAATTTACCATCAACAAATAAAAAATACATTAAGATAAACAAAGATTATCAAGGATGGAGTAAAACTGGTTTTGCGAATAGTGACAATGACCCTTTTTATTATTCCAAATATACTGATTTTAGACCAGAAACAATCGAAGTTCCAATACAAATTGATGCTCCTACTTATGAAAGTCCATCAACAATTGCGAATAAAATAAATACAATTCTTCATACAACTTATCCACAAGACGACCATACATATGGTGAAGTTCCAGTGAATGGATTAAATGGTAGAATCATACCATCGGCAAATGGTTTAATGATGAATTCATATTTCGCAAATGGATATAATACAGAAGGCGGGGATAGTGGTATAAGAAAACGATGTTGGGGACAATTAGCAGTGGAAGATTATGATAGATGGAAAGCAATTCATACAATAATGAGATGTGTGCTTGTTGCCGACCAAAAAGTATATGTTGAAAGAAGGAATGGAGCAACTACCACAGAATTTCAATATTTCAATAGACCTTGTATTGTTATTCCAAAAACTACAATGAAAAGTTCTGGTAATTTACCCCATTTTGATGATGCCGTAAGTGAGGGTATTTTCAGTTTCTTCCCAAAAATATCAAAACAATTTCGTTTTACAAATGATGCGAATCCAGCACAAACAATCAACAAAACACATTACTACACTTGTTTACCTAAATATTTTATGTTTACTACGAATATCGCCTATACAGATGATAATGTAGCAAGATTAGCAACTTTGTTTAAAGGTTGTGAAGAATACATTGGAGATAGTGATGACCCAAATAATGATGATATTGAAAATTGGATGTGTAGATGTGATTTCGGTGTATCTCGGAATGGTTCTAATGGTAGTAATACAAGAGTAAATACGGCAAGTGGTCGTCCACCTATAAGTGATGGAGGTATACCACCTTTGGATATAAATAATGAATATAATCGTCCAACTTGGTGTAATGCTTGTTTGGGAGTAGGATTTTATAATTGTATTGTTCCAGAAAATAATGGTGCTGGAATTCCAAATAACAGAAGTGAATATGCTTTTTCAGTTCCAATAACACAATTGGGTATTAATTTTACTTTTCACGATGCTATGAATGCGAATAATGCGAATCCACAAGAAAAATATCACAACTTTAATTTTGCTCCATCTACAAAACGAAGTGATATTCCATCCGTAGGATACAGAGGATATTATTTTGACGACCAACCAACTGCTGTTGTAGGTGAAAATTGGTTGACAGCAAAAATAGCATCGATTCAAACGGATGTCCCACATCGGTTCAAAGATAATTTTACCAAAGACGCAAGTGTTTGCTGTTTCGCACGATATGACCCAGATTGGAGAACAAACTCACGAACAAATAATTTCGCAACTGAAGATGGAGAAGGTGATTTTACCAAACCTGGATATGGAACATATAGAGACCATAGTATATTTTTCACAAATGAAGATGGAACGCTATTAGATGATACGATTAGTCAAAAGCACGGCATTGGAGTTTATCCAGTTCGCATTGAATATCAAAATACATTTGCGGATTTTTATTACAATATGAATAACAGAGCATATAATGGAGTTCAATCAAATGGTGGTGCTACATATTATCAAAATATGATATTATTTACGAATGACGGAAACCGAACATTTTTAAAATGGTGGAGGGAAGCAACAGATACTGATTTTACTGAAATTGACGATTTTTATGTATATGATAGTTTTAATGAAGTTATTGGTGATAATTATCCAACTCTTGCTGGGAATACATATACTGACAATGGAGTTCAAAAAGATGTTCCAGTAGAAGGACAAATACCTTTGGGAACATTTATTTTTGATAGAGGAGAATTCAAACGATGGATAGGAATAATGGATTTAACAACATTTAATATTGATATTTTTCCGTTTGATAATAATAATGTATGGAATACTAATGATGCGAAACCTTTTGGAAGCATAGGAGTTCCTGGTGCTGATATAAATAAATTGGCATTTATCGATACGACTTCTGGGTATGGGTTTAGTGGAATAGACCCACCATTAAGTGTAAAAAGTGAGGGTAAATATCCAAATAATAATCCTGCGTATCCAGAAAAAACAGCAAATGGAGAATATGAAATCGTTTGTGGTTTTCGATTATTTCGGAATTCAGCAAATATAAATGCGAATGGTGATTTTGAAGTAGATACTCAATTTGCTTTACCACAATTATATAACGGACAATATTGTCCTATATCAACCAGTTTTCTGGATAATCCAGCAGTTTGGTTAGTAAATGATGAAAGAGTTGATACATTAGGAGATGTTCCAACAGCATATAACCAAATGGTTAATTATGTTAATTTAGGAGCGAATGACCCAACTTGTGAATTTGACTCCTCACAATCCAGAACCTTATTTCGTTCTTTACATACTGCTCGACAATTAGGTATTAATGAAATGCCGACAGATGGAGATGGTAATTTTGTAACAACAACATTAGGACAAATTGTTGTAAAATTTAATGATACAAAACAATTTTATGCCCCACTAATATATTTAAGTGTAACACAAGCAAATAGAGATTATACTGACGACATTGCTGCTACGGGGTTACAAGATGCTACAAGCGGTCAGTTTCTCTACAAAATCTACGGACAAAATCAAGGACAATTAATTACAAGTAGTAACGATGATGATGCTGTTGAAATAACGAACGAACAAACTTTTTTCAACACACTACTATACAAGATGGGTTTCCAATACAATGACTTATTTCCAAATAGTGGAACACAAGTCGCAAGACATAATGAAGCATATGAGAATGATTTTTCCAAAGTGAATAGATATAAAAGTGTAAAACCACTTACTACCAATGCTGATTTTAGTATTTCCGCACAACCAGATTTAGCAACACAAGACCATACACAATTAAATAATGCTGGTGCTGGAAAAGGAACATTCAAATTAGGATACAATGGAACAAATGAATTTTCATTACAACAAGAACAATCCACCGAAATTATCGCATCTGGATTACCAACTAAATTAGATACATCATTTTACCAAGTATATACAAATTTAGTTCCAACAGATTATCAACAATCCCAAGATAAATTAAATTGTATTGGTATTGTTCCTCGTAATTATACCAGTGGAGATTTTGTATATTCCTACGCATCTTCTTATCAAATTCCAGTAGCATTCCCTACAAAAATTCATTCAATTAAAACCGAAATTAGATTACCTACTGGAGAACTTGCTCCTATCAATGAAAAATCCAGTATCATTTACAAAATTACTACTCCAATGGTAATACCAGACCCAGTAGAACTTGCTACTGAAATTGTCAAACAAGAGATGAAAGTCCAAGAAACACAACAACATTCACACGAGAAAAAAAAAACGGAGTAATTTTTAGTTTTATTTAGTTTTTTAGTTTTTTAGTTATTATACATATTGATGGTAGTGTTTGTAGTGTTTTAGAATTTGTAAAATTTATTTTATTTCAAAAGGTTTATTTTTTTTATTTTCAAAACACACCAAACACTACCATTTAGTTATTACACATATCTTTTTTTAGTTCCACACATTAGACGAACACATAGATGGTGTATTTTTGGTGTTTTTAATTCTTTCATTAGTTTTTCCTTTCTTTTTTTTTGTTTGAATTTTTCAAATTTCCATTCCAATTCATAGTATCTTGTTTCACTATTATTATATCGTCTTTCCCACATCTCTATTTCCCTTTCTTTCATAGCAAAAACTCCATCCCAGTTAATTCTTGAACGAGCACGAATCGTTATTACTTTTCTTATCCAGTTTTGGAGAATTGTGACATTGAACTTGTATTTCAATTTTTCCATTGTTCGGTCTCGCAGTGCGTTGAATTTCTTCGTCATTTGCTCTAATTCCATTTTGAGTTGTTGGTTTTCCATTTTGAGATTGTAGTTTGAATTTTTATTTCTGCTGTCTAAATTAAATTTATTTTTTGAATCAAATTTTTTTTTTGAGATTGTAGTTTGAATTTTTATTTCTGCCGTCTAAATTAAATTTATTTTTTAAATCAAATTTTTTTTTTGAAACACTACCACATTTCATTGAAACACTACCACTTTTCATATAAACACTACCATATATTCATATAAACACTACCATAACTTAAATATAACACTACTATAAATATATTGTTGAATTATAAAGAATAAAATGTTGTTTGATTATAATAACGATTGTGATTTCGAACCTATTGATTATTCTTGCCTTAAAAAATATTGGAATAATATAAAAGAATGCCTAAAAAAAAATTTAAAACCACATCACACGAAAACAATGACCTTCGCATTTACGAAGTCAAAAGCGACCTCCCCCCCTTTGAACCAAACCGACCGATAGATGAGAGATTACCGCAACCACCTTTTGTTTTAACGATGATATGTAAAGTTAGAAGTGGTAAATCAAATTTACTATGTAATTTATTGCTACAAGAGAATATGTATAGAGACGCCTTTGATATGATATATATTATCTCACCCACTATACGGATGGATAGGAGCAGTCAAAATTACTTTAAAGAGGAATTTGAAGATAAAATAATAGTATTTGATGATATGGATAGATTAGAACCTTTCTTGAAAAATATAATTGAATTTCAAGAAGGGTTTGATATTAAAGACCCAGATAATCAACCACCGAAAATAGCATTGTGTTTTGATGATATTTCTGGTTACTTGAAACGAAATAGTTTCATATCTCATATTTACTCACGATATAGGCATTATGGTATTATGGGAATATTTACATTAAATCAAACATTAAAAACATTACCAGCAATTGTTCGTTCGCAATCTACCGATGTAATATTGAGTAATTGTTATAATGTTACTGAAAGAGAAAAAATATTAGATGAATGGGGTGATACATTTAAAAATCATTTGGAAAGTGCGTGGGAAATATGTTGTAAAGAAAGATTTAACTTTTGTTTCTTGCGATTGGCGACTGACCCCCCAGAAATACATCAATTTGGGAAAGATGGTTTAATAAAAATTGATTACGAGAATTTACAAACAAGTGATAGTAAAAATATGTTGTATAATAATATAAAAGATAATAATAAATTAGAAGAACAAGATGGACTCTGACTTTTTAAATTATAGACAATCTCTCTCAAATTATTCTGGATTTGGCGGACAAATATCCGCATTGAAAGATAAAATTTACAGCGAAAAAACTGCTGGATTAGAAGCACAAAAATTAGATATTTCAAATGCTGCTGCTCTACGAGAATCGGCAGACCAAGAAACGGATAGTCTTTTAGGTGCTGGTGGTGGAGCATTGGGAACAATATCATCTGCTCTTGGAATGAAAAAACTTGGTAGTAAAATAGTAAATTCATTAAAATCAAAAGTTGGAAAAGAAGGTGAAGATTTAGCATCAAATTTAAAAGGAAAAGCAAGTGATGCTTTTGAAAGTTTGAAATCAAAAGTGGGAAGTATGAAAGGACAAGCAGAAAGTAAAATGAATGAATTAAGAGGAAACGCACAACAGAAAGTAGATGAATTGCGTGGTAATAATGATAGTATGGATACTGGTTCATCTGGTGTTGAAAATCCAGAAACTGGTGCGATGGAAAGACCATTAGCACAAAGTGAAACAACAATTCCAGATACAGAATTAGGTGCTGGAACAGAACCTACATCAGAACCTTCTGGTTATGGTGGTGAATTTGACCCAGATGCTACTGCTAATATTGAATTGTCTAATCAAGCAAATCAAGGTTTAGAAGATTTCCCAGAAGCACCAGATGAAGGTGTAACAACGGCAGCAGAAGGTGGAGAAACAGCGGACTTATCATCAGCACCAGCAGATGTTCCAACACAAGCGACTGCTGGAATTGGTGATGCTGCTGCGGATGCGGCGGCGGAGGGAGGAGAAGTTGCGGCAGAAGTGGGAACTGATGCTGCTGTTGCTGGACTGGAAACTGCTGGAGCAGCATTTGATACGATTCCAATTATAGGTGATATAATTGGCGGAGTGCTTGGGATTGCTGGTGCTGTAGTGGGAGCAGTAGGTGCTGCTGATGCCGCAAAGGATACAGAAGAAACAAATGATTTGACTCAACAAGAATCAACAATTAAAAGTAGTATCAGTAATATGGGTGGATTCGGTAGTAGTGCTATTGTGGGTAGTGTAATGAGTTCAACTGCTGGGATGCCTTCTAATTCTGGAACATTCTAAAAAGGTAGTGTTTGTAGTGTTTTAGAAATTGAAAAGTTTTGTAAATTGAAAAGGTAAAAAAAATAAAGTTTCAAAACACACCAAACACTACCATTTGGTTATTACACATATGTTTTTTTGTTGTTTTTAGTTATTACACATATTATATTTACTAATTATATAATTATTATGCTGTCTTATCTGTATTATTTATTTGGATATTTATTGGGTAAAAAAGAAGAACCAAAACCAGAACCAGTAAAAGAACTGAATGTGGATTTAAATGAAAATATTATAGAAACTGAAATTGTAGAAGGAGAAAGTTATGAATGTATGAAACCGAATCCGCAAATGGATATATGTATAGAGGAATTATCGGCATTTTTGGAAGGTATAAAAAGTCATTGTTGTATAAATGATAGTGGAGACGAAGAGGAAGAAATGATGTTTAACATAGATGATTTATTAGAGAAATCATTAGAACCATCGGTAGATTAATTTATAAATTTAAAAACAAGATAATTAAAATATTTACAATATATATAAAAAAAATAACAGAATGAATAACCAAGTAGCACAAAACGCACCAGCACCACAAGTAATTACAAAATCGACAATCTTATATAGTGAAAGACGAGGAGCAACATATAAACCAAATGATGAAATTGAATTATACATTCCTCCATCATTGGGATTACTTAACACGAAACAAAGTTTTTTACGATTTAGATTGAAATGTGGAGACGCTCAAAGTAGATTAAAGATGATGCCTTCTGCTCGTGCTGGAGTTGCTTCATTATTCCGTGATATTACAATAACTGACGGAACAGGACAATTTGTATTGGAAACTTTACAATCTTATGCTTTATTACAAGGAACATACAATTTTTATTCACAAACGGAAAGTTTAAATAAATTAAGAACACTTCACGAAGGGCAACCAAGTTCGAGAGTTTTAGGTCAAGCATCAAAACAAAGTGGAGGTTGTGGTAATCAATATGTAAGTGGGACAAGTAGTGACCCAGCAAACGCATTTTCAACAATAGAGGTATGTTTACCTTTGTATATGTCTGGTTTATTGTCACCAGATAGAGATGCTGTATATCCATTGATTGCTACGAATGGTTTGAGAGTTCGTATTCAATTAGAAGACGCTCAATCTGGTATGGTATGTATGACAGCACCAGTATTTACGGCAGTAGATTCGAAAAATGTAGAAGATAATGAAAATGACGATGGTAGTCCTGGAGGAGGGGGATACGCTCAATCAACCTCTTATGAATGTTTAGAAAATGCTGGTGGTGGGGCAACTTCAGTAATATTAAAATCAACGAAAGATTTATCTGCTCCAAAAACGCAAGCGGGGGGTAATAGAACAGCGAAAAGTGTATTGACAGATGCTGACAATGGAACAGATATAGCACACTTATTTTTGGTAGGTCAATCAGTAATGTTTGATGGTAATGCGGCATCAACAAGAAATATTACATCAGTAGAATTATTACCCTCTGGTGATGCGAGTAATCCAGCAGTAGATGGTGTAGATGCTCCACGAGTTAAATTAAACTGGGTGGGAGGATTAGCAGTAGGTGCTGGTGTATCTTGTGAAATAGTAATAAATAGTGCTACAACGAATGAAAAATTTACAATTGATAATTTTGAATTTGTTGCTGGATATGTAGTTCCACCAAATGGTTATTTGGAAGCAATTGAAAAGAGAATAGCATCTGGTGCTTTCTCAATGGATGTGAGAACTTATAGTGATTATGCTGTAAATGTAAGTGCGAATAGTTTGAATAATAGTTTATACATTAATGCTCGGAATAACAGAGCAAAAAGTATTTTAACAATACCAGCACAAGCACAACAATCATCGTTTTTCGCAGACCAAAACATACCATTTAAGGGTGGATTGAAAGATTATCAAATGATATTATATAAAGTATTGACACCAGACAGAAAATTAAATATTAATAGATTTACACTTGGTTCGTTTAATGGCGAAGCATTAAGAGAGCAACAGAACGCACTGGGTGCTTGTGATATTAAAGTGAATAATATTTTCAAGAATTTCCAGCATTTCTTTATAGGGCGTCGTTTAGCAACGGATGGTTATAGTTATAATTGTAATCGTCCAGATGAAGGAGAAATAAGAATCAATATTGATTATGATGCCCTTTCAGTTCCATTATTGGTTCATAATTACATTTGTCATTTCCGTAGAATTAATGTAAGACAAGATGGAATTGAAATAATCTATTAAA
>Ga0070749_10003115_pt1 | contig 11127 bp, 24 predicted proteins | sample VirMetDEL_Nov_18_FD_75180 | JGI IMG/M metagenome (GOLD analysis project Ga0070749, IMG submission 75180) | Aqueous microbial communities from the Delaware River and Bay under freshwater to marine salinity gradient to study organic matter... | ecosystem: Environmental > Aquatic > Marine >...
AGATGTAGAATCCCATTGGGTAGCTCGTAGCCTAAACCAATTCCAAAGAATGTACGGGGCAGGTTCTGAATCTATAGACACTAATAATTTAACTCAATTGAGCAACTCATTGAATAAATTATTTATTCGATCATAATATATAGAGTGCACTATATATAGAGCGTATACGTAGCACGACCTAGGGTAACCAAAACCCGACCCCCATAGTACCCCTAGAACAACCGATCAGAAACCTAGGGGTATAGGGGTAAGACCTAGGGTAGATCACCCAAAGAACCTAGGGTAAAAACCAAATACCCCTAGATAAACCAAGGGAGAACAGGCCGGATTTCTAGGGTAAAAGACCGGTATAATTTCACTGAAAACGTAAGAATAATTCGGGCGACCGGCGGCCAATTATGTGTTTTTATTGAGACAATAAGTTTTTTCATATAGACCTGGTTTGGGATGGTTAAGGTTCCCTTAATCCATTCCGTAGGCAGCGCCTACCCTAAGTACCCTAGACACAAGTATGCGGCCTATATATAGTACTCGCCCTACCTATAGTACAATGATTAACCATTCCAGGCAGCGCTAGCAAAAATTTTGTGGAAAAGATTTGGTACTTTGGATCATTCTTCTTATCTTTATGTATAGTAATTAATAATATATGATGAAAAATTTAGCGGATTTAAGTGTAGAAGAACTCGAGTGTCGAGATCGGATGCTAACTCGTAGTTTGATTCGAGTCCAATTTGCCTCACCCGAGCATTGTGAGATATTATCTCTCCTCTCTGAGAATCGACGAGCTCTTAAGCGTGCTCGTCGTGCGGAGCGTACGGGGCATGCCGGTTACGTTCATGTGCATGGGCCCAATAAAGGGCAACCTATATATACCCGGCGTTTCCCGAAGTCGTAACCTATGGAATGGAGCTATAGAGAAATGGGGTCAAGAAATCCTAAGACGGGACGCCTCGCATATTATAGAGTCGACGTACGTGATTTCCGCATTGTTGCGTGTACTTGCCCCGGGCACTCATTTCGCCCTTATCAACCTTGTAAACATATGCGACGGCTACACGAGAAGGCCGGGCACTTATCACTATGAATCGCCGAGAACAAACCCGGACGGAATTTCTATCCGCCTTCGAAAACTTTTTAACCGCAACCGCACCTTCGGGCTCTCTCCTTGGGGTGCGTGACATACGGCCTTGGCTGTGGGCACTCGACCCGAGCCATCCCGTGCTTGTGGCGTATGCTCGGTATTGGGAGGCAAACGGAAACCCTCCTATCGGTGAATGGACCAAATCTGAACGGAACCGCATCTTACTTCACATTCGGGCCCTGCCGGGGTTCACTCGGGAGGTGGTCGGTCATCGGCGCGTTGGGACTGGCGATCAGGTCCGTTATGTTAAACAACATGCGAATAGAGTTAGAGTATGAAATGTAAAACGTGTAGAGAAACGATTCCAGAAGCTAGGCTTCGTATATTGCCCGAGGCGGTTACCTGTGTTAAGTGTAGTACAGAGGAGCGTTGGAGTGCTGTGCCTATTATACATCATAAGACCGGCAATACCATTGAGGTGGTTAAGGATCGGGAAGTAGCTGAAGAGTTTCATCGGCTTTCAGCACGTGCGGGTTTTGGTACTATGCGTGGACTTCGAGCTGGAGTGAGTGGAGGTACGAAAACGAAATTGGGTTCTTTTGGTAGCACTGCATTTGTAGGTACTCCAGAGGCATTTAACCAAGTAGGAGAGCGGGCTATGGATGCTTATGAGGCTTTTGGAATAGAGAAGGCAGAGCAGCTTGTACAAAAGTCTGTACAGACTCGGCTTATATCAGATAGCCAAGGAGCGAAGATAATGCGTCTTATACGTGCTATGAATGCGCCGGCAGAACCAGACCCAGCTCCGAAGAAAGTTCAGAAATATAATCCATATAGTAAATATGAGCCGAAGCAACCGAAGCCTGAGGTGTCTGAAGACATTCAATATATTTTTCGTAATTGGAAAAGATAATTCAGAAAAGATTTGGTACTTTGAAAAGTAATACTTATCTTTATGTATAGAAATTAGAAAATGAAGACATTTAAAGATTTAGAGTTTGAGCCCCGACAGTGGGGTGATGGTATCGGAGCTCACATTGAGTTAGGTGGGTTTGTATTAAGTGTGCAAGCAGGCGAGAGCATATACTCAACGCCCCGAGAAAATCTTACTACCGCAGATGAGTACTCAGCATTTGAGATTGCAGTTTGGGAAGCAGAAGGTGAGCAGAAATGGGTTACTCGAGATTTCATTGAAACAAACGACGACGTAGCTGGTTGGGTTACTCGAGAAGAAATTGACCGTGTTATGTTTTTGTTACAAACCTTTAAATCAGAATAAGATGGATATAATAATACCAATTGACGTTCAGATATACATGAATAATATGGAGCATGCTCTTCAAGAGGAAGGCTTCATTGAGGAACTAATCGAGGACTTTGGAGTTCAAAAATCAAGGCGAGATGAGTTGTATCAAAACTTACTTGACGAAAGTCTTTTGCATAGTTTAACAAATTATCAAGCAACTGGTAATCCAGAGCTTAATGAAGAAGAGTTTGATATGGTTATTACTAAAGCATGCACTAGCACCGTATTATCAGAGTTACAAGATGAAGGTATGGTAGAGGCTATTGTTGACGATGGAGAAGTAAAATATCAATTAACAAAAGAATGGAAAAAATCATAATTGGCGCATTAGCTGCGATAGCGTTGAGCTCGTGTGAAAAGGAAGAGTTTTATCCCGATCCTTGTGTCGATTGTCAGATACAAATACAAGTTGACACTAATGTTAGTCCAGGTACATATACCGACGTAAATGGTTATGTACATGTACCTCATAATGGGCTTACTTATTTTACCATAGAATCTGTAATGTCGGAAATTGATGATGCTTATGTCATTAACGGAGTGCCATTAGTAGAAGTTGATTGGGATTCTGATTATTGGGTAGTGTTTAATGGAATAGGATTTCAGTATTCACTTTATTCATTATTTGGTTATTATGATGCAACTGGCACTGCAATACCTGTAGGCGATACTATTTATTATTGGAATAATATTTCACCCCCTACTAATATCGTAGGCTATGTATACAACTCGAACAGACAGCGTGGTATACAGACTAAATATAGCTACTACTCACGCAAAGAAGTCTTCTATGACGACGAGATGGTAGGTGACACTGCAACGGTATATTCGCGGGCGGTTTGGAATAATGATTTAGTTGGTCCTAGAAAAGAAGTATTAGACTCACTTAAAATTATATTTGAATGAAACTAGTTAATCACGAACCTCTTATTAAGATATTTGGTAATGGTATGCAGATTACATTTCCAAACCAATATACTATTCTTATCAAAAATGGAATGGGTGCGAAGTGTACTCAGACAAAAGAATTAGACGACCCCGCGTCATATTTAATGGCATCAAGGTTTGGTGGTAATTCAGGTCCAGATGTAGAAGTAGAAGTATATGCGCCTAATAAAGATAATATATCTAATAAGTTTGCGGAGTCACAGAACTCTATAGGATTTGTAAGTCCAATGGAGCTAGCTAATCTTTTTTATATAGTATCTTCATTAAAATAATTTAAAAAAGATTTGGTACTTTGAAAAAAGATGCTTATCTTTATGTATAGAAATTAAAAAATATGAGTAAAGAAAAATCAAGTTCAGGAGGTATTGGGTTTTTAGGAATTTTATTCTTAATCTTCCTTACCCTTAAGTTAGCAGGAATAGGAGTTGTTGCTAATTGGTCATGGTGGTGGGTAACCGCGCCGTTATGGATGCCGTTAGCTTTGGCAGCAGTTATCCTAGTAGTTTATGGAATCATTAATTCAATTCAAAAATTTTAATTTAAAAATCAGTAGTTATGTATTACACAGCAAGAGTTCAAATGGAGTTCGAAACCGACAAAGGTCACGTAAAGAAAAAGTCTGAAACCTATTTGGTTAAAGCAGAGTCAGTCACAGACGCAGAAGCGATTGTTCATGATAAGTTTAAGGATTATCCTAATGACTTTGAAGTAAAAGCAGTTTCAGCATCTCGCATTATTGACGTTTATTCAGCTTAATTATTTATGGCAAGAGGAACTAAAAAACGCAAATTTTCGAATAATCAAATCGTAGTATTTCGATTTTCTGAAAGAAATATGGTAGGTAAGGTGTCGTTTGTGCGACCCCTTCCTAACCGTAAGTTTTTGTATGATGTAGTTGGTGAGAACGGAAAACTATATCAAGAACTAGAAGTAGATGTTAATATGAATTATTGTATTGACACTTACCTGACACGACTCTTTTATCAAGCACACGATATCGATGAAAACTCAATTCCAGAGATTGATGACACTGATACTGAAATTCCTTTGATTGAAGACCTAGCGTCGACTTTAATTGAAAGTCCTGAGATTAGCGATTCAGAAGAAGAAATGGAAATTGATGATGAAGGGTTGTTATTTGATCTAGAAGATGAAGACTAATTATTAATGTCTAAGGGGCTGAATGGAATTGATTGGCAACCGTAGTTCTTTGAGATGATGCAGGCAGGGTTAGATGGAAATCCTTAACTACCTATCAAAACAATAATCGGCAACGATTCAACTTGGACCTGGGAAGACGCAATGGCTTTCGTAGGTGCTGACTTAGCTGTAGCAGCGTAGTCGCTCCCGTATCACTCATGGGGCTTTAAAAAGAAGTGAACGTTTGAGTACGGCTCGCTGACTCGTTAAATAAGAGTGGGAACCATTGATTGTCGGTTTGACAATGGAAAAAACCCAACCGACTATTTGTTGATTAGAAAATCAAATAAGCCTGTGAATGAGTCCTTGGGAGTAGTTGAACAAGACGCGGGTTCGAATCCCGCCAGCTCCACTAAAAAATTGTTATGGCAAAATATCGTAACGGAAACGAAGGTTATGTAGTCTATCCAGATTTACTTGAGCACCAAAGGTGTTGTAATAGTGGATGTTCATTTCCTAGAAAAAAAGTAGGTGCGAATAAAACAGCATACGTAGAGTCTCCACTTTGCACACATTGTTTTCACGCAGCTACCGAGCCACCCCGTCATGGATATCGAGAAGGGGTTGCTCCAATTAAAAAAGAATTCTGTGAGAATATTGATGGTCGGTTAGGATTTAATTGCACAGCAACAATTTTACATCGCCGGCAATTAGACCTTGACCATATTAATGGCGACCATCATTGGAATTTATCTGACAATTTGCAGACGCTTTGCAAAAATTGCCATGCACAAAAAACATGGCTGCAACGAAATAATTTGATATGATAATGTTATATTTTATTTTTGGTATATTATTTTTAGCAATATTAGACATTACGCTTTGGTATACTGCGGGACCTGATAAACAATTTACAAATTTAGAGCGGCTATTTGTTCTTATCTGTTGGCCATTCTTCGCATTATCAATGTTAATTAGATTAATTACTCCTAAACGAAAAGACGATGAATAAACTTTTAGAAAAAATTGCTTGGAAAACTAGAAGATGGAATTATCAATTCCATTTACTAAATATCTATCTACATGACCAAGTTGGTACGTGGGGCATTAATATATGTACATTTAAAAATGGATGGAATGATTATTCTTTATTTTCATTTGAATTCCGCTTACCTAATAAGACACATGTACAACAATTTACTGTAGATAATTGGGATATACTATTTATAAAAACATATTTAGATAATGTATTTGAAGATTTGGTCGACCGTCGCCTTTGGTCAACATCAGGGCTAAGTGCGTGGGACGAATTCAAGTATAACATTTTAAAACGAATACTATAATGAAATGGAATCGAGATGATTGGCAAGGTCGTAGCGAAAGTAATGTACGCTATTCTGAAAAAGTTATGATGTGGTCTATAAGTGCCATGGCAACTATTTTAATTGGCTATGGAATTGTTTCATTAATTAAGTATGTATATGAAATGGTGGCATAAAGTTTGTTGGACTTCAGTTATTACATGGGCAACAATTGCAATTTGCACTATTTTAATTTGGTCATTTATTTTTAGTTTAACTATATGAAGGTAGGAATTATAGCAGGTAACTTCGATTGTATACATCCAGGTTATATTTACATGTTTAATGAAATGGCACAAGAATGTGATGAGGTTTGGGTATTACTGCAAACCGATCCTACCGTTGAGCGTCCCGAGAAATGTAAACCTGTACTTTCTGTAGAAGAGAGAATGGATATTTTAATGTCATTGCATCAAATCGGAGCAGTGTTGCCTTATACTCTAGAATCAGAATTATATAGTATGCTTACATCATTAGCTACTCAACAAGAAGAATCTGATTATACATTTATACGGTTCCTAGGAGATGATTATATTGGAAAATCATTTACGGGTGATGATTTAGATATTCCAATCCAATATCTAAACCGAGACCATGGGTGGTCAACGACTAAGTATAAAACATTAATAGCAGAGTCATTAAAATAAATTTGGTACTTTGAAATATTATTCTTATCTTTATGTATAGATTAAAAAGGATATGATGCGTATTTTATATTTGCACGGGTTGGAAAGTTCGAATGTTGGAAGTAAAGTCGACTTCTTAAAATCAGTTTCCCATTGTTATGCACCCGAAATGGATTACACGAATCCAAATTTGGAAAAGGAACTTCTTAAAATGGTTGATGCATTTAAACCTAATTTTATCATTGGGTCTAGTATGGGTGGATATGTAGCTAGTTTGTTAGGAAACTATTGTGGTATTAATTACATATCATTTAACCCAGCTATCCATAGTAGAAATTTTGATCCGGTATTGCCAAAATTATCTATAACTGATGACAGCAGATATGTGTCTGGTTTGTTTGTATTAGGCGCCGCAGATGATGTCATTGACCCTAATATTACTATTGATATGGTAGAAGGCGTTGAGTCAATTGAAATTGAAATGGTAGAAGGTATGGGTCATAGGATACCATTAAACGTATTAGTAGATATTTATAAGAAATATTTACCGACAAATGATTAAACTTAAATCGCTGTTATCTGAAATTGATAAGAATAAGTGGACTAGACTTACGCAGTCAGAAAAACAACAGTATAAAGATGAAATTTTTAATTTGATTCAAACTGCGTATTCTTATATAGGAGGTCATACTAATTATAAGTCGCCTAATGATGTTACTGGAGCTGAAAGGGATGCAGAGTATGAAGTTATTGATTTAGATCAAGATGCTGAAATTGATGCCGTTTCTATTTCTAAAAAACATCCAGCTGGAGTTAAATTTGCAGCTACGGGTCATGACGGGTCTAAGCCAGCTAAATCTGCAATTATAAATCATAAAGCAGACCTTCTTAAAAAGTCTGGATATTATGTAGAGGTATCTGGTAAAATTAAAGATATTTTAATTGCAAAAGGAGCTCCGGTTGTAACTGACCCTGAAGTAATTAAAAAGGTCTTAAAGGGTAAAGAAATAAAATCTATGAATCCTGACGGATCTTACATAAGGTCAATTGGAGGCCATGACCACGAAAAAATAATGTTAGGACATCCAAAAGTATGAAAAAAATAAGTTTATTGTTATTCGCAATATTTGCGTCGGTTTCGTTATTTGCACAAAACCCTTTACGTGATAGTGTATATGTCAAGACTTCAATCTATGAAGTCATGTATAGTGAAAAATTAGAAAGCCCAATTTGGGTAAAGTATACAGTACAATGCCCAGATGGCTCTGCATCGCGAAAGGGAATGGATTTCTATACTAATGACTCAATACACACTTCTAATAATGCTGATTATGTTGGCAATGTATGGGATAAAGGTCATATGGCACCAGCTGCTGATTTTAATTGCACAACCGATATGTTGCGACAGACATTTAGTTACTTAAACTGTGCCTTACAAAATCAATACTTGAACCGCGGGGTTTGGCGTATGTTAGAAGTATATGAACGCACATTGTCAGCAAAAGAAAATGTACATGTTACAATACAAGTAGTATTTGATAAAACGAGTCAAGTATTACCAACGGGAGCTACGGTGCCGGCAGGGTTCTATAAAACTTTATATTTAGAAAAATCAAACGTAACTTTAAAATATTACTTTCCAAATATCAAACCTACGTTGCCAAAATATTCTGACTACTTAATTCAGTAAGATACCAATAAATTAGTTATGCACGAAATTTTACATCTCATCGGGCTGTGCCCTGACAACTTAACTCATATAGATTTATCTGATATAATTGTTGTATATTATTCAGAAATGTTTTGGTACTTTGAATCATTATACTTATCTTTAAAAAATAAATTAAATCAGTTATGGTATCTAATAGCAAAGCCCATAGGGACGTTTTTCAATGGGTTATTAAAGTAATCGAGTCATCCACAAATCGATTACAATTACAGACAGCTAAAAAATTAATTTGCTTGTTCGAACTTAACTATCGAAACAAAATGGAATTCCAGTCTTGGATTGGATATAAAGCTGTTCTTGATACATTAGTATATTCAAAGGAGTTAGATCTAAAATGAAAGTAATATTCTTAGATAACGATGGTGTTATTTGTCTATCAAATAATTGGGGAACTCGCCACAAAAAACAAAAAGAGTGGGGAGGGATGAAACTATCTATGCGAGGTAGAGAGATTCCTTTAGAGTACCGATTTGATAATTTTGATAAAAAGGCAGTAAAAGTTCTAAACGAAATTTTGGAAACTACCGGTGCTGAAATTGTAGTAAGTTCAGATTGGAGATTCCATGCTACTTTAGAAGAGCTAGGTGACTATTATGAGTCGCAAGGTATCAATAAACGACCGTATTCATTAACAGAACGTTTTCATTACACAGATTGGAATGAAGAAGGATTCTTCCCTGAAAACTTCCCATGGTTCCGTCAGGCTGAGTTAGAGCAGCAACGACACTTTGAGATTTGCCGATGGTTAGGTAATAACCCATCTGTTACCCATTGGGTAGCGGTAGATGACTTACATATGGGAATTGATATTAATACTAGTTATGGCCCCGATGAACGTGACTGGGGCTTGCGTAATTTTGTCTGGACTCCTAGAGACTGGGAAGGCATTAAACAATCTGGAGTTAAGGAAAAAATCTTAAAATTTCTTTTGTAAAGATTTGGTACTTTGAAAAAAGAGTCTTATTTTTATGTATAGATTTAAAAGATAGGTTATATGAAAGATTATCCAGTATTAAGAGTGTTAATTGACGAATTGAATTCGTCGAACTCCATCAATGACAAAAAGTCAGTTTTGTCGGTTTATAGAAATCATGACTTTATTAAGAAGGTATTGTTTTATACCTATAATCCGACTTATCAATATTATGTGACTCCTGATAATTTAGAAAAAAATTATGATTTAGATTTAGGTGCCTTGTATCGATTTGATGACTTATTTGAAATGTTAGATGCACTTCGTCTTCGAGAAGTAACTGGTCATAAAGCCATTAATTCAGTTAATGAGTATTGTTATCGAAATAAAGAGTACAAAGATCTTATCTATAAGATAATTGGTAAAGATTTGGAAATTAGAATGGGTGACAGTTTGATCAACAAAGTCATTCCAAATTTGATTCCGACATTTGATTGTGCTTTGGCTACTGACTTTGATAAGGTGCCTGTAGACTTTACTAAGGAGCAATGGATTTCGTCTCGAAAATTAGATGGAGTTCGTTGCCTAGCAGTTGTCGATGAATTTGGTAAAGCAACATTATGGAGCCGCCAAGGTAACCAGTTTTTAACTTTAAGTAAAGTAATTGAAGAAGTTGAAAAATTAGGCCTTAAGGATATGGTATTAGACGGAGAAATTTGTCTTACTGATGCCAATGGTAATGAAGATTTCCAGGGTATTATGAAACAAATTCGTAAAAAGGACCATACTATAGATAACCCTAAGTATTTAGTATTTGATATGATTACTGGTGCTGAGTTTAGAAGTAAGTCAGGATCTACCAAATATCTAGACAGATATGCAGAATTATGTGGGACAATCAAGGGTTATAACCATATTTCAGTAGTAAGCCAAGACTTAATTGCCGACGAATCGCATTATATTGACTTAATGCAAGAGGCTGATAATAATGGTTGGGAAGGGCTTATCCTCCGTAAAAACGTTGGTTATGAAGGTAAGCGCAGTAAAAATATGCTTAAGTGTAAGTCGTTTAAAGACGCTGAGTATAAAGTAATTGATTTGGAAATTGGTCCTTTTAGATTAATTGAAAATGGATTAGAGGTTACTAAAGATGTTCTTTCAAACGTAGTAATTGAGCACCGCGGCAACCGAGTATCAGTAGGGTCAGGTTTTAGTATTGACGAGCGTGAATATTATAAAGCTCACCCAGAAGAAATTTTAAATAAAATTATAACCGTTAAATATTTTCAAGAGACACAAAACCAATCAGGGAATTGGAGTTTACGTTTCCCTGTCGTAAAAGTAATCCATGGCGATAAGCGAACAGTATGATTAGCAAAACAAAATTCTTAAAAGATTATGGTCATCGTTTAGTACGAATTGCTGAAGATGATTCTGAAACCGGGGACTATATGCTATACCACCCCGAAGAAAAATTTGAGGCATCTGACTATATTCGAGACGGATATGAAGTGGCTTCTGTATATGAAGTTCCGGAGGAGGATGATGACTTCGTTGAAATTGATAATGACATTTCAGAGCATCCATTTAAAATTGGATACTTTGTTTTAAGCAACAAATAATATGGCTCGTAAGCGATCAGAAGAAGCCCCAAAGGCAATGAAAAAACCTAAATGGAAAGTAGGTGAGGTTGTTCCGTTTACTTTTTTAGGAGCTCCTACTCTAGGAGAAATTATAGATTTAAAAAAGAACCCACAGCATATTGACCGATGGATCTATAAAATTAAAGAAGTAGGCGCTGGGACAATTGTACCTTATGTGGGTGTCGACGGTTCTGAGAAATGGGCTAATATCGATACTAAACGAGCTAACATATATCAAAAATCAGAAAAATAAAATTTGGTACTTACAAAAGGTTACCTTATATTTATAGAAGTAAATGGAAGATATGCCGCGGTGGTGAAATGGTAGACACGAGGGACTTAAAATCCCTTGAGCAGTAATGCTCGTGCCGGTTCGA
>Ga0070749_10003122_pt1 | contig 11109 bp, 21 predicted proteins | sample VirMetDEL_Nov_18_FD_75180 | JGI IMG/M metagenome (GOLD analysis project Ga0070749, IMG submission 75180) | Aqueous microbial communities from the Delaware River and Bay under freshwater to marine salinity gradient to study organic matter... | ecosystem: Environmental > Aquatic > Marine >...
GGCGCAGAATTATGGGCAGGCGCAGACGGCGGCGCAGGCTGATATTACGCGGGCGATGGAAGCTCAGAGGCTCAACCAGCAGGCTGGTCTTGCGGGTGCTGGTCTTGGCATTCAGGGCGCCGGAACGCTCGGCCAGTTGGCTGGCGCTGGTCAGGAAGCCTATTTGACCGGAGCTACAGGGGCGCTGACGGCTCAGTCTCTCTTGCAGGCCCAGCAGCAGGCGCAGCTTGATGCAGCCCAGCAGGCATATCGTGAGGCCCAGCAATTCCCCATCCAACAGCTTCAGATCCCAATCCAGGCTCTTGGTGCAACACCATATGGGCAGACGAACACGCAGACTGGTCCGGCGCAGCAAAGCAGTCCATTGTTAACTGGTCTTGGCGCCGCATCGTCTGCTGTTTCGATCCTTGCTGGCTTGGCGTCCCTGTGATCGACACCGCACTCCAGTTCTCGGGCGGCAAAGACAGCCTTGCCTGCCTCTATCTCTATAAAGAGAGATGGGATGATCTCTATGTGGTCTGGCTGGACACTGGAGCATCCTATCCAGAGATGCTGGATTATATGGAGCGTTGGGCAAAACGGTTGCCGCATTTCATTCATCTGAAATCGGATCAGCCTGCGAATATCGCTGAAAGAGGATGGCCGGTTGACGTTCTGCCGATTGAAAACACGGCTCTCGGCAAAGCGATTACCGGGAATGACGGTCCAACTATGCAATCGTGCTTGGAGTGCTGCGCGATCAACATTTGGATTCCCCTATATCAGGGGATCAAGGATCTTGGTTGCACAAAGATCATCAAGGGTCAAAGGCGCAACGATAGGCGGAAGTCCACTTCCCAAAATGGGCAAGTCATTGACGGCATTGAGTACATCATGCCGATTGAAGATTGGTCTGAAAAACAGGTGTTTACCTATCTGGCGCAGGTTGGGGCTGATATGCCGCCCGGGTATGGGATTGGCGAGAAAACAGGCCGCGATTGCTGGAATTGTACTGGCTTTCTGGACGACAACCGCAAACGCATCCATAATCTGCCAGACGGCAAACGCGAAGAGATGCTGCGCCGCTTGGCAATCATCGACAAGGCAATCGACGACCAGAGGGTGCGTTATGGCTGAGATCAACGATATTGCATCCTACATCTGGAGACGCTCCAAGGATTACAACGTCAATCCTGCAATGGCGCTCGGGATCGCAAAGTCAGAGGGTCTGAACCCGAACACAATCGGTTCGGAAACATTTGGAAACCGAGACGCCAGAGGCTACTCATTTGGACCATTCCAACTTTATTCTGGGTCCAGCGATCCGACAAAGATCGCCCCGGGCGGTATGGCTTATGAGTTTCAACAAAAATTCGGGGAAGCACCATCCGCCGCAAACTGGCAGAAACAGGTCGATTTCTCGTTGGAGCGCATGGCAAATAAAGGTGTTGGCGATTGGTATGCCGTCCGAGATCGTGGCGGCGTTGGAAATATCACGAAGATTGGCGAGAAATATGCCGGTGAGCTTGGGTTGAATGGTGAGCAATCTGCTCCCAGCTACACACCTCCCTGGTCAAACGCAGCCAGCACGATTGGCAACATAGACCAGAAATATCTGAACGGTGGTTTAGGATTCATCTCATCTCCGATTACCGGATTGCTCGGGATGTTTGGGCAGGCTCCTTCAATGCCTCAGACTGCGCCAACACCGGCTGGCGGTGGAGGCCGTGTCCCAGATATTCTGGCTCCGGTTGCTGGTGGAGATGCTAGAATGCAGCCTGCGGTGTCAATGACACCAGAGGATGCAAAAACAATCGCTGGGTTGGCTGGTCTTGGCAGTTCTCTGATGACCGCTGGTCAGGGAACACCAAGCTGGAAACCTGGCCCTGCGGCTCCCGTAACTCGAGGCAGATGGCGCGATGACATCTTTGCCGGTCTTTTGGGGTAACGATTATGGCGACAATCGAAGACATCAACAACATGTATATCGGCCTCACCGGCACTGCTGGAGATCCGCAGATCATCGGCTATCTATCTGACGCCATCAACAATGGCAGGATGACGCTCGGAGACGTCAGGGCATTGATTGCCCCGCAACAGGCTATGCCTGCTGGTCTGCTTGGCCCTATGCCTCAAAAGACGCCGCAGCAGGCTCTACAGCAGGCCCCGCAAATTAACCCAGAGATCGCCAATGCCTTCATGCAGTCGCTGCTTTATCAATCGCAGTTGCCTGGCATGTCTCGGTTGCAGAACCCGACTGCGGTTAACCCGTTGAACATCCAGCCGACGCCAGCGCCTTATCGTGTTAATGTTGGAACAACGACGTTGCCAACGTGGCTGGCGGAAGCCGCTGCAAAGAAGTGAGGACGACACATGGCTGAGAATGACTTTTTGAGCGGCCTTCTGGGTGGCGTGAAAGACGTTGGCAGTTCGATCTATGGCAACATCTCCGGCCTTCTGGGTGGCGGGGAGCAGGCGCCTGCTGCTGGTGGAACGCAGATGCCTGATAGCATGTCGATGCTGTCACCGGCTGATCAGAAGCGGCTGATGTTCTCGACGTTGGGCCAAGTCGGTGCGGCGTTGCTGCCTGCTGGCGCTCGTCAGTCTCCAGAAAGCAGAGCGCAGGCGTTGGCGCAGCTTGGCAAGATTGGGCCAAGCATTGAGGAGTCGATCCAGAGGACGGCGGCGCTCCAGCAGCAGCGTGCATTGGCGCAAAGACAGGCTGAATTATTTGCCCCTCAACTCATGGCTGCTAAAGCAGGAGCCGCAGAAAAAGAACTTGCTCTCAAAATGCAGCAGGAAACAATTTCTGCGCAAGACGCCATCAAGAAATTGCGTGATGAAAACCCAGATGCGCTTGCCAAAGACCTTGGCTTGTCAGTTGGTTATGTCAAGGCTATGCCAATTGCTGACCTTGTTGAGGCTACAAAGCAAATTGCAATTAAAAGGGCTACGAAATCACCTCTTGAAGCACTTTATGAGGCAGAGGTTGCTAAGGCGCTCAATTTGGGCGCGCCTCAGACACCTGTTGCTGTTGCACAACCACAGATGCCTGTTGCTGCGCCTCCGGCACAGGTTGCTCCTGTTATGCCTGCAATAACGGCTCCCAGTGTTGGGCTTCCTGCACCTGCTGATAATATGGCCCTAGACTATTCAAAGTACCCTGAAACAGGCAGGCCACCTGTTATCCCAGAGCCTGCATTGGCTGCACCGCAGCAAACGCCGACTACCGTTACGCCCGCTCAAGCTGGCGGCGTCGTATCGATGCCAACGCCTACAAACCCAGAGGCTGCAAGGCTCCGCGCTATAGCTGGCAACCCAGCTATCTATCTGACCAAGCCAGATGAAGCAAAAAAGCTTGCTGACCTTGCGGATAAAATTGATCCTCCTGGTGCGCTGGAGGCGGCTAAAAAACTTGAGGTTGCGAAGGCTGAAATGAGGCTCAATCAACCTAAAATTGAGCAGGCTTTGGCAGGCACGATGATGAAATCCGAGAATGTATCAAATACAATTTCTCGCGCGATAGATCGTGTGAATAATTGGTCTGCTGGATATGGTTCTCTGCTTTCGTATATTCCAGAGTCGCAGGCCCGCAACCTTCAAGCCGATATTGCCACAATTAAGGCGAACATCGGATTTGATGAGTTGCAAAGGATGCGCGATGCATCGCCAACTGGCGGAGCGTTAGGGCAGGTTGCCGTACAAGAGTTGAACTATTTGCAATCGGCTGTTGCTAATCTAGATCAGGCACAATCACCTGGTGACTTAAAGCGTGCGCTTGCAGATATAAAAACAAGCATGAAGGGTTATCAAACTCTTCGTGAAAAAGCTTATGAGAAGGACTACGGGCAGAAGTTTGATCTCAAAAAGTTTACAGGACAACCTTCTGGTGAAGGTGAAAAACCATCCGCTGCTGCGGAAGCTCAAGGAACACCTAAGAGGGTTACAAAAGAAGAATACGATAGTCTTCCCAGTGGAGCATTGTTCACAGACCCTAATGGGCAAGTTAGGAGGAAGCCATAATGGCTGAATGGTATGAAACCGCTCCTGTAGTCCAGATCAAAGGCGCTGGAGAAAATTGGTTCGAAGCCGCACCTGTGGTTGAGCAGCCTGTTGAGAAACCGATGCTTCAATCGGCCACTGAAAGGCTTCGGTTCTTCAACGACATCTTGACGATGGGCGGTTGGGATAAACTGCAGGCAGCGGCGAAAGCTGCTGTTGGTCAAGGGCCATATGCTGATCTTGTAGCGCAAGAACGTGCAAAAACGGCTGCTGCTCAAAAGGGGCTTGGAACCGCAGAAGAAATCGCCTTGCGAACTGCTGGCATAGCACCTCTAATGCTAACTGGTGGAGCGTTTGGTGCCGGGGCGCGTGCTTTGGAAGCTGCTGCTCCGACCACTGCTGCTGCACAAGTAGCAAGGGCCGCTGCAAGCCCTACGACGACAGGCGGCAGAATTGCTACTGGCGCATCAGAGGGAGCATTGATGAGCGCGGCAGAAGCTGCTGGCCGTGACTATAGCGTACCGGAAGCGGCGGCTACTGGATTGCTTCTTGGTGGGGCATTATCAGGACTTGGAAGTGTTGCTTCTCGCAATGTGACTCCATTATCTGCCGCTACTTTGAGAAACCAAGCCAATGAGGCTTATGATACAGCCAGACAAGCTGGCGTCAGGATTGGCCAAAATCGAATTGATGATTTGGCCAGGAGAGTTGAGCAGGCAGCAGATAACTTCGGCATTGATCCTGTATTGCAGCCTCGCGCAACACGCGCCCTTGCCAGAGTGCAGGAACTCGTCGGAAGAGAGGCCGATCTTGTTGAACTGGATAATGTTCGCAAGGTGGCGCAGACGGCGATGAGGTCGCAAGATCCAAGTGATAGGGCCGCATCTCAGGTTATCGTGTCTGAGATTGACAATTTCGTAAATAGATTACGCCCGAACGATGTTGTTGCCGGTGAGGCCAGAGAAGGCATCAATGCGTTCAACCGTGCGCGTGAACTATGGTCTCGTCAGGCCAAGGCAAATGTCGTCGATGATCTGATAGACAGGGCAGCAACCAGAGCAGGTCAATTTTCTGGATCTGGATATGAAAATGCTCTTCGCACTGAGTTCCGCCAACTTGCGATGAATAGAAATCGTATGCGCGGTTTCACAGAGACAGAACGTGATGCGATACGACGCGTTGCCGAAGGTGGCCCGCTTGAAAATGCTTTCCGCTATCTTGGCAAACTAGCCCCTACCGGCGTAGTCAGTGGCGGCATTGCTGGGTCTGCTGGATATGCGGCAGGTGGCCCCCTTGGAGTTGCCGCAATGTATGGGGCCGGGCTTGGCGGAAGGCAGGCGGCAACGGCTCTAACAGCAGCCAATGCACAGCGCGCTTCTGAATTGATGCGAGCCGGTCGCGCCGGGATAGAGCGTAGGCAGTTAACGCCGCAAGAGATGATGTATTTGCGCGCCGCTGCAAACTACGGCATCATGCAGGGGAATGCGGATGTAGCCGCACAATCGGGCGGGTTGCTAGGACAGTAGCGCCTAACTCACTGATTATTAACGATAAATGGCGGTTGTGGAAAAAATATCCATGACCGCCATTTTTCCTGTTTACAAAATCCTTTTTGCAAAATAAATTATTTTACATGGGCTGGTGATTCGAACCGCCCTGCAACGGGGTCAAACGATGAAACAAGAGAGCGAGTTTCCAACAGAATACATTGAGCTTCAGATAGCCGCCCGCAACATCGCTGACTGTTCTCTGCTGGTTTACTACGCCACGGATGAGGCTGCGCAACTGCGGCACAAGCTGGAACTCCAGCATCATCTCAAGCGCATAAAGAAGATCATGGAGGAGATGGAATGTCAGGGATGAAGCAGGCCCACTATTGGGAACGGCAGGAGGATCGCTGGCATCAGCAGTATCTCTTGGCAGAACGTCTTTGCGACACATTGGAGCAGCGCATCTATGAACTGGAACAGGCTATTATCGACGCTGACAAATATCCGATGCCGTTGGAACTTCGGCAGAAACTGCGTAAGGCTCTGGGAGGTGATCATGCGGGTTAGCAACGTCAACCGCCCGATCTTCAATATGCGGTTCAACAGACCGCTCATGCCTCGCAAATGCCCACTCTGCAACCTGACGACAGGTGTTTTGATACCGCAGAACCAGGCGCTCAGGGAGCTTGGGATCTACGGTGGCACACATGCACATTTGGTCTGCGTTCAGGATGCACGGGAGCAGCGGCAGTGACTGAGGCATCACGAGTGCAAAAGCTACTTGTTACACAAAACGACGAAATAAATGTGCTGAGAAACCGCATTGCAGAACTGGAAGAAGAAATCCGCCAGCTCCGCGCTGATATGGCCCAGACAAATGCTGGTTTCATGCACTTTCTCAGCAAGAACCAGATGAAGCTCTTGATGGGCATATATAGTCGAAAGGTAGCTGATTATGCCTATCTCGACCGGATCACCGAGGATGGCGACAAATATAGTCGCTACACCGACATCAACCATGAGGCTTTGCGCAACAGGGTGTCGATCTGGAAGCTGCGTCAGAAGATGAGGCAGCATGGCATCGAGATCAAAACATCCTGGGGTGTTGGGTATTACATGGATGACGAGAACAAAGCCAAACTGAAGGCTCTGATAGAGGAGAAATAGTGCAAGTGTTGCTATGAGCACTTCTCAGATCAAGGCGAAATTGCCCGCAAAGTGTTGGAGGGGAAAGATGGTTGATCTACAGGAAAAGTCCATCGAACTTTGGCGGGACGCATACTTCAAACTGCACTTGAAGCTTCGCAAGGTTGAAGATGCGCTAATAGCCATCAAAGCCATGCACCATGAGGGCGGTATAGACGACATAGTTGAGCGAGACGACCGGACATACTTCGCGGTCTGCAATGCATTGGAGGATCTACAATGACTGACTATCAACTGGCGCTGCTTAACATCATATCAACTATGTTTACGCTGGTAATCGTGATCGGGTGCAACGGAGCGATCTTGTTCTTGGGATTAATGATTTGGCAACTTATACAGGATAGGTTCAATCTGTAACGCAAACACGGGGTCAAAACGATGAAAACGGTTATCTACGAAATCGCCAATATGCTCGCTGCATTCGCGGCAGTCGCCATGATCTTCACCGCCTGCATGATCTTGGGAGGTTAAGATGAAGCCAATCACATGCGAAATAGGATTTGACGGCATCTATTCCGTCAAATACTTTAACAGGCAAATCGGATGGATACAGCAAAGCAGGGTCAAAAAGGTATGGAGGGCGCTCAGTTGGAACGGGGACTTGAAACACACAAAAACGCTTCGAGAGGCACGGCGATACCTAGTGGAGAATTTCCGGTAGATGACTGGGAACGGCATTACAAGGAAGTCAGGAACAGGCTCAACGGTATCAGGCCGCAAGCAAAGCAGATCGAGGTAATCATCCCACCGGCTGAAATGCTGGTTCTTCCAGATCCAGAGCCAGAAACACCGAAACCAATGTTCTCCCGTGATGACCTGCTGATAACGCAGGGTTGTCTGCGGGATCGGGTCAGGCAGATCGTTCTTCCGATCTTGCATAAACACAAGATGACATGGAGGCAGTTAGTTGGACAATCAAGAACACGACCACATATCCTACTCAGACGCGAGGCTTGGTTCGCTCTTATCTCAAATGGATACGGATTTGCGGAAACAGGTCGATTATGCGGCAGAGACCACACGACCATCTTACATGCAGTCAGACAATGGAAGCTTGAGCATGGACCAGAATATCGACACTATCTTATCGACGAGGGAGATGACCCACGGCTCGTATGTGGAGCAATCGACGGCATCGCAGACGCTAAAACGCCTATGTGAGCAGGCTAGGAACTGGGATCAGATGCCGTGTTACATGCGTGAGAGTATTCATATGATCCAGCAGAAGGTCGCTCGCATCATCTGCGGCGATCCATTCGAGCGCGATCATTGGGTGGACATTATGGGATACGCGGCTCTGGTGCTGCGCGAACTGGATAGGTTGCAAGAGGAGGGAAGAAATGACGGATCAGCCTAACAACCAACTAACAAGCATTGTCGAGCGCATCGAGAAGCAGGAAGACGAGATCAGCCTTCTAAAGCAGGATGTGAAGGACATCTATACCGAAGCCAAGAGCAACGGCTATGACGTCAAGATCATCCGCAAGATCATCGCCATGCGGAAGATGGACGAGACAAAGCGCAAGGAAGAAAGCGCGATCCTTGCAGCCTATATGCGCGAGATCGGGATGACGCCTTTGGAAATGATCATCCAGACCAGCTACAAGAAAGCGAGTGACTAATGGAACGCAATCCAGAAACATGCCTAACCTGCCGCTTCACCAAAGAGAAGACTGGTGGGTCTCTCACCTGCCTGCGCTATCCCACGCCAACCAGGGTTGCTCGCACACAATGGTGCGGAGAGTGGCAGGCAGACAAGATCCCAACAGATAGGCGCAGGCGTTCTGCAATGGAGATCGCTGATCCTGTCCTTAGCAAGGAGGCCGAGGAATGAGCTATCGCGTTCGCAGCACGCAGGACTTCTTTCGGATCATCGAGAAGGAGCGCAAGCGGCAGGAGAAATCAACTAGAGCTGTTTGCGATGAAGCTGACGTATCTTCGGCAACATATTCTGCTTCGATGAAGGCTGGATCTTGCACCCTGAAAACAGCTTTGGCCTATGCAAAGGTGATGGGTTTCGAAGTGAGGCTCGAATGGCCGTGATACTTGCAATTGATCCAGGCGCATCAGGGGCGTTGGCTTTCTTCAACCCAGAGACTGGTATGCTCGACGTTGAGGATATGCCAACGCTGGAAGTCAAACGCGGGAACAAGATGAAGAAGGAAATTAGCCCGCAGATGCTGGCCGGGATCATTGCATCACGCAAACCAGACAGAGCCATCATCGAACTGGTGGGGGCGATGCCTGGCCAGGGTGTTACCAGCATGTTCGCCTTCGGGAAATCCTACGGTCTTTGCATTGGAATATGCGCTGGCCTACAGATCCCGGTCGAGCATGTAACGCCACAGAAGTGGAAGAAAGCAGTCGGCGCCCGCGAGGGCAAAGATGGAAACAGGATGCGGGCAGCAGAGTGCTTCCCCGCATATGCCCACCTGTTTCGACGGGTCAAAGATGACGGTCGAGCGGATGCCGCTCTGATCGCCTTCTGGGCAGCAACGCAATAGGAGAGGACCAATGGAAAACGACTATTTCAAACTGGAGGCCCTATCAGCCTCCGGGGCTAAACTGATCGCCCGCTCGCCAGCGCACTATAAGGCGGCGATGGAGATGATAAAGACGCCAACGCCTGCGCAGATCTTTGGGACCGTGGTTCACGCCATGATCCTGGAACCGCATAAATCTCACGCCAGCCTGTTTAGCGTCAAAGAACTGAACTGGACGACCAAGGAAGGCAAGGCAGAGAAGGAGCGGCTGGAGAGCATCGGCCTGCCCATCATCTCAGCGGCGGACCTCGATAAGGCGCTGCGGATGCGCGATAGTGTGTGGGCGCATTCCCACGCTGCTGAGTTGCTGACGGGATGCCGGACAGAGGTCGAAGCCACATGGATCGGCTATGAGGCGAAGGTGAAATGCAAAGGCGGGATTGACGCCATTGGGGCCAGCGGGATTGTCGATATAAAGACGACTGTTGACGCATCGCCAGAAGCCTTCGCCAGAGCCATCCGGCAATATGGCTACTATATGCAGGCCGCGCACTACATCGACGGCGTCGCCGAAATCGAAGGCGGGATCGCGCCTTTCACATTTATCGCTGTTGAAAAGCAGCCACCATATGCGGTCGCCTGTTACACGCTTTCCCACGATAGCCTCGCGGCTGGGTGGGCAGCAATGAACAGGATCGCCAATATATATTCCGACTGCATCTCTACGGGGATCTGGCCGGGATATGAAGGGAAGTCTATCGAGCTATCAATCCCGATTAATCTGGATACGGCAATGGTTGCCGATCTGGAGCTTGAAGACTTCTGAGAGGAGAAAAGGAGGATGAACGATACACTTCTATCAACGACTGACATAGCAAGAATGCTTGGGATTAGCCGGGCTCAAGCATGGAGAGTCTGCGCACAGAACCCAGGATTCTCCATAAGGTTCGGTCGATCTTACATGGTCCCAACATCTCATATGGACCGCGTAATGCTTGGTGAGACGCCAGAGGCCATTGCGGTCGATGTACGTTCTCATAGGAAAACGTCTAACTAACCGAAGGAAACGGTAAAATGGAAAACGCAAACACACGCATTGTCGTCAAGGATGCTCGCTTCGCCTATGTTCACCTGCTTGAGCCTCGCGCCGCAGCAGAGGGCGCAGAAGCCAAGTACAGCGTCACCCTGATCATCCCAAAGTCTAATGAGGCCGAGATCACCTCGATCAAGGCCGCGATGAAGGCGGCGGTCTCCAAGAAGTTCGGGGACAAGCCGCCGAAGGGTTTGCGCAACCCGCTGCGTGACGGAGACGAGAAGGATGCCGAGTCCGGCGAGTACATGAAGGGCGATGAGTTTCGGGGCAACTGGTATCTCTCAGCCAGCAGCAAGAAGCCAGTTCGCGCTCTTGCAGGCAAGGCCAGGTTGCCTGCTACGGACGAGCATCTGCAATCCGGAAACTATGGGGCAGCGGAGTTGAACTTCTACGGCTACGATGCTGCGGGCAACCGGGGTGTCGCGGCTGGGTTGAATGGCGTCTGGATCACGCGGAAGGGTGAACCTCTGGGATCAGGCGCAACCGATTGGGGCGTCATCGAGGCGGAGGACTTTGGTTCATCCGGTTCCGCCGCCACCGCCAGCATGTCATCGGATGACGTGTTCTAGTCTCTGAACGAAAGACGGCGCAGCGGGGGTCAGTCTGCTGCGCCGTCAATCGCCTCAACGCCGGGAGGAGGAGCGGAGGCAATGGCTAAATTTAACACCTTGAAAGATACGCTGCAAATTGCAGACGAGTATTTTGGTTATGTCGAGCTTTATGCACGGCTGGCGCGGGACTTTGTATCAGTTGGAGATTTGCCGGGAGCAAACTACGCTCAGAGATCCTTGGTTGCCTATGTCCGCGCCGCCCAGCGAGAACTGGTTGCCGCGATGGACATCAGCATCGAGGCCAA
>Ga0070749_10003127_pt1 | contig 11087 bp, 13 predicted proteins | sample VirMetDEL_Nov_18_FD_75180 | JGI IMG/M metagenome (GOLD analysis project Ga0070749, IMG submission 75180) | Aqueous microbial communities from the Delaware River and Bay under freshwater to marine salinity gradient to study organic matter... | ecosystem: Environmental > Aquatic > Marine >...
CGTATGCTGAGGCTGGGTATGACTTTATGGGTGACTTGGTTCTTAAGAAGAACTCACCGTATATACAAGTGTATCTACGTCCCACTGAAGAAGGCTTTACAGGTAGTGATGCTACAGGCTACACACCAATCCGTGAGTCCTCTCTGCTAGTCTCTAGCTATTGGGACTTCCGTAAGACTACATCATCTACAGCACAACAGGCGTATCGCCTTAAGTACATGCCTGTAGTGGATGCAACACAACTAGGAAGCTGGAACTATCCAGAAGAGATCGTAACCACACGACTTAAAATGAGAGGCCATGGCCGTAGTATGCGTCTTCGGTTCGAGAGTGAACAGGGTAAGGACTTCGTACTACTAGGCTTTGGAGTTATTAGTGCAGCAAACACACGATACTAATTATGAAATCAGAGAAGCTAACCAAAGTGATGTCTTTGATTTAACTTTATCAGTAAAACAATTCTGTAAAGAGATACCACATCCAGCTTGGAGAAGCACAGATAGCTCTAAAATAAAGGATGTTATAACTCAGATTATAGACCACCCTGAGGGTTTTGTAAAAGTAGCTTCTTATAACGGTGAGATAATTGGTGCTTTAATTGGTTTTATTAATAGCACTCCTATTAACCACTATAAGTTTTCACAAGAGATAATGTTCTGGTTTGACCCTGAGCATCGTAATGGTAAAGTATCTCACAAGTTAATTGATGATTATGTGGATTGGTCTAAACAAAATAATTGTAGTTTTGCAAGACTATCTACACTAGATGAATTATTAGGAAGTCGAGTTGGTGTTCTCTTTAGGAGAAAAGGTTTTACACCTGTCGAAACAGCATACGTAAAGGAACTATAATATGGCAGTATTTACAGCAGTAGGTGCTCTAGTAGGTGGAGGTGCTCTAGCAGGTGCAGCCGTTATTGGTGCAACAGCAGCAGTTGTAGGGACAGTAGCTTCAATCAATGCTCAACAAAGGGCAGCTAGTGCTCAACGTGCATCTTTAGCAGAGCAACAACGTCAGCAGCAACTACAGGTTCGCCGTAGTCAACGTGCAGCTATTCGTCAGGCTCAAATTCAAAGGTCACAACAACAGGCTGCAGCACTTGGTATGGGTGTTACAGGTGGTTCAGCCTTGGCTGGTGGTGCTGCCTCTCTAATGTCACAGACAGGTGAGGCTCTAGGTTATTCTACACAAATGTCAGGCATCTCACAACGTATCACTGAGCTAAGCCAACAGGCTGTAAATTATGGTGCTCGTGCTCAGACTGCAGGTGCTATAGCTGGTTTGGGTGCAAGTATTTTCTCTGCTTCTGGTGGCTTCCAAACTCTATTACCACAGGCACAGGGGGCAGGTGCTCCTAATGCCTCAGCCTTGTTGAAGGGTATCGGATAACCATCATGGCTAATAATCTTCCTCTTGGTATGAACATCAACATCCAGTCTTTGGATGAACAATTTAACTTGCGTGAGAAAAGGACTACTCGTACAGAAGATATTGTAGCAGTTACTGGGGAAGAATTAGATACTGAACAAGCTAAGGCTGTAGTACGTAATGAGGATAGTAATCCATACTACCAAGTATTCCAACGTGGTTATCAGCAGGGTAAGACTGTAGAACAGCTAACGGCTGAGGCTGCAGATGTTGGCATGAAGGGTAATGAGTTCTCTAGTAACCCTGACTTCATGATCGAACAAGCACTAGGTCTAAACAACTATGACTTCTCTGCTGTAGATGCTCGTGTCTCTACAAACTATCAGATTGCTCAAGAGATCATCTCAGCCCGTAAGTTTGATCTAGCTGTACGTCAAGGCCCATTCGAGAAGACACTTAATTCTGTAGATCGTTTCCTTCGTGATGTATCACCTGTTGGTACATACGAAGCTATTACAGGTAAGACTGAGGCACAGAGCCGTGAGATCCTAACTGCTGCAGCTACTAAGTCACCTAAAGACTTCCGTGTATGGTTTGAAGCCTTTGCTGATGGTGTAGCAAAAGAAGGTCTACTTGCTGAGAATACTATTGGTGCCTTAGAGGACTTGACTACAGAAGTTTTAGGTATGGGCTTTGATCCTAACAAGGGTCTAAATCAGATCCTGTCTGCAGTTGACCTTATCGGTGTAGGTGAACTAGCTGGTGTAGGTATTAAGGCTGTAGCTAAAACATCAATGAAGTCTTCTACAGCTATTGGTCGTGTAGGTGCTATCCGAGGATCTGAGGCAGCTAGTGAGGCTGCTGAGAATATCCTTACTCGTAGCCCAGACCCTGAGGTCTTAGGTAACGTAGCTCCTTCTAACTTAGACCTAGCCCCACAGCCTGTCCGTCCCTCTGCAGCTAAGTTTGTTGAGAAGTTCTCAGAGAATGAGATCATTAAGGGTATCGACGATCTGTGGCAGAAGGGTGCATTTGGTCGCATTGCAGACCCTGAGGCAGTTAAGATTGCAGCTAAGGATATTGCTGACAAGTACGTTAAGAAAGTTAGTAACCCAGTCTTTGACTACAAAGTTGTAGATGAAGGCTTAGGTAACTTTGTAGCAACCATTCGTTTTGGTAAGGCACTAGACGGTACCCCCTTCAAACCACTGCCTGACGGTGGTATCCCACAGGGTGTACAGAAACTAGCTGATGACATCAGTGAGAAAGTCCAGAAGGCTGAGGTAGTCCCTGTAGATCCTAACGATCTATCCAAGGGTTACGTTATTGACATTGCTGAACGTGTTAATGTCAGTGGTCTGCCTAAGGCTCTAGATGAGAAGCTAGGCATTGAGGCAGGTATTGTTCGTAATACTATTGGCCGTATCATGAACAATGAGATCATGGCCTCTTCTGCACTTCGTGATAACCAACGTCTTGCTACACTATCCCAGATGGCTGAGAGTTCTCGTGCTGCAGTCAAGGAAGTAATTGATCCTTACACTAAGTCACTACAACGTCTTAATGCACAGGAACGGTTTACTCTACAGGCTGTGTACACAGAGCTACGTGACGGTAAGGATGCAGCCCTACGTACTCGTTATACTGAGGGTGAGTTTGCAGTTAAGTATCAGCAACTACATCCCCGTGGTGAAGCCCCTAGCCCCAAGGCTCTTGAGGCGTATGAGGCATTGGCTACAATCGAAGAGGCTGATTACCTACTGAAGACTACAGCCATGCTCAATCGTTACATTGAGAAGGGCTACCAGAACTCAGTAGAAGTATTTGATAACTACTTTGCACCTGCCAAGAAGGTTCGTCGTTCTGATGTACCTGCAGATGCTCGTTTGTATGATGCTGAACTAGGTGGCAAGATCCGAATTAAAGACTTAGAGTCTGATGATATTCCTATCTGGAAACTAGACAAGCCTACTGCCGATGGTCAGGAGTTTGTTGTAGCACCAAAGACTGTTCGTGTCATTGAGCCTACAGATGTAATGGGCTACAACGTAGGTGGTTCTCGTTCTAACCCTAACCTTAATTACTTTGTTGTACTAGGTGACAAACGTCTTAAGGCTCTGATGGGTACGTTCTCTGAGAAGCAAGCTAAGACTGCAGTATCTCAACTATCTCGTATCCAACGTGCAATCATTGATGGTGACAATGCTATTGATGATGTCATTCGTGCTAACAACGACTGGAACCCATCTATCCAGAACTTTGAGGATCTACAGAAACTAGCTACAGATGAGGGCTGGGATCTAACTCGTGGTAACATTGCCTACAAGGGACGTAACGATGACATCCTGTCAGGTGAGGTAGCAGGTTCTGATGTATTCACTGGCATGAGGGCTGATGAATATGTCAATGCTGACATGCGTAGGAATGACCGAGTGCTTATGGACTTCGGTGGTGGACGAGCATACAACGAAGATCCTATTAACTCAGTCTTAGCCCAGATGGGTAACTCAGTGTTCACCTACAGCAACCGAGCCTATGCTCGTAATGCTATGGTTGGTTGGGTTAAGAAGGCACAACAGATGGGCCGTAGTTGGTTCCCTGATGGTGTGTCACCTAATGACTATGAGACTTTGTTCCGTCGTGCTGAGATCAGTGGTACTGACGAGTTCTCTCGTCGTATGGCTGAACTACGTGACATTACACTTCGTCGTCTAAACATGAAGGACGAGGCATCCCTGTTCATGGAACGTCAGGGTCAGGCCATTGCTGAGTTTGTATTCGATAAGACAGGTAAGCAACTTAACTTAGGTGATCCATCAAATGGTTTGTTGAAGATTGGTTTCCAGTCAGCCTTTGGTTTCGGTAACATCTCTCAGTTCCTGATGCAGGGTTTCCATGCTACTACAGTAATGGCAATTAGCCCAGTGCATGGCTTTAAGGGTGCAGCAATGACTGTTCCTATCCGTGCTGCTCTACGTGCTACAACACCTGAGATGGCTGACCTAGCACGTAAACGTTTAGCTAAGGCTGCAGGTATATCTGAGAAGGATGCTGGTGAGCTAGTAGAGTTTATCCGTACATCTGGTCGTGCTGTAGTAGACGGTGATGCTATCGAGGATGGCACAGGTGTAGGCTTTGGTATCTCAGGTTGGAATGGTGAGAACATGCGGTACTCAGCTTTGAGTGCTACAGGTTACAACATATCTAAACTTGCAGGTAAAGGTTTAGACTTAGGCTTGTACCCGTTTAAGCAAGGTGAACGTCTGTCCCGTTTGACTGCAATCAACACAGCCTTCTTTGAGTTTAAGGCTAAGTTCCCTAATGTCTCTGCACTGTCAGATGAAGCCCGTCTGTGGATCACTCGTCGTGAACAAGATCTGACATTCAACATGTCCTCTCTGTCTCGTGGTAAAGTACAGTCAGGGTTCATGCGGGTACCAACTCAGTGGTTGTCGTACTCACTACGTGCCATGGAGAATATTGTAGTAGGACGTAACTTCACCGTAGCTGAACGTGCTCGTTTGTTTGCTGTATTGGTTCCTATGTATGGCTTGACAGGCTTCGGTCTTACATCTGCTGCAGACTATATCGGTGAGAAGATGGGTATCAGCCCAGATAGTAGCCTATATATTGCACTGAAGTATGGCTTCCTAGATGGACTGATAGCTTCACTTCCATTCGATGTAGAGATTGGCTTAGGTCAACGTCTTGCCCCTATTGGTGCTATCACAGATACCTATAAGAAGATCTTTGAAGAGGCTACCATTACAGCACTGGGTGGTCCATCTGGTGAGATTGCTGGTGGTGTATTTACAGCCTTTATGGATGCAGCATCATCGTTGATCCATGGACACACAGCTACACTGACTGATGATGCAGTTAAGATCCTACGTCAACCATCTGGCCTAGATAACATTGCTAAGGCTATCGGTATCTTCAACAACGGTGTGTATCGTAGTAAGAATGGTATTGAGCTAGATGCTGAAATGTCCATAGGTGATGGCATTGTTGCACTTACAGGTTTCACTCCTCTCGAAGTAGTAGAGAACTACAGCCGTATGAGTGACATCTACAACAGTGGACGTAAGTTCTCAGACTTCCGTAAAGAAGTTAATCGTGATGCTGAACGTATCTTTAACTTGATGGAGGGTGACCGTGCTGATGTAGACAGAGCAATACAACTCATGAAGGAATTGCATGAACGTATTAGCTTCTCAGGTTTCTCAGCCTCACAGACTGCATCACTTCGTCGTTCTACTCGTACTGCACTAGAGAGAAATTGGCAGAAGATCCAAACTAATTTGATTGAACAAGATAAGTTGTATGCTCTACAGGCTACAAGATCCATCCTGAAAGGTACAGAATAATGGCTGATCTATTCGCCCCTAAATTTCAAGGTGATGTCGCCTTTGAACGTCCCCTACAAGCTGTTGAACAACCATCTGCTCTTGCAGCACTAGCAGGATTAGGTGAGTTCTTTGTTAAGGACTACGGTGCAAAGCTGGCTGCTGATGCACAAGCTGCAACCAAACGGTCATCATCTATTGATCCTAACTTAAGTGTATTCCAACAGGGGTTAGAACGTATTCAGGCTCTACGTGACCAGAAGGGTGAGGCTGCAGCACTTATTGCTGAACGTCAACTAGCTAAGAACTTTGCACTACAGGGTGTTGAGTTTGATGCTGACTACCAGAATGTCTACACAGCTACCACAGGTCGTCCTTGGGCTGGATATGGTCGAGACAATGAATCCTTTATGCGTGAGCAAGCACTACAAGATCCTCAGGTACAGGCTTCTTACATTGCATCCTTTGCTATGCTGCCTAAGGATTCTACAGATGAACAACGTATTGAGTATGCTATCGGACAGAAGGCTACACTACAGGCATCTGCAGATGTTATTGCTCGTTCTAAGGCTGAGGCAGGATATGCTTGGTCTGTAGAAACTGAGGCTGCGTATGGCAAAGCTATTGATACTTTCCTGAGTGCTAACCTAGGTTCTCTTGTGTCTACTGTTCAGGGTGGTGGACGTGTAGGACCACAGGCTTTAGCTAACTTACAGGCTTCATGGTCACAGCTAAAGGTTAATATCTCTCGTCCATCTGGTGTGGCTGATGAACAGTGGAAGTCAACTCAGGATAAGATTAATAACATTGATAGTATGCTGACTAACCTACAGAAGGCATCTAGCTCTGACGTATTGTTTGAAGAGATTACTACAGCAATGGCTAACTCTCTGATCCAAGAGGGTGGCGGTGATGTTACATCTCTGTTGTCAGCAATGACAGCTATTAAAGATCCATCGTCATTGACTAACCTAATGGGTGGTAATGTAGAAACATTCATCATGGAAGCAGGTAAGTCTATTAACCTAAACATTACTCAGCCACAGCTATTCTCACATCTGTTAGGCCAGTCTACTGGGCAACAGGATGGTGGCGTAATTACTATTACTGAGCTACCCCCAACTGTTCAGTCTAAAATACAAGGTCTATCACCACAACAGTACTACGATGGCCTTAAGGCATCTGGTCAATTAGCTGCCCTGATAGACCCTAATGCTATTCAACGTCCTGAGGGTCGTCAACAATTCGTAGAAAATGCTGCAGGTATTGGTGCAGTCATGATGTCTATGGAGAATGACCAGTTCCTATCCTCTGACTTTATTAAGCAACTTGTGGCTAACCCACAATTCCTACGTAATGTAACTGCACTAGAGGCTGTAGATCCTGAGGGTGCAGCAGTTGTACGTAGCTACATTATCTCAGGCTTGAACACTGAGCTTGCTCGTCAGCAACGTAACTTAGGTGCTATCGAGCAGGGCTTGGGTGCAGTATGGGATGGTAGCAAGTATGTTATTACCCGTGAAAGCATCATGCAGAAGGGTGGCTTCACTGAGGAACAAGCTGATCGTTTCCTAGCTTGGGTCGGTAAGACTTATGGTGGTAACACTGAGCTTCTAGCACAGGGTATGGTTCCTCTTCCTGAGGGGTTAGGGTTCAATCCACAGGGTCTATCCTCAGCATATGATCGTCGTAATGCTATGACTGTCATTCAGGACACAGTTCGTATGCTAACACCTGATATGCCACAGCAAGCTGCACCTGAGTTGACTGTCGAGACACTGACAGGTCAGACCTCTACAGATCTTATCCGTACTGCAGAGAGTGCTCTAGGGCTTAACGAGAATAAACAGAGAGCTTTGGTATCACAGTACCTAGCTGAGGGTGGTGTAAACATTGATCCATCACAGACCGCATGGTGTGCGGCCTTCGCTAATGCTACACTATCTAAGACTGGTCTAGATGGTACAGGTGCTCTTAATGCTCGTAGCTTCCTGAACTGGGGTGAAGAAGTCACTACACCACAGCTAGGGGATGTTGTAGTCCTGTCTCGTGGTACAGATCCTAACCTTGGTCATGTAGGTTTCTTCAAAGGCTTTGATGCTCAGGGTAACATTCTTATCCTTGGTGGTAATCAGGGTGATGAAGTATCTGTTAAGTCATACAGTGCAGATCGTCTACTAGGCTATCGTCGTCCTGCAGGTTCTACAAATGTAGGTACTGAGGCAGGTCTTACACAGAACATCTATCGTGCAGCTACAGATCCATCCTTTATGCCAGCACCTGTAGCTCCTACACAGCCACTTAATGCCTTCACTGCACCAATTCAGGTAGGTGATCAGACTATCGGTGCTGCTCCTGTAGAAGAACAACCTCAGGAACAACCTACTCAGGAGGCTGCAACAACACCACAGCCTACTGCACAAGAAACTGCAGTATCCCCTGAAGTACAGGCTCTACTAGATAGCTTGACTGGTGCTAGTGAAGAAGAGAAGCAACGTATTGTAGAATTTTTAGGACGGTAACATGGGATATAAACTAGGATTACGTAGCAAGCAACGACTAAAGGGTGTACACCCCGATCTTGTCGCAGTAGTTAAACGTGCCATTGAAATCTCTGAAGTAGACTTTACAGTCCTTGAGGGTATCCGTTCTGAGAAACGACAGGCAGAACTGTTAGCTAAGGGTGCATCTACTACAATGCGTAGTCGTCACCTGACAGGACATGCTGTAGACTTGGGTGCATATGTAGATGGGTCAGTCCGTTGGGATTGGCCTTTGTACCACAAGATTGCTGCAGCTATGAAACAGGCAGCAAAGGAACAAGGTGTTGCTATGGAGTGGGGTGGTGACTGGGCTAAGTTTCCTGATGGGCCACACTTCCAACTTAACTGGGAAAAGTACCCCAAATGACACCTGAGTGGTTAGATAAGTGGCGTATCTGGCCTAGAATGATTATAACCCTGTATGGGTTTGCCTTCTACCGTACAACCGAATGGTTCATGGGACTGGAAGACCCAAGCAATGCACAGGCTGGTTTTGTTTCTGTTATTGTTGGGGCTGGTGCTGGGTTCTATGGTATCTACGTCAATGGAAAGAGTGCAGGTGGTTCCTTTTCAAACTCCTCTTCCGATCACAGTAACAATACTTCCATGAGTTATAAATGAGATGGTTATTAATCATACTGCTAGTCTCTAGTTGTAGTAATATACCATCATTCCTTATGGGCGGTGGTGGCCCTAACGTAGCAGCCAACACTCAGATAGGTAAAGAGAACAATCAGAACGTAGGTGTTACAACTTACAACAAACCAGAGGTCAAGGCAGAAGGCCCAATAGATACTGTTGACCAGAGTACTACAAACAATACTGAGATAGATCCTCTATTATTGATATTGCTAATACTAGGTTGGTTAGCACCATCACCACAGGAAATAGGGAGAGGAATAAGCCGATGGCTGAGAGACTTAATAAGGCGAAAATGAAATGTAACTCACCGAAGACTACTCCTAGTCACCCTACTAAGTCTCATGTTGTTAAGGCTTGTGAGGGTGGTAAAGAGAAGATCATTCGGTTTGGTCAACAGGGTGTTAAGGGTAGTCCTAAGGGATCAGCCCGTAACAAAGCATTTAAGGCTCGTCATGCTAAGAACATCAAGAAGGGTAAGATGTCTGCAGCATACTGGGCCGATAAAGTAAAGTGGTAGATCCACTATCAGCACTAGCCATGATTAAGACTGGTATTAGTGCAGGAAAAACACTAGTCTCTATGTCTAAAGATATATCTAGTTTCTTTGATTCTGTAGACAATGCAAAGAAAGAACATCAGAAGAAAAAGGATAGCATCTTTTCAAGCTCCAATGAAGAAGCCCTTGACACTTGGATGAAAAAGCAACAGGCTATTGAGGCAGAAGCAGCCCTAAGAGAAATTATCATATCTCAAAGAGGTTACTCAGCATATCAGGATCTACTAAAAATACGTAGAGAGATTGCTCAAGAAAGAAAAGAACGAGAAAGAAAAGAAAGAAAAGAAGCTGAAGAGTTAAGAGAACAGTTGGAGTTAGCTGCAGTGGGTGTTGTTATTTTTATTATTATGGTAGTACTAACTGTAGCTGCTCTACATTATAAAGGATACTTGTGATGCCCCTTAAAAAAGGTTACAGTAAGAAGACCGTCAGCCAGAACATCAAGACTGAGATGAAGGCTGGTAAACCACAGAAGCAAGCCGTAGCTATTGCACTTGACGTAGCTCGTAAGGCTAAGAAGAAGGCTAAGAAAGGAAAATAACATGGCCAGACAACCTAAAATTGACAGAAAAATAGCAATGAAACCTAAACCAAACAGTAAGTCTGGAGAGAATCCTTATTTAACTGGAGGTAAGCCAAAGGTTTCTGGAGCTAAAATTCTTCCTCTTACATATGTTACTTTAAGGCTATTAGGTGAAAAGTCTATAAGTCCTTATCAACAAAAACAAGAACGAATCAAAAAGAAATAATGGCTAAAGGATTATATGCTAATATCCATGCTAAACGTAAACGTATTGCGGAAGGCAGTGGAGAGAAGATGCGGAAGGCTGGATCAAAGGGTGCTCCTACAGACAAAGCCTTCAAGCAAGCAGCTAAGACAGCTAAGAAGAAAAAGTAATAATTAACCCCCTTGGATTTCTCCTTGGGGGTTTTGTTTTATTGTTGTTCCATCTCTTGGATTAGTCTATCTAAGTACCATCGTGCCTTACGTAGATCCTCTACTGGCTTACCCTTGTACCGATAACGGTGCAGATACTTCTTACAGTTACCTTCTAGATAACCTAGAAACATCATAGTATCCATGTTGTCTTTCATGTAGTCGATACACTCAATGCTGCCATTACCGTAGTGTGGTGGTTTGTTTACTACATCTTCTTTTGTCATAGTCCCTCTTTCATAAATACTTTGACCCACTCAGCACAGATGTCACTACGGACAATATCTTCTACACCAAACTCAATGATCGGTACTGGTAGCATGTGCTTCTTGGCTAGGTGAATAATCTTAGACAGACCATCAGCTTCCTTCAAGTCTGACTGTTGAACATCGCCATTGAGTACGATAGTAGTCCCCTCGCCAACCCTTGTCAACAACATCTTAAGTTCATGGGTGGTAATGTTCTGTGTCTCGTCAACAATTATGAAGGCATTATCGAACGAACGGCCACGCATAAGTGCCAGAGGTGCCATCTCAATGTTGCCATTCTTGATGCCAGTTTCGACTGTTCCTTTTCCAAGGTGTTTCTCCAGTACGTCTAGGACAGGCAATGCCCAAGGTTTAGTCTTCTCTTCTAAGTCACCCTTAAGGAAACCTAGCTCCTTACCTACAGCCACGTGTGGTCTTGTGATGAC
>Ga0070749_10003129_pt1 | contig 11087 bp, 9 predicted proteins | sample VirMetDEL_Nov_18_FD_75180 | JGI IMG/M metagenome (GOLD analysis project Ga0070749, IMG submission 75180) | Aqueous microbial communities from the Delaware River and Bay under freshwater to marine salinity gradient to study organic matter... | ecosystem: Environmental > Aquatic > Marine > Coastal...
CCGAGGTGGAGTTGTCAGATACCGAGCTATCCTGATAATCGTTTCCAGCGGCCAGACCGCCAGTAGTCTCGATGAGTACGGTTCCGGCCGTGCGGACATATACGCACCCGAACAGGTACTTGGTGCTAGCCTTCAAGCCAGACACCGTTTGCGAGATGCCAGTTGACGTATCGCCCGTCAGAGTCAGGTGGCGAGCGTAAAGCCCGTTCGCCGCCGCCGCCGCCGCGAGTTCAGAATCAGTAAGCGTACCCTCTTCGGTCCACCCATACGGGGCGTTACCCGCCGGGTCTGCGCCCTCAAACCCAGAATTGACAAGGAGGTTGCCGCCCTGAATCGGGGGTTCGGTCCACGAAACCGTTTGATTCGTGTCGTCTGAATCAGTGTACTGGGCGGAAGCGTACCGACCGGCGCGCTCGATCCTGTACCGAATCCGCTCGTGTTCCTCTTCCAAATCCGTTGGGAGGGACGGGGTTGCCGTATCCCCCGCCGAAGTTCTCGTCTCATACGTCGAAGCGTTGTCCGCGTGATCGGCAACCTTCGTCCCGTCGATCTCCGCGAGCGCCGAATTCGGGATCGCGGCGGACGAAGAGATATTGGTGCTGTCAATGTTGCCGTTGACGAGCGTATACAACCGGTCGAAGTCTGTGTTGACTTCGCTTGCCAGAATGTCTGTATCGTCTACGAAGGATTGCCCACCGGCAGCTTTAGACCCTCGATTAATCGTTCCCATGATTAGCTTCCCGTATTCGCGTTGGCGTCCTGGGTCGAACCGCCGCCGTCTATTTGCTGGTCAATGAGCCCGATAAACACGGGAGCGTTGGCTGCCGTGCGTGTGAATCTGTGCCCCACCGTCACAGACGATCCGGTAGCCGGAACCCTGTGCCGTGCGATGGCCGATTCGCCACCCCACTGTGATACGCCCCAGGTTCCGTTTCCAGCGCCCCATGTAGCGGCCGAAGCGGGCACGTCGAGCGCGGACGTGTACCCCGCTTTTCGGCCGTCGTCTTCCATGATCGTGTGCTGCACCGTCCCGCCGCCAGATCCGCGAAGCACGACAAAACAATCTCCGATCTTCTTGTCCTTGCTCGGTAGCTCGAAATCGTCGTGCTTCGTGATGAAGTCCATCGCGATCGTGCCACTGGACGAGAGATCCTGATACGTGTCCCGATCGAAACGACACACCTCGCCAGCCGTCCCCCCAACGTAGACGTAGGGTCGGTTATCCGAGCCACGGCACAGTCGAAGGCAGTTGGGGGTGATACCGTTAAGCTCCCACTTGTACCACCGCACGGCGTCAGGGGTGATGTTCTGAAGCCCCTTGATATCCATGACCAGCAATAGGTTATTGGTCGCGCTCGATCCGGTCGCGACGGAGAAGATGACCATGCCCTCGCTCGGCCAGTATGCCCCCCACGCCTCATCCAAGCGGGACCGATTCAGCGTTTGCCACGTCGATCGGATCTTCCACGAGAGGTACGCGGACTCGTTGTCGCCGTACTGCCGACTCCGGGCCAGAGAGTGAACCCCGTCCTGAGACAGAAACACTGCGTCACCAGCGTCCGCGCCCAGATTCACGAAAGCGTTCTGAGACACGCACCCTACAGGGATCGTACTCACGCTGGCAAAAGCAGTCTCCGAGCCGGTGATGAGTCCAGGGTCGTTCTGCCCCATGACGAAGATGCGCTTGTTGGTGAGGAGCAGCATGAAGTCGGCGTCCTTGCCGCTGAACTCCCCCATGCCTGTGCTGTACTCACCCCCGTAAGAGCCAACGCCAAAGTTCTCGTTGAGAAGCTGTCCGGGGATGACGTTCGTGGACGGCCAGTTTGCAACGTCAGTTGCGTCCGAGCCGTAGTCGCAATAGCGCCACACCATCGGGTTGTCGTCGTAGGACGATCCAGTCAGACCGCTCACGAACAGAAAGTTCCACTTCTCGAAAATGTACTTCGGGCTCGTCGTGAAAGAGAAGTTGATCTCACCGAGCGGGTTGGTTCCGTCCCAGTACCACACGCCGTCGCTAGCCGTGTCTCCCCCAGCGGCGAACATCTTGTCTTGAAAGTCTGCAAACGTCCACTGATACGACGCACCAGCCTCGATCGAGGTGGCGGTTTTGTCGATCAGGGTGCCACCAACCTCGTCGTACACGTTCCCGTTGATGACCGCAACGATCTTACGGTTGGCCCCCGCTCCCCACGAGTATTGGTGGATTCCTTGAACGGCCGCGCCGCTCGAGTGCGCCTCGTTCCAATCAGCGTCCCCGTAGGTTACGCCAGGGCGGGTTCCGGTGAGGCTTCCGTTTCGAGCGGTGTTGATCGCACGAACCAGATCCCCAGGCGGCACGGCTCGAGGGTTCTCATCCTCGTTCAGCCCACCGAGCAGATACAGCGGTCGCGCAGAAACGAAACCCGCTTTCGCTCGAGCCATCCGTGCTGCAAACCCTCTGAGTGCCATCAGCTACCAATCACCTTGTTCGGGAAGCCTGCCTGAAACTGAACCCGGGAGTTCTTCGTTCCCCACGGTCTTACGGTGTGGCGTCCAGTGGCCCCGCCCGCCAGGGAGCGGTTCTTCATGGTCGCCTGCATCTGAGCCATGTCCCCGAGATGAGCCATCGCGAAGTTCGAGTCCCATACCATGCCCATGAACGATGTCGCCTGAGCCACAATGTCGTTCACGATGCCCTGGGGAACGCCCTCGAGTACGTCCGTGGTCGCAGAGAGTTCGGGGTGCCGGTAGTAGTACGAGTAATTGATGATGTACTCGTCGTCCGGGACCGGCCAGACGATCGCCCGGAGCTTCGGCGCTACATCATCGTCTACGTCGTGAGTGGCCTCGTCGTACCCCCCGATCGCCATGACCTGGGGCTCGCCGTCGTCAACCCCGCTGTTTGGAATCCACTCGGAGAACTCAGCGCCCGAACTCAAGAGGTCGAGGTTGATCTCGTCCTCTTGATAAGACACCCGAATCACCTCACGCACGGTATCCGGCAAGAGGTACTCTGAGTAGATGAGTCTGGCCCCCGTGACAGATGCCGTTTTGGGGGCCGGGGTTGCCATGTTGACCGACGCCTGAACGCCGCTGACCGAGTTGTAGGTGTCGAGCCGAAACGGGGTGTTCGGGTACTCGGTGTCCCCGGTAGGGATCAGCCGAGTCACGTAGTCTCCGGCGATGTCCGCTACAACGAACCCGTCCGTCTCCCCTAGAACCACGGTGGTCGAGCCTTTCACCCACGACGAGATCCCGTCAATGTCGAGATACGGTCGAGTTGTGAGCTGCCCATCGTGGCGTAGGTCGAAGTCCCACCGCCGCGTCCCCAGAATGTCCTCGATCGCCATGTTCAGGGCGTTGAGCGTGGCGGCGCTTTCGTCCGTCGTAAAGGCGGAAACCGTGGGCTCACGCCGAAACAGGTTTACTCGATTGACAAGCTGGAGAGCGGTGATGGATGCCAACTAGTTTTCCTTCTTGGGGCGACCCGGGCCTCGCTTTTCCATAAGCCCCTTCAACCCCTCGAGCGCGGCCACGAGAGCCTCGCTCTGCTGCTCCTGGTTAGAAGCAATCCGCTCGATCATCTCGTCGGTCTGGGGGTTGTACATGTGAGTCGCTTCCTGCTCGGCGGGCTTGCGGGCGTCAAACCCCACCTCGACCGGGCCAGGAGACTCGCTAAAAGGGTCACGGATTTTGAGAACCCACTGTGCCGGGTCCGGGATCGCCTCGTTACGGGGATCGCAGAAGTCAGGCAACGTCACCTCGAGCCACGCACGATACCTGTCCGCGAACGTGGACTGATCGACAACGCAACCGTTCTCGTCAAGGCACAAGTCGGCTCGCTCGGGGTACACGTCACCAACCGTGACGGTCTGCCCCCAGGAATTGAGCAACGGAACCGAAACACCGCTCTCGTCCCGAACCTTGATGATCGTCTCGGGGTGAAAGTCGTGCTTAAAGGCCCGGTGCCTGAAAGTGTATCGGTCGTGAATGACCGTGTGCCCCGCCGCCTGGAGACGAAGAGACTGCTCCGCGAACTCTTCTCGCGGCGTCTGTTCCATTCTGTCAGCCAAAATGAACTCCTAGAAAATGTGGGGGCTAGAAAGGGGGGAGGACGAGCCTCCCCCCTTTCTGGATTGTGAGCTTACGGAGCGATCGTGAGGAACTTGGGGTAGTACTCGCCATCAACACCAGTGTACAACTGAACACCAACAGGCTGAGCAGCACCGTCGCCAACCTCGACCTGACCCGCAGTCGTACCCGACTGAAGAACCGCGCCGATGGCCGTGGCGGCGTCATCCCAAACACCGCACACGCCCCAGGTCTGAGCCCAGAAGAACTGCGGCACCGAGGCTGCGCTTCCGACCGTGACCAGCGGGACGCCCGCCGCGAAGTGAACGTGACCGGCCGCGGCAATCACCACGTCCGCCCAGGGGTTCTTGACCAGCGTGACTTCCGAACTCGTCGTAAGCGCCGTCTCGATTGCATCGTCAAGGTACACCGTAAGAGCAGTACCCGCCGAAACAGTCGAGTTGTAGTTGATCGAGTAGACTCGACCTTCACCAGTGGCATCGTTGACGACGAGATACCCGCCCTCGAAATCCGACGTTTCGTCGTAAGTCGAAGATCCGCCCAGGGTAAGCGCAACCGACGTAGCCCCAACGGCTGCCGCAGCCGAAGGGTTGATGTTTGCGTTATTCGCAACCACCACCTCCGACATGATGAGCTTACCGGGAGCAAGAGCCGCCGCATCCTGAGTACGGGCGTAATAGAACGTCCGACCATCAGAAGTCTGAGCGCGCGTACCAACTCGATGTCGGGGCGAAGCCGTAACCTCGTAAATGGACTGGTTAGACGCCACACCGGCAGTAAGAATCGGGTGAGAATTACTCATAGTTTTTTCCTTCCCTTCCTTACGCCGACTGCCCGGTAACCTTGTTCTGGAACTTACGTCCCGAGCAAACAAGGTTAGCCTGGAGAACGATCTTCACCGAGAACGCATCCTGAAACGCCTGATCGCTGATGGGGCTCATGTCGAACAGAGCGCCTTCCGCGTAAGCGAGATAGAGATGGTCCGTGTTGATGAAGTACGTGTACCCCGAAGAGCAGTACGGATCGTGGAACAGTTTCGCGTTTCGGAACATGAGCGTCTCGAAACCAAGCTCACCCACCGCGTCCGAAGACGAGAACCGCACCTGAGGAGTCAGAGTCCCCTCATACCAGCGGAACACGTCATCGTTCGTGAGAACCACATTCGGGCGGATCGAACCTTCCGAAGCGTTCATGTGAGCGATGCGCCAGTTGGAGAGCCCGGTCGTAGCGAACGAGCCACCCGCAAAGGTGATCGAGCCCGGAGCCGTCCCCTTGGCCTGAAGACCTCGGGAGTTCCAATGCGTGTAAGTTGCACCGCTCGCACCCTGGATCGAGTCGTTCGTGCTGATGATGTCATCGAGCGACGTGACTGCATTCGCGGGGCTCGACGTGCTGAAGATGTCCTCTGCAAAGAGGTCAACCAGAGCAGTCGTCGAGTCCGTCTGCTTGTGCATCCAGAGATCCGCGATCTGAGCAGCGCCCCGGTTGTTACGCCGGTCGAAGTTGCTCATCACCGCGGTCGAGCCATAGAGCTTCCAGTTAGCCCGAAGACCACGAACCGTGTCCGAGGTATCCGAGCTAAACTCACTGAAGCCACTGGCAAGACGCCGAGCCGAACCGTTCGTGCCCAGCTTGGCCCGGACGTAAATAGACTCGCCCGAGACTGCCTTCGCGCCCGTACCTGAAGGAGATCCATCCGCGCCGATCTCGCCGTTGAGAACGGCACCGATCTTACCCGCCATGATCGAAGCGCCGGGGTGTGCGTTAAGACTGTTCTCAACGATACCCGGGTGCATGGCCTGTGCGGTAGTCGCAAGGATCTCGTTCTGGGCTCGGGTTTCGTTAAGCGTGGCCGGATTAGCCATAGCTTATTTCCCTTCCAAAACTGTGCTGGTTAGTGATTCCAGATCGACGGGTCTTTCCCGGCAGCCTGAGTCGCCTTCTCCAGCATCTCTTTAAACAACTGTCCGTTGACCTTGCGCCCGGGGCTTACTGTCAGCTCTTGCTGCGGGGGTGCCGAACGAGTATTGCTCGGCGTGTCCGTTGCATGTGACTTGGTAGGCTTACCATCGGCGTCCGTCACGTTGCGGTTCCTAAGCGACTCAAATACCTTGTCGTAAACGGGCTGGACCATCATACGGAGGGTCTGAACACCTTGCGGTCCAGCAAGGGCGTCCAAATTCCGCTGAGCCTGTTCGTTTCCGGCTTGAGCCTGCTTCTCTGAAACTTCAACGGCGCTCATAATCATTCCCTTGGCCTCTTCAAGATGCTCCGGGAAATCGGACAACACACCGAGCGCGCTGGTGATGTTCTCCTCTAGCGTCCCCCGCACAGCTCGAGTCTCGGTTACGTTCAACCGTTCCTGGAGCCGCTTGATCGTGCTGGCCTGATCCTCAAGCTGACGCTTGAACCGATCAGATACCGCTTTGATCTCGGGGTCGTAGATTTCTTCTTCCTCAGGCTCGGGGGTCGGGGTTACCGGTGCCACCTTCGCCTGATTCCTGTACGTGTAGCCCTCGTTCGCGAGCTCGACGATCTGTTCCGCCGGAACGCCCGCTTCCACTAGAGGCTTGAATGCCTCGTACCGCTTGAGTTCTTCGTGCAGCTTCCCGATGTGGCTGTCCTTCTTACGGACCTCATCGACTGCAAACTCAGGCTCGGCCTTGATTCGACCGTGGTAATCGTTGTGGGGCGTTTCTTCGGGGTTCTGAGTCTCCTCAGGCTCCGCTGCCGGAATCCCTGCTTCTTCACTCACGATCGCTGTACACCTTCCGAGTAGAGGCTATTCTGCTTCTTACTCATTCCCTTACCCGAAAAGATTTTGCCGACGTTGTCGTACATGTCGTTTCGGGAGCCACGAACCTTGTCTGCGGACGGGGCGAGCTTCATGTTGTTTGCTTTCGCATACGAATCAAGCTCGGCCCTATCCGCGAACGGCTCGTCGCGTAGATGGATGTAGGTCCGAGGCCCGCCCCACTCGAAATGATTCACTTTCGAGATCAGGTTACGAGTCTCTTTCCCACAGCATGTGGGGGCGTCATCCGACCATCGGTCGTAGAATTCCTTGTCACAGGTGGGACAATATCGGTCCTGTAGTACAGCCATTAGCTTCCAGCTCCCGGGATGTTGGGGGCGTTCGGTACACCTTCGACCGGGCTGGGCTGAGAGTTGGCGTTCGGTGCAGCCGCCTCGGGGTTATTCTGTCCCATCTGCTGGGCCACGTCCTCGCCCACCACCATCTGCTCCGCGTCCTGTCCGGCGAGCGTGAAGAGACGCTTTCGGATCGGAACGGGTCGAATGAGCGGGTCGGTCGCCGATGCCGATGCCTGGACTGCGAGGTGTAGAGCGTTGAACTCGGCGGCGGGGTCGTGCGGGAGCGTGCTGTTCATCTTCACGCCATAGTCGAACTCGCCCTGGAGATCACCCAACCCAGCCTCGACAAAACCGGCCGCCACATCTCCTTGCGTCAGGAATGTCGAGTTCTCCTCGCCGATGATCGGGATGATGAACCGGCGCGGATCTTCGGTCTGGAGCATCGCCCGGTGGGTGTATCGGATCTCGTCCACAAGGAACGCCTCGAACCGGGACTGGACCCTCGACCGGTTCGCGGCAGAACCCGCGCCGATCTGGTTTGCCTCAGCCGCAGTCTCTACGTTCGCTCGCTGCCCGCGATCGAAGCTCGAGACGCCCAACACCTCTCGGATCTGCTCCTTGAGCTGAAACAAGAGCCCGATCAACTGCCCGTCGATCTGGCCCATGTTGAACGCGCCCATCACCTCGCGGGGGTCGCCGCTCGAGACGATGAACTCGACCAGGGACTCACCGTTCAACAGGTTGTCTAGCTGCTCGGGGTGCTGATCGAACGCAGCGCCGTTCACGCCGAGGATCGTCCGGGTTCGCTCGACCAGCGCGTTCAAAATCGTCCAAATCTTGTTGTACATCTGCTGCTCGGACCAGATCATCCGAGGGAACGGAATGCCGAATGGAGAGTCGAGCTGCTCGTTCATCGTCAAGATCGAGTACGGAAGCTGGCCCGTGTCGATCGGCCACTCCTGCGCCGGTCGGACTAGCTTGTCTGATCCAGGGGACACGCCGAAGAACATCCGGGTGTCCGCGTCGTACACCACCCACTCCTCGTAAAGAGCGAGCCCGGTATCTGCGGTCTTGGACGCCCCGGCTACCAGATTCCCCCCGTGCGAGATTTTGGGCTTCTTCCGCTCGTGCATCGGGCGCAGGTCTTCCCACTGCGTGGGCTCCCAGTCGTCCCGCATGATGAGCGCCGGGTTGTTGCGAATCTGCGATCGGGTGTACAGGTTATGGAACGCGCACCACCGAACCTCGCCGTCCGGGTCGAAGTTGTCTACGAGCGGGTCGATCCGAACCTGCCACGGTCGCATGAACCGCACCCACGGAACCGTGGGCGTCTCGTTCTTGAACCGGGCGTGAATCACGCCGTCCTGCTCATACTCATCCACGTCCGGGGTGTACCCGTGACGAACGACACCGAACGGGAGCAGAAGGGCAGACAACAGCGCCCGATCGTTCTGGCGCTTGTACTTACCCTCCCGGAGCATGGCCTGCGTCACCTTCTGGTTGAGCCACGCCCTACGCCACGCATCCTCCTTCGCGGCAGTCCCCCCGCTCGGGCGCAGAACAGGCTCAGGGTCACGGGCGCTGATCTGCGACTGCTGGGTATTGACCAGGGAGAAGATCAAATTCCCCACCATCTGGTCTACTGTCTCGACCGCGCGATCCAGAACCGGGGGATGCTCTCCGCGGTAGGCGTCGAGGTACATCAGGGCCTCGAGCGTGCCCCCGTCCTGGGAGCCCTTGTCGGTCCCGAGGAGCCCGTTGTTGGCCCACTCGCGATCGGCCATCCGAAGCGCGGCTTTTACTTCCTGTACGTCGGGGTCGGCCAACTAGGCTCCAATCCAGGCTCGAGCGCGCGGCTTCGGAACCGTTCGCACCCGCTTCGGGCGTTGCATCTCGATGATCTGCTTCCGAACGCGCGCAAAGTCGGAGTCCTCGAGGCTCGTTCTCTGCTTGCGTGTCTCGACGGGGGGTCGCGCCATCACGAAATAACGGGCCGCATCATACGCATGATCGTCCCCGATCATCGAGTTGTGCGTGCCTTCGTCCTTGTTCTTCACCCGGTCGTTGTACCGGAGCGTCTTCCACTCGTCGATAATCGAAGGGTTGTCGCTGTGGATGAGAAGCGTCGGCTCCCCGGTCGCGGGGTTGTCTGCGAGGTAGTTCATCAGCTCGAGGTGGCCCGCCTTACGATCGACCTGAGCCTTCTTGTCCACGTCCCAGATCGGCAGTCCCCGCCGTCGAAAGAGTTCTACGACTTCGGGCTTCTTAGGGTCGCCCACCATCCGGGTTACGCGGCCCTCCCACCCCATCTCCTTGATGATGAACTTCGTCTTTTCGACCAGATCGTCCGGGATGATCCCCTTCTCGTAGATCGAGCGGCGTAGTACGACCTGATGGGGCCCCACGAGCCAAAATAGAACACAAGCGCCGTCCGTGTACCCGTAGTCAAATGAGACATGCACGTCCGCGTGCTTGAACCAGGGCTTCTCGTAATCAATGACGTGGGGGTGCTCGCCCTTCCGGCTCTCCTCGGCCCGAATCGGCATCACCCGCCCACGATGGAACGTCCAGAGTCCGCCAAACTGCTCTGCAAAGCCCGCGTCCTTCATGGCGCGGCATTGCGTTAGCTCATCGAAGCAGTCGTGTCCGTTGTCCTTGCTCGGGGCCTCTCGGTCGGTCTTCGGCACCGTAGGCGGCGCAGCCGCGTCTACTCGGTTTTCAGCCTTCGCGTGTTCGATCCAATACCGATCGTACTTGTAGTCGGGGTTCGCTCGGGGGGTGAACTGGAAATGCTCGAGCCGAAGTCGGGGGTCGTCCGCCGAGTCCTCGATGAGCTTGTGAATCCAGGCAGCCTCGATGTCCGGCGTCGTGGGCCAGATGCTCCGACCGACGCGGGTCGAGAGGTACTTGCTCCAAACGATCTCCGGGAGACGCGCCGCCTCCGACAAGATCGCGATATCGACTTCCTCGGACTGGAGCTGCTTCTCGTTCGCAGCGGACTTGACCACCACGAACGTGTCTACGTCCCGACCGGCCGCGTTCTTCCCCCACCGAATGCGAATCCTCATGTCGCCCTGGCTGGGGTTCTTGCGGGCCTCCACCACGTTGTAGTCGAACCCTAGAACCTCCCGCCGCTCGACGAGATCCTGGTAGGCGTAATCAAACTCCTTCGCCAACTCGTAGTTCGGCACCACGATCCAGATGATCTGAGTCTCAAGCTCGGGGTCCACATCGACCAGCGATCCGTGGAGGAAGATGTCCGGGAGAACATCCTTCCAGCCCGCGTAGGACTTACTCGTCCGGGCAGGGCAGGAGATGATCTTCGTCTTCGCGTTCGACATGTGGAATCGTCGAACTGCGTCCTCGTGGATCTCGTAGCCGTACCGTGCGTGGATGACCTCCACGAACTGCTCTCGGAGTACGGCGTACTGTTCCGGGCTCAGCGCCACCCGCTAACCGGAGATCCAGACGTGCAGATATCCGGTCGCGTTGGAAGCTGACGTAAGAAACGTCACGGTTCCGCTCGACTCAGAAAGAGCGACCTGGGTGGCGCTCGTGGGTTCCCACGCCAGGCGGTGAACAACCTGATCGCCAGAAAGGCCGAGATCAAAGGTGTCGCCGGAGTCGATGTTGTTCGCGTTCAAAGACGAGTCGTAGCCCACGAACGGGTAGGTGACATGCTCGAACGAATCGAGCGACACCAGATCGGCAGCACGCCGCCCGGATCGAAGGTTTTCGACCGTGGTTGCGCGCGCGCCCGCAGAGTCGCTAAAGGCGTCGTAGGTCTTAGCAGCCAAATGAAGCTCCTAGCTAGAAGGAAAAGGTATACCTACAGTAGAGTATGCCACATTTGTTTGCAGCGTCAATAGGTGGCGCAAACTTTTGTTGCACATAGTGTCTTTTGCCACTAGTCCCCGGGGGGC
>Ga0070749_10003137_pt1 | contig 11074 bp, 12 predicted proteins | sample VirMetDEL_Nov_18_FD_75180 | JGI IMG/M metagenome (GOLD analysis project Ga0070749, IMG submission 75180) | Aqueous microbial communities from the Delaware River and Bay under freshwater to marine salinity gradient to study organic matter... | ecosystem: Environmental > Aquatic > Marine >...
GTAACTATAGGAATCTAAAATGGCACTCTCTTACAAAATAGACAAAGTAGTACGCAACACATCTGATGGCGGTGTTATCCGTGTCCGGGCAATAGCCTCTATGGTTGACGGTGATATTACTGTTAGTGACATGGTACATGTTAGTTTTACCCCTGACGCATCTGCCGATGGCTTTATCTCCTTTGACAGTCTTACAGAAGCAGATGTCATTGGCTGGGTAGAATCCTCCATCGATGTGGATGGGGTAACTGCAAGCCTCCAGGCAAAGCTAGACTCTGTTAAGACTCCTACCACTGCTACTGGTATGCCGTGGGTAACTGAAGAACCTGCTGAAGAAGCATAATTTATTTTATGAGAGTGCAAGCTAATGATAGAGGTGATGGCAGCGGTCAGCATAGCAAACTCTGCCTTCACTGCATTAAAGGCGGGTATAGCTAAGGGACACGAACTAAGGGACATGGCCTCAAGTCTTGCTAAGTTCTGGGACGCTAACGAGAAGATACTAGAGGCAAAGATAGAGAACGAGACAGCCTCCGTACTGACCAAGGCAGTTAAGGGCAAGAGTATAGAGGCAGAGGCTATGGAGATTACCATAGCGAAGCACAAGGCAGCGCAGATGGAGAAGGAACTTAAAGAGTTCCTCATCTATTCAGGACAGGGAGAGTTCTACCGGGATATGCTGAGAGAGCGTACCCGGCTAAAGAATGAAAGGCTCAGACTAGCGAGAGCAAGAGCGCAACAGCGAAAGGACATGATAGATATCAGTTTGCTTGTTGGTGTTGTAATAATTGGAAGCATGGCCTTATTGGCTGCGGTTAGTGCAATAGCGGGTTCTATTTAATGGCTAAAGATTCTCGATTAAGCAGGGCTGGCGTAAGCGGCTACAATAAGCCGAAACGCACACCTAAACATCCGACAAAGTCACACGTTGTTGTTGCCAAGGAAGGTGATAAAGTAAAGACGATCAGATTCGGGCAGCAGGGCGTTTCTGGCGCCGGTAGCAATCCAAAGACAGACAAGGAAAAGGCCAGGCAAAAATCATTTAAGGCCAGGCACTCTAAGAATATAGCAAAGGGCAAGATGAGCGCGGCGTATTGGGCCGACAAGGTAAAATGGTAACTACATGGCACTGATACCTTTACAGATACCGCCTGGGATATACCGCAACGGCACTGAGTTTCAGCAGTCCAGCCGATGGCGTGAGGCCAACCTGATCAGATGGGTCGAAAACACCATGCAGCCTGTTGGCGGCTGGAAAAAGCGATCCGTGACTGCCGCAGCCAACAAGATCCGAGGGCTGCTGACCTGGTCAACGAATGCTGACGTCAGGCTTATAGCTGCGGGGACATACGCGAACTTGTACGCATACAACGCCGCCGGTACCAGGTACGACATCACCCCGGCCGGGTTTACTGCAGGCAGGGAAGACGCTGTCGCGTATACAGGGTACGGTGCTGGCGCCTATGGCTATGACGAGTATGGCGTTGGAAGGCAGGACATCACTACGATTGACACTGCCACGACCTGGTCATTAGACACCTGGGGCGAGTATCTTGTCGCGTGCTCATCTGATGACGGTAAGATATATGAGTGGCAGACAGATACCGCCGTCTTGGCGGCTGTACTATCCAACGCGCCCACAGGGAACATAGGCATTGTGGTAACAGACGAGAGGTTCGTATTTGCTCTAGGCGCCGGCGGTGACCCCAGGAAGGTCCAATGGTGCGACAGGGAAAACAACACCTCCTGGACGCCAGCAGCGACTAACGAGGCCGGTGACATCCTCCTGCAGACCGCAGGGAACATAATGTGCGGTATTAAGGTTAAGGGCCAGACGCTGATTATCACAGATATTGATGCGCACTCCGCTACCTACCAGGGACCGCCGTATGTATACGGGTTTGAGCGTGTTGGCACTGCGTGCGGTATTGCGTCCAAGAAGGCCGTTGCGAATACCGATTTCGGCGCGATGTGGATGGGCAAGAAGGCGTTCTTTACCTACGCTGGCGGATCCGTTACCAGGATGCAGTCAGATGTATCTGATTACGTTTTCTCCAATATCAACGAATCGCAGATCAGCAAGGCCTTTGCCGTAACGAATTCTCGCTACTCTGAGGTCTGGTGGTTCTACCCGTCTCAAGACGCAACAGAGTGCAACAGGTATGTCTCATACAATTACCTGGAGAACACCTGGGCGATAGGGCAGCTAGACAGGACCGCCGGTGTAGACCAGGGCGCGTTCAGGTACCCGCTATTTGCCGCTGCGTCAGACAATCATTTCTATGACCACGAAAAGGGCTTTGTGTACGACAACCTCACGCCATACGCAGAAAGCGGACCCATATCCATAGGCAATGGTGACCAGATTGCGTGCGTCACCGAGATGATCCCGGACGAAAAGACCCAGGGCGATGTCAACGTAACATTCAAGACCAGGTTCTATCCTAACGATACCGAAAGTTCACATGGCCCGTACTCGATGTCTAATCCTACCAGCATGCGGTTCAGTGGCAGGCAGGTAAGGCTTAGGGTTGAGGGGCAAAGGTTGGCAGATTGGCGCGTTGGTGTTAATCGGCTCGAGGTTGTCCCTGGAGGCAGGCGTTGAGCGAATATATACCACAACCTGGCGGTAACACCTGGCAGACCTGGGCGAACAGCCTGAACAGGTATCTAGGGCAGATCAGGTCCAAGCTTAGGCAGAAGACCGTGGACGAGTCGGCCTCTGAGGACGGCGTAATCCTGTGGGACCGGCAGAACAAGTACCCGGTTGTCTCAAAAGATGGCGAGTACGTTCAGATAATCCTAGAGGACGGAAATGCCGAGTTTGAGATAAATACCGATGTTACTGCAGCCTCGCCTAATACTGCATACCCGATATCCTCATGGACTACCGTAGTCACGAATGGGATATCAATAGGCACGCCGTCATCAAGAATTGTGTTTGAAGACAGCGGTGAGTTTCTTGTTTCCTTTTCGGCGCAGATTGAGTCATCCTCTGCGGCAACGGTGAATTTTTGGTTCTGGGCGTTAATTAATGGATCTGACCCTGATGGCAGGACCATCAAAGCCTCACTGCATAACAACGGCGCGACCATTGTTGTTTCCAGGTCAACCATTTTGGCCATAAATGCTGGCGATTACCTGGAGGCAATGTGGGCAACAGATAATATAAGCGGATACATTACTGCGGCAGCCGCAACGGCATTTGCCCCGGCTACCCCGGCCACAACATTATCTATCGCAAGGATACATGGATAAGGTTTACAACATAGAAAGATGCGAGGAGTGGATCAAATCCGCACTTGAGTACAGTGGCGGCACGCACGACATAGATGATGTTTTCCGTGCTATACTCGAAGGAAGAATGCAACTATGGCCAGCCGAAGAGGGCTGCCTAGTAACAGAACTATTGTTATATCCCAGGAAGAAGGTGCTGCACATATTCCTGGCCGGCGGCGAGATGAATCAGCTGACGGACATGCACCATGATGTGATTGAATGGGCCAGGGCGCAGGGATGTACTGCCCTGACCCTGTCTGGACGCAAAGGATGGTCCAGGGCGCTGGCGAAGTTTGGATGGGAAGAGAAACTGGTAAATTTATCAAAAGAGATCTGATATGAGCGGTGGAAAAGGCGGCAGCCAGACAACACAAGTAGAAATCCCACAGTGGCTGTCAAACGCAGCACAGGCTAACCTGGCGCAGGGCCGTGATGTCTCTAGGATTGGATACACTCCGTACTATGGCCCCGAGGTCGCAGCACTAACCCCGACTCAGCAGGCCGCCAGGTCCAACATTGGCCAGTTTGCGCAAGCCTTTGGCATGCAGGGCGTTCAAGATATGGCGCTTGGGGCGCCGACAACCTATCAGGGCGGTATCCAGGGATACTCTTCAGGTTCACTTTACGACCAGGCGGTGCAGGAACTTGCCGCAAGAAGGCCGGGGCAGTATGCGGCTATCCAGCGTCAGTTTATAGATCCATACGCGGGTCTGAACCAGACAACAGCTGGCGGTAGCAGCACATCATATAAGCCTTACATGGACCCGTATGCTTCCTATTTCCAAACACCCAGTTACGACACCTCTGGCATGCCATCAGTTCAAAACGCAACTGAAGCTGAGATTTACGCCAATGCAGCGGCCGGGAATGCACAAACCTTACAGCCAGCCAACATTGCATTTAATGGCCAGGTTTACAATCTCAACGACCCGGCACAGGCAGAAGCCTATAGGATTGCCTATGCACAATCTCAGGGATTGCCAAATGAACAACAGGGTATAAAGCCATCCGCAGCTGATGCCATTGCCGGTTTGAAAGGCGCAGCTGATTGGAAAACCATCAGCAAGCAGGAAAAGATTAACCGGGCGGTCAACTTAGCTAGAACACAAGGCTTAACTGCGCAAGATCTTGCACCAGTTCTCAACTTACCCGCAGCGACAATACAGGGGTATCTGTAATGGCAGGCTCACCAGGAACACCAATCACTCCACAACCGATGACCGCACAAGCCGGCGGTATGGGCGCGGCGAATCCATACTCTGCGTACAGGATCGAGCAAAGATTCGGTAATTACGGCCCGATGGGCGGTATCGCCGGGGGTGTCGCAGAATCCCTGCGCGGCGCAGCAACTGAGATGGGTTACCAGCCCGGCCAGGTCGCAACACCGCTCACCCAGGCAACAGGATACGGCGCCTCGCAGATCGCTGGTGTTGGTCCCGTCACCGCCCAGAACGTACAGGCAGGCCAGTTAGCACAGACCAATCTAAGCCCGTACATGGATCCCTACACCGAGCAGGTAATACGCGCAAATGAACAGGATATTCTCAGGGGAGCCCAGTTAGGTCTGAATCAGCTAGGTGCTCAGGCGCAGGCTGCTAGGGCGTTTGGCGGATCCAGGCAGGCTGTCACAGAGGCAGAACTCGGCCGCAGCGTGGCACAGCAGTTAGCGCAGTCCTCCGCCGGTTTGAGGAGCCAGGGCTTCCAGCAGGCTCAGGCCGCGGCGCAACAGGACATTGCCGCCAGGATGCAGGCCGCACTTGCTAACCAGCAGGCAGGCCTCCAGGCAGGCACAACGACCGCACAGCTAGGCTTGCAAAGTCAGCTGGCAAACCAGGCAGCCATGAACCAGGCCGCCCAGTTTGGTGCCGGCGCATACAACCAGGCGGCAATGCAGAACGCGGCCAACATGCTTGCGGCTCAACAGGCGAACCAGCAGGCCGGTCTTGCGGGATCCGCTCAGAGGCTTCAGGCGGCCGGTCAGTTAGGCGGGTTGTCTAACCTGGGCTTTGGTATGGTCAAGGATATCAACCAGCAGCTGGCGCAGCAGGGGCTCATGGAGCAGGCAATGCAGCAGGCTCTGATTGACGCTGCTAGGACTCAGTACGCTGGATATGTCGGAGCCCCGATACAGGCTCTGAATACACAGCTTGGCGCATACGCTGGATCCCAGACGGGCGAGCAGACTCAGACTACTAGCAAGCAGCCTGGTCTATTTGATTATCTCAGCCTTGGGGCATCTTTCGCATAATGACACCGAATGAAATGATGTTCATGGCGCAGCAGTACCAAGCGCCACAGGGGATGCTACAGGTTCCCAAGCTAGGCTTGTTGTCGGTACCTGACATGAGCGCCAGTTACACTGATATGAGCGCGTCTGATGAGGAAATACGCAGAAGGCTAAAACTAGGGCCAACTGATAAAATCACGCCAGAAATGAGAATGCAGGTAGCCGGTGAAAGGCTGAAAGAAATACCGGGTAACATTATGTCGGTGCCGGGTAATGTGATGGATGCAGCCGGATCTTTTGCGACAGGCATATTAGATTTTTTTAGGTGAAGAGATGACCCCAGAAGAATATCAATACCAAGTGATGATGGATGAAAGGAACCGATTTAATCAGGGGCAGCAGGCACCTGCTCCAGTAGGTCCACGCGCCCAGGGTATTGTTGGCGCCATTGGCGGTCTTCTTGGCGGGTTAGGTCGCGCTGTCGGTCCAGGCCTGCAGCAGGCATCTCGCGCAATCTACGGCGATGACGAAATAACTAGGCTCAGAAGGCAGAATGCTTTCCAGGCCATGACCCTGAACCCGAATCAGGCGCTGATTGCTGCAAATCAAAGGCAAATGGAGTATTTGCAGGGACAGGAACTTCTGAAAGGCCAAGCAAGCAGAACTGCTCAGTGGCTTAGAGGTATGAAAACAGATGTTGCCAATAAATATGCTAATTACTTAGAACAGAACCCGGATGCCGATGTAGCAAACGTCCTAAAAATGTGGGATGACGAAAGGAAAGAAAGTTCCACAGAGACGGAAACAATTAGAACAAGAATCTCAGAGGCAGCGGCATTAGGATTCCTCCCAGGCACCGATGAATATAATAAATATATTGCTGAAGGCCAGGGCTCACGCCTTAGCGCAGATGAAAAAATAAGCACTGAAAATAATTTGCGCACAAGTTTTAGGCAAGACTTGAATCAATTTGACTTCTTTACTATTCGGGATGGGTTTGAAACAGTTAAAGAGTTCTATGACAGCCCAGGCGAAGTGTCAGACTATGCTTTGACCGTTGCATTCTTAAAAGTCCTAGACCCTGGCTCCGTTGTCAGAGGTGAAGAAGTTACCGCACTCAATAGAGCTCAAGCATTACTGCCTGCGTTTGGTGCTCAACTTGAAAACGCGCTTTTCGGTGGAGGCCAATTATCAGATCCGGTAAGAAATGAAATTGCGAAGCTTTCAATGAACAGGTACAGCATTGCTGCGCGTAATGCTCAAAGCATTCTTGAACAATACAGAGGCATAGCAGACAAAAATCAGCTTGATATAAAAAGTATTGCTATAGGCGCAGCTATACCTGAAGCAAAAATAAATATAAGGCCTATTAGTAGCGAGCAGACAGGTCAAGAGATAGCCCTTCCTCCAGAAAACGAATTAGATATGAGCCAGTCTGACACCTCGTATAACGACCTAATGTTGGCGTGGCCTAGACTTAACCAGCAGGGCAGGTCTGCAATTCTGAATATACTACGGAATAAATGAGAAGCTAATGGCTGAATCAATACAGGAAATAATAGCTGCAAATAGAAGGCCGCAAAGCGAATTGGCGTCTATTAAGCAGTTAATAGAAAACTATCAACCAAAGCCGGATACGCAATTCACAAGAACTGCGCTACAAGGCGCGACATTTGGTTTTGCCGATGAGATCGAGGCGGCTATAGGCCAGTTTTTTTCTGATAAAAGTTATGACGAATACAGGGATGAAATAAGAAACAAGCTATATGAGTATAAAACCGCGTATCCAACTCAAGCATTGAGTGCCGAATTATTAGGCGCGGTTGCAACTAGCGTTATGCCTGGAGGATCTATTGCTAATTTGGGCAGGATCAAAAGAATAAGCGATGTTGGTAGGGCGGCTGGCCGAGGCACTTTAGAAGGGGCGGCATATGGACTTGGTTCTTCAGAAGAAGAGTCGTTTGGGGGAATGGCAAGAGATACGGCTGTTGGCGGCGTGACCGGCCTAGTTACTGGCGCTGGCACCACTATGCTAATGAAGACTCCAGGGTTTATTGCAAAACCTGTATTCAAGTTTTTTGAGGATACGTTTGGCAATAGATTTTCCACGCAGGCTCAGGCATACATACAGAATCTTGCTGACCAATCTGGTAAGTCTATTGACGAAATAATTGCCGATATTGCTGAAGGCAGAATAATAACTGACAACCCTTCCGTAGACACCATGATAAAGAAGTTTATTGATCGTGGAGGCAAAGAAGGGCAGGAGTTATTAGATTATATACAGAATAGGGCGCAAACAACTCAAAGAGCAGCAATGCAAGAGGCGCAGCAACAGCTGGCTCCAAATTTTACAGATGCAGCTTTTGTTGAGTTTAGGGACTTGGCTGAAAATGCTTTTCAGCAAGAAAGCAAGGTATATAACAAAATATACAAAAGGACACCAGATGTTAATCAATCTGTCCAAGACGCCCTTCAACTTGCACTAGAGAGATCTCAAGAGTTGCAAAGGAAGTTGGCGAGATTGTATCAGGCAGAAGGGATAGTCCCGTTATTCAAGGTTGCTGATAATGGGGCTGTAGAAATAGTAAGACTGCCATCGCTAAAAACCGCAGACTTAGCATATAGAACAATGCGGGATATGATAAATGATTTGTACACATCAAAAAGTGCAACTGATAGTGCTCTTGCACGGGTGTTAGAGCCAATAAGAGATAACTTAAAAAACAAGCTTGATGAGTTCTCTCCGGCATTGAAACAGGCACGTAAAAACTGGAGTTCGCAAATAGACATAGGAAACGCTTTCCAGTTTGGATACAGAGATATGTTCAGGCCGGGCGCAAATATTCAAGAGATTAGAGACACGCTTTCAAAGAAAAGCCCGGAAGAAATGACCGCTATTAGGGCTGGGGCATTTTCTTACATCAAGAACCTTGATGACAAGGGTAGAGAAAAATTCTATAGGGATATAGGAGATCCTGAGAGCGGCCTTGGCAGATTAATAAGCTTTATTGCGCCAGGAGAAACTGCAGAAACGCTAATAAATAAATTTGAAATAGCGGGGGCTGCAACCGGGGCGGCTCAAAGAGCGCCTTCAATAGCCGGCAGCCAGACAAGCAGAATGGTAGAAGACACATCACAAGCGTTGCCATATACAGCTAGTGATATGGTTGGCTTTTTGTCTTCACCAGGAGCAAGCGCCGCACTAAACATGGTGTCTAGGATGGTCCGCACATCACCAAAAGCTAATACAATGACCGACCAGGCAAGAGCGGAGGTTGTGAAAATAATAACATCAGAAAATCCCGATCTGTTATTGAGAGCCGTGAATGATGATAGAGCAAAAAATCAATTAATGGTTTTAGTAAACAATGCTGTAGAAGCGACATTGAATATGTTTCAACCTGGAATCAGCAGGGGTATTACACAGCAAAGCGTACAGGAAAGCACGCCTCTTGTTAAGAAGATGGATGAAGCCTTACGCAAAGCAGGCATATTGGATAACTACTAATGAAACTGAAGCGAATGACAGAAGACGATATCGAGCAGATTGTGGCTGATGCCATTGAAGATGCCGTTGATTTCGTAGAGGCCGAGATATCGCCTGAGCGCGTTAAGTCGCAACGCTATTTTGATGGCGAGGTTGATATTGGCTACGAGCAGGGCAGGTCTAAGGTCGTTTCTACCAAGGTCCGCGACATTGTCAGGGCTATCAAGCCGAGCCTGATGCGCATCTTCCTGTCTGCTGAAAGGCCTGTTGAGTACACCCCCAAGGGTCCAGAAGATCTTGCAGGCGCAGAACAGGCCAACAACTACATGCACTGGACGTTCAACCAGATCGGCGGCTATGAGGTTCTCAGCGATGCCTTTCATGACGCCCTGGTCAAGAAGACCGGGATCGTAAAGATTTACTGGGAAGATTACGAGGTTGGAAAGACCTACACCTTCACCAACCTGAATGATGATGAATTCGCGCTGATTGTAAACGAAGACAGTATTGAGGTTATTGAGCACAGTGAGTCTATTGAAATTGAGATGGACCAGATGGGCATGGAGGTCCAGAACCGAAGCCATGACATTAAGGTCATTAAGAAGTCTAACGGCGGGAAGCTGTGCGTTGAGTCTGTACCTCCTGAAGAGTTTTTTGTGGACCGCAACGCCAGGTCTATTGATGATGCTTACATTGTAGCCCACAGGGCTGAGATGCGTGTCGGTGACCTGGTCGCTATGGGTTACGACTTTGACGAGGTTTCAGAGTTAAGCGGCTCTACCGAGAACGACACCCTGGTAGACGAGGAATCTTTTGCTAGGACCGGATACACCAAGGACTTGGAACAGACCGAGTACAAAGACCCGTCCATGAAGATCGTCCTGGTGACCGAGGCCTACATGAAGATGGACGTTGAGGGCGCCGGCATCCCCATGATGTACAAGTTCACTATGGGCGGTACCGGATACAAGCTGCTCAACATGGAGCCCTGCGACAATATCCCGTTTGCCATTTTTGAGTGTGACCCGGAGCCGCATGCGTTCTTTGGCAGGTCGATTGCTGACCTGATTATGAACGACCAGGATGCCGCTACAGCCATGCTCAGAGGTGTACTGGATAACGTAGCACTTACGAACAATCCCCCGATTGATGTGGTAGAAGACCTGGTAAATATGGATGACGTCCTCAATAACGAGATTGGCGCCATTCGTAGGATGAAGCAGATTGGTGCTATCCAGGCGAATCCCGTACCGTTTGTTGCTGGCACTACTTTACCGGCACTGCAGTACATGGATCAACAGGTACAGGATAAGACAGGCGTATCCAGGGCGAGCATGGGACTAGACCCAGACGCGCTGCAGAATGCGACCGCTACTGCTGTTGCCACAACTATGCAGGCCGCTGCCGGCCAGGTCGAAGTCATCGCAAGGAACTTTGCCGAGGGCGGTATGAAGCGCATGTTTAAGCTGATGCTGGAGGAGATGATCAAGAACTCCACAGACGAGGTCCACATGCGCCTGAACGGCCAGTTCGTACCTATCGACCCCAGGGTCTGGAATACCTCGATGGACATCCAGATCAACGTAGGTCTTGGGACCGGCAAGGAAGACATGAAGATGGCCGCGCTGAATCAGGCTCTCACCATGCAGATGCAGATCTGGCAGAACTACGGTCCGACAAACGGTTTAGTTACCATGACGCAGATACGCAATACTCTCGCGGATATGTTAGCCTTGAGTGGAGTCAGGAACTCCGACAGGTACTTCATGCCGATGGATCCGCAGACTGAACAGCTACTCATGCAGCAGGCTCAGATGATGCAGCAGCAGTCAGCACAGGGTCAGCAGGATCCGAACCAGGCATACCTGGCGGCAGAGCAGATGAAGGCACAGTCGAAGGCTCAGACCGATATGATGAAGCTGCAGCTGGATGCACAGAAGGCCGCGGCAGATGATGACCTGAAGCGTGACCAAATGGACCAGGATCTCCTGATAAAGGCCGCAGAAGTGTACGGTCGTTACGGTACAGCGGTTGACGTTGCACAAATTAAACAGGCGCAGAACGCGCCAAGGCAATAA
>Ga0070749_10003138_pt1 | contig 11074 bp, 9 predicted proteins | sample VirMetDEL_Nov_18_FD_75180 | JGI IMG/M metagenome (GOLD analysis project Ga0070749, IMG submission 75180) | Aqueous microbial communities from the Delaware River and Bay under freshwater to marine salinity gradient to study organic matter... | ecosystem: Environmental > Aquatic > Marine > Coastal...
AAGGGTAAAAAATGAGCGGATTTGCAAATGGCGTAACGTTTGGCAATGCGGTTGATAGAATATGGTCTCCTTCGGGAGAGCTTCTTCAAGTAAATTCGTCTGTAATATCGGCGGCAACTCTAGGGAATAACACTATAGTGGCCGCTCAAGCTGGTAAAGCAATTTATGTATTGTCATACGAGATTGTTGTTGCTGGTGCTGTGACAATAGATTTTCAAAGCGGTGCTGCCGGAACATCTCTGTCAGGCGTTCAGAGCCTTGCAGCAAATGCTATGAAAGTTTTACCTCATAACCCAACTAGTTGGTTTTCAACGGCGGTAGGCGCATTATTAAACCTGTCTCTTGGTGGCGCAGTTCAGATATCTGGTTCAATCCAGTGGGTTGCCTTCTAAACTAGACATAAGAAAAGTTTAGTGGCAAAGCTGTGATAATTGACGTAAGATAAAGGAGGGGCATCGCTCGGCCCCTTCTTTATAATCCCGAAAGAGCGTTACCAACGGCGGCCCATTTAGAGCCTCTCCGTTTTGAAGTCTGATGGATTTTGAAACGTGGCGACTCTTCTTTCTATCATTCAAGATGCTTGCGATTTTGGTGGCTTTCCTCGCCCTACGTCCATAATAAATAATAGCGACGCAACAACGAGACAAATGCTTGCGATTGCCAACGAACGAGGCATTGAAGCCGTTCGGATGTTCGATTGGCCTCAACTTACCAAACTCTCTTCCCTTTCTCTTGTTGCTGGAAGTATTCAGTCACTTCCAACCGATTGTTCTGAATTACTTGATTCTACTGCATGGTATACGGGGGATATGACCCCGTTGACAGGACCGATTACCCCATATCAATGGCAATACTTGACCCAAACTGCAAGCGCAGGAATTAAGTTTGCATTTAGGATTACACAAAATACCAGCGGTGGAAGGGCGATTGCTCTAAATCCCAGTGCTACAGGTACCGAAACCGTTAGCATTTTTTACCGATCAAAAACGTGGATAAAGCCCCGTAACTGGACCGCCTCAATGAGCGTAACCGCAGGGATGTGGGTATTTTCCGATGGGCAATACTGGACAGCCAATTCAAGTGGGACTGCCGGGGCTTCTACTCCAACAGTAGCAAATAACGGTAACGATGGGAGTATTGTCTGGACAAGGCAAATAAACGTTCTTTATGAGCGGTTTATCGCTGATACAGATGAACCGCTAATTGAGTCATCAATTTTGATGAAAGGAATATTGGCTCGTTTTTACCGAATGAAAGGTCTTGAATATCAGGATTTAGAAGCCGAATTTAATAGTGGATTGCGAAACGATTTAGCCGAACGCAATGGTGGACGAACATCCAATTTATACCGCCATCAAGGATCGTTTATATCCGAAGCTAATGTAAAGGAAGGTAACTGGTAATGCCGTACATTGATTACGCCGAGTGGTTTAGGCGCGAACAAAAGAGGAGGCAACAGCCAACTACTAGCCCGTCAGGGGCACCGCAGGTTATTACTCAGACGAATACACCTACTTCTGCTGAAATTATTGGGAAGGAAGCGGCAAACATCGGCGGTAATATTGCACTTGGAGAGATAAAAAGACGTGCAGGAGAAGCTCTTGCTCAGAGCGGAACTCAAGCTGGAACACAAGCCGCTACCCAAGGAGCGGCACAAGGAGCCGGGCAAGCAGGCGCACAAACAGGAACTTCGGCGGGAGTTTCAACAGCTGGACAAGCAGCAGGAGCGGCAGGGGCAGCTTTAGGCTCCTATAATTTATCAAGGGATATCGTTGGACGTAGAGGCGCAACTTCGGCAACTGTTTCAGGGATGCAAACAGGCGCAGGCATTGGAGCGATGGTTGGAGGTCCAGTCGGTGCAGGGATTGGAGCAGCAATAGGGGCAGCTACCGGAGCTGTTGCTGGTAGTATATGGTCTCCACGAAAAAAGAATATCGAAAAACAGCGATGGGAACGCCTCGAAAAATACTACGGGTTTACTGGCTTAAAACCTGAATGGGTTGATACCAAAGACGCAGCTCTAAAAGCGCAAGACAAAAGTTTGCCAAACGATTTTGTTGGTTATAACGATAAAGGCCAGTGGGTTAATAACAAGTTTGTAAACAGCGGTAAAAACCAAGATTTACAAAGTCAAGATATATTTGAGTTTGCTACCAATGTGGAAAACTTTGGAAAGGAATATTTAGCTCTTCCTCAAGAAAAAAAGCTGCAAATGATGGATATTGCCCTACGGAATAATCTAGTAAAAGAACGCGCTGGAACGGTCAATATTAACTGGACTCCTGAAACCTACGAAGAAGCGGCAAATATCCTCTACAACGACCCGAACGTTCAAAAGTGGCAAGCAGAACAACCTAGAGTTTACGAATCCCCAGTCTATGTACCTCCGTGGGAGCGTAAATGAGAAGCACAACCGCAACCATATCAGCACCAACAGGCGGATGGAACACTAGAGCACCGCTCGATCAGATGGGGCCTGAGTATGCCATAAAGATGATCAATGCGTTCCCTGATGACGGGTTTGTTCGGACTCGTAAGGGCTATATTCAGCATTGCGCCATTACCGCAAACACCAGCGATGTAAATACGCTTGTTGAGCTTCCGCTAGGCAATGGAGCTCGAAGGCTCATCGCTTGCGCAGGAACAAGTTTTTATGATGTGAGTGGAGCCAGTTCAGTGGCTCTTGGTCCAACGATTACAAATAGCACATGGCAGCATGTTCTGATAAACAACAAAATAATGTTCTTTAACGGAACCGATTCCCCTCAAATGTACGACGGGACAACTTGGAGTCAACCTAGTTTCAACGGTCAGACCCAAACAATTACACCATCGCTATTGATTCAAGGCTGCCAATATAAAAGTAGGTTATTTGTCGTTGAAAAAGACAGCGCATACGTTTGGAATAGCAACACTTCGGCGTTCCAAGGGCAGATGCATCGAATTGATTACAGCTACTTATTGCAGCGTGGTGGCACGGTTCAATTTGTTGCTTCATGGTCACGGGATACAGGGCTTGGCCTCAGCGATTATTTTGTCATCGTCTCAAGTGAAGGCGAGGTTCTTTTATATTCGGGTTCTAATCCAGAAGATGCGACAAACTGGTTTATTGCTGGAAGGTTCTTTCTTCCTGAGCCGGTTGCTGGACGGAGAGCATATTTAGGACTTGGTTCTGACCTGCTCATTATTCATAAAGCTGGTATTACGCCACTTTCCGCTCTTCTTGCTGGTGGCAATAGCTCAACTTACGCCAGCATCACAGCAAACATCAATCAAGCGTTCTTAGCAGCGGCGCAAGATTATGGTGGTTCCGATGGATGGTGCGCTGCATACCACAGCGGCGGTAAGGCCGTTTATTTCAATATTCCAATTCCGAACGAATCACAGCAATTTATTCTAAATCCAGATCGAGGAGCATGGGCTCAATATACTGGGATGCAAGCTAAAGTGTGGTCTACCTTTGGAGATGGGGTTTATTTTGGCGGGACAAACGGAAGGATTTTTAAGGCCGAAACTGGTTCTCTTGATAATGGTGCACCGATAAGAAGCGAAGTACATATCGCATACAACTATTTCAAAGATAGAGCTCGAATTAAACGGTTTACGATGATTCGCCCACACGTGAAAAGTGCACCAGGGGAAACGTTTTCCATTGGAATAGATGTTGATTTCCAAGAAGCTATTTTCACTTACACGACTCAAAATAATGAGGTCACTTTTGATTGGAACACCGGACTTTGGAACCAAGCTCTCTGGAGTGCCCCAAAGATTCGGGGAGAGGATGTTTATTCCCTTACAGCTTTTGGGCGAGCGGCAAGTATTAGTTTTGCCTTTGAAAGCACAACAGGACCGTACGAGTTTTATGCAGCAGCAATCACTTATGAGACCGGAGGATTACTCTAATGGCCGTTAGAAAAACAATGCCAGGAACCCCAACACAGCCAGTGCGCGACCCAAATTATCCGGGCAACAGAATGGGGCAGCCGAATGAGCAAGCAAAGGAAGCGTTCAATCCTCCGGCAACAACGACAGTTCCACAAGCGGCACCTGCTCAATCTACGTTTAAAGCTCCATCAGGTTACACGCGAGTCTCGCCCGGTTTATATCGAGACCCGTCGGGCAAGTTAGTGCCGCAAGCTCAGATACGAATTCCAATGTCAGAACCGGTAAACCCGCCTCCTGCTGCGACGGCACCGCAACAAACGCGAAAACCTATTACCGCTCCGGCTCCATACACACAAACTCCAACAGCGGAGCAGGCTCAACAAGCTCTTACGGGTGGCTATCGCCTTCCAACTCAACAAGAGTTGGCTCAGATGTTTCAACAGCGGTACGAACAAGAGCTAGGCGACATCACCGTTGGTGCAGCAGAGCGGCAAGCGCGAGAACAGCAACAGCGAGAGCAATACCTAGCCGATAGAGGTATCTCGCCAGACTCGCAAGCATATCGAGGCGAACAGCAAGCCCTTGCAGAATCTAGGGCATTAGAGGCAGCACAGGCTCGGCAGCAAGCGAGACAATTCGCTGAGGGTGCTACTACCGCCGAGTTTAATCGTGTCCTACAGGCCGTTGGTGCGGCTCAAGAAGAGCGCAAGATCGGAACGGCTGAAAGGCAGTGGCAGAAAACCTACAACCTTGAGCAAAAGCGAATACTGGCCGATATCCAAAACAACAAACTTTTGACGAAACTTGAAAAAGAAAAAATAAAGTCAGCCGAAAGACAGGGAGACCTAGACAGGGCCAACCGATTGGCTATTGCGGCAATGCAAAGAGCAGGACAAGGGGAAGAAGCTCAACAATATGCAGATCGTGTGGCAATCCTTAGAAACGAGAGGTTCCAATTTTTGATTCGTCAACCCGATGCTTCAAGGGGGATTGCTGGATTAGGGTTAAGTCCCGAAGAAGCCACCAAAATTATGGAAAAAGAAGAGCGCGGCGGCAGCAGAGAATCACAAATTAGGATGAGGAGCTAAGCAATGGCATTCGAAGATTGGATTCCAACAATCATCAACGTAGGCTCGTCTCTATTCGGAGGCGGTGGTTCTTCTGCATCGTCAGCACCTTCGAGTAGTGGCCTCGATTGGGGCTCCATTCTCCAAGGAGTCGGTCAACTTGCCTCTCGTGTAGAGATGGTCCCAGGCGCAGGGGCTCTTGATGAGGATATCCGCAAGGCAAATCGTTTTAACTTGCTTGCAGGGCTACTTGGTGGCGGGGCTCAGATTGCTGGTGGGCAATTGCAAGCCTCTGAAAGGCGAGGGTTAGGGCAAGATTTGTCAGCTATATTAAGCGGAAAAGGTACTTACACGGGAGAAGCAATAAAGAAAGGGGAATACCCAGAAAGTTTGCTTGGCAAAACATTAGAAAATGGGATCGTCCCTCCTCCAACGCCGCAATCAAAGTCTTCTGCAATTTTTGGATTGATGAACAAGTATCCAAACCAAGCAAGCCAGATTCTCGAATTGGGGACGAAGATGCAGGCAACCGAAGCCGAATCAGCAAAGTTGCAACGAGAGCAAGGTAGAACCGCTCTTACGGATGTTGGAGGACTATTCACCAATAAACAAATAGGCAATGTCCCTCCAGTAATCGCAATGGAATACATGAAAAGAGCGGGAATCCCCGCAAGCGGCGTGGAAGATATTATCGGTCAGGTCCGTAGCCAACAAGAAGAGGAAAGGCGGTTAAAAGCTGAAGCAGACCGAGCCCTAGTCGAACAACGGCAAAAAACAGGTGCATTAGCAGAACAAAGAAAGACCACCGAGCAGGAATTACTGCCATTCAAGCTTGAAAATCTCCAGGCAGGAACAGAACGGCAACGAGCCTCCGCTGCAAGCCTCTTAGGAAACCAACAAACAAGTGCCCTTAAAAATAGTTTTGACGCTATCAATACAAGACTTGGGCGCGTAATGGAGGATTACAATCAACTTCGCGATATGCCGATAAATGGGTTATCCCCAGAACAATTGGGACAACTAACGGCAACAAAAGAAAGTACATTGGCTGAAATTGCAGACCTTTCAGAAAAGCAAGCCTCTGTAATGAATGAGTTATCGCGGCGTGGTCAAAGTAATCTTAGCTTCGGACAACCTACCCCAGCAGCAACACAAGCCCCTAGTGCGCTTGATGGGTTAATTAGGCCAACTTCAAGGCAAGAAATGGTCTCAGGTCTTCAGCAAGCGGGTGTCCCAAATGCAGAGCAGCTAGTACAGCAGTACGTCCCTCAAGAGTCCGATGTCACAATGCCAAAAATGGAAGTTGTAGGCAAAACAGGGCCGATGCCGTTTGATGCTAAAAGTAGAGTAGCTGCTGAAATGGCAGGAACGCAGTTTGAGCAAAAACAGAAAGCTGAAAAGTTGAGTCGAGAAATTAACGATAAGGCAGATGCCCTTTGGTATGAGCAGACTGGCGAGACATTTCAGGGCAATACCAAACAATTAGCAAGTCTTCGAGCTGCGGCCGCAGATTTGACGCGCACAACGGACGGAATACCTACCAAGGAGTTTCCAAATGGCAAACCTTTAACGCCTCAACAACGGTTTATAAATCAAGTAGTGGGGATTAAAAGCTTTATTCAAGGTATTGACAATAGTGTTGTTTATCCAAAGGAACTAGAAAGTGCGATTGCTCAATCATCTAGTAATTTCCAAGGACTACAGCGAAGTTTGTTGAGTTGGGCAAATAATCCTCAACCTCTTACAGATGAAAGTATAAATGGGTTCCTATCAGTAATTAATGGCCGTATTAAAGCATTAGAAGACGTCGATACAAAACTGAACCAAGGACAAGAGCTATTTAGAGAAGAATACAAATTAGGCAGGGCAAAGCCAGCTCGAATGTATATCACTCGACTTGATGAAAGAAGGGAACAGAGTTCCGTCCCACAAGATCTAAAAGATAAGATTTTTGGGCTAGGGACAGCGGGGGCTGGACAGCAAAGCAATAATCAATTTATAGGCCGTACCAGTGACGGACGCAAAGTATTACGCATGGTAACTCGATAGGAATATTATGGCCGATTTTTATGAGGTACTAAATGAGGACGGAACTACTGAGCTTGTCCCAGTTGAAAGCACTCAACTACAGCCAGCAGATAGTGGTACTAGCTCCGTTCCTACAATCGTAATTCGTCCAAACGATTACCCACGAGAAGAAATAGGGATGCTCGGGCAGATCGGCTATCCGATTTATGGTGCTTTACAGGGAGCGACATTCAACTTTCTGGGCGAAGCATTAAGCCCTCTAAATACCAGCATTCAATCGGGGTACGAGCAATATCAACAACAATATCCAAAAGCTAGTGCTGCTGCTGAAACGGTTGGAGGTTTAGCCGCTGCATTAACTCCTATGGGTGCTGCTGCAAGATTACCCGCAGGAGCAGCAAGGGCCGCTGAGCTTTTAATGGCGGCAAATAGAATTGGAGGTTCTGGGCTTCGCGGAAACATTATTCAAGGAGCCCTATCGGGAGCTGGTGCTGCGGAAGGTGGGTTACTAGATAGATTAACGGGTTCAGCGACGGGTGGAGTCTTAGGACTTGGAGGCGGGTATATTGGGCAAAAGCTCGGGAGCATGGCGGGAGAAGCCAAAGCTATGGGTAGGGCGGGACTTGAAGCAATAACCCCTGAACTGAAAGCGTTGGCGCGTTTAATGTTTAGAGAAAACCCACAAGCAGCCGACCCAAGGTTCATCCAACAAGCTCAACGAGCATTATCCAAAACTCCTGAACTTACAGCAGCGGAAGCTACTGGAATGGAAAGCCAACTCATTAGAGCGGCTAAGGAAGGCACCGGAGGACAGATTCAGGAGCAAATGCAAAAGCGAGCCCAACAAAGAACGGGCCGTCTTAAAAAGGCCGTTGGAGAAGCTACAGGGATAACAGGTAAAGAAAGACCAGTTGAACTAGCCACCACTGCAAAAGAAGGCGCAGGGAAAGCGTTTGGGATAGCTAAAGAACGGCAAAACGTTGCCAGAGAGAAGATGTATGGAGAATTGCCATTCAAAGAGGAAATGACGCTCGAATCAATCGACAAGCTTGAACAACAAGCAAGAACAGCACGACAATCCTTCGAAACAAACGTTTCACGTCGCAAAGAGTTTGGACCGGAATGGTTAGAAAAGTATAAAAACCAAACTAATGCCGCTGCAAAAACCCGAATGAGGAAACGGTTAGAGAATGCAGGAATTAAATCAGAAAAAAGAGTAATTGATTTAGAAGAGAAGGTCGGTGCAACGCGAGGTGTAAAAAAGCAACTTAAAGACCTTCGCAGGGTAGGAGACCGAGGTGTATTTAAAAAGTTTGCATCCAAGGAAGAAGCAACGGCAATCGGAGGAGTAAAGGCACCAGAAGCGCGAAACCTGAAAGATTATCAACAAGCCTTAAAAAGAATGAAGGCAGAAAGAAACATTGAAAATAGGGCTGCTTTGCAAGGGACTAAAGACGCTTATGACGCAAGTCAGATTAAACAGGTGTTAGGGGAAATGCTTCCAGTATTGCGGAAAGCCGTTCCTGGACTAAAAGAAACTGATTGGAAATATAAGTTTGAAGCCATCCCGGAAGCCTTTGGTGGGATGGGCGACCTTGCTCGAAAAACCTTTGAACGGCTATCAAAAGTTAGTCCAGAGAACGCAAGACAATTCGGGCAAATAATTCTCAAGCAAGACCCGAAGATTCTTAAAGAAATCCTAGACGGAGCGGAAAAGATTGGCGCAACCGACCTAAAAGCTGCAATGAAAGCTGGTATCAAGGCCATGATTGATGAAGGACTTGAAACTACCACCAGAGACCCGTTGAGACAGGTGTTTGAGAAGGGCGCAAGAAGCAAGCAAGTAGCCAAGATGCTGTTCGGTCGAAAAGAGCTACAAAGGCTTGTCGAAAAAACTGCTATCGAAAAAGGAATGTCAAAAGTCGAAGCCAACGTGCTTGGGAACTCTATCACAGGCGGTATCGCAATGGCGGAAAGAAAAGCTGTTGAAGCTCAAAGCACTGGGTTCCTAAAAGCAGCAAGCAAGATTCTTAGGGTACCTGTAAATGGTCCAAAAAGTTTCTTGAACCTAGTTGGCTCCTTCCTTGCAAACGAGACCGTTGATCCAATGATTAAGCGAGATATGGATAAGATTTTAGGGATGCAAGGAAAGACCGCAGCTGAGAAAATAGGGCTTATTGGCCCATACCTTGAGCAGCTAGGTAGAAGCAATAAGACGGCTAAGAAATGGCAGGAAATCGGTGGCCTCATCGGTCAAAGAGGTCTTTCAGCACTTGTCCAATAGGAGAAAAAAATGGGCTTTGACGGCAGCGGAAACTACACAAGAACTAACGGCACTTTAAGCGGAAGCACTCTCTGGGCTCAAAGAGCGGCGCTAGCGAACCCCATAATCTCCGCGACAGAGCATGATGCCGAGATGAATGACGTTGCGACAGCTTTGACCGATTGTATCAAAGCGAACGGCTCTAAAGCGGCTACGGGCAATCAACCTATGGCAGGGTTTAAGCATACGGGCGTAGGGAATGCTACAGCATCGGACCAGTACACCACGCTTGGACAAATTAACACCTCGGTATCAACTGGCACTCTTTCGGTGACAAATCCAACCGCCATTGTAAACGTTGGTTCTGCTGCAACGTCAACGCAAGAATGTATTGTGCAAATTGGAAATGGTCGTACGGGGTCGGGTGCCTCATACGTTGATCTTATTGGGGATACAACGTATTCCGACTATGGTATGAGGTTGTTAAGAAATGGAACGGCAAACGCCAATTCTCAAATCGCGCATAGGGGTACGGGAGAGTTGCAATTGATTGCAGTTGACGCCGCAGCAATCACTCTTTTTACTTCTGGGTCTGAACGGGTGCGAGTGACCTCCGGTGGTAATCTTCTTATCGGGACCAATAGCGACGACACTTTACCATTAGTTACTCAAGAATACTTTTATAAATCAAGTGGATCTCATCGCTTAAAAGTAGCAAGCGATAGTATCGCAAATACTGAATTTGCCGACGTTGTGGCACAAGGCAAAGTTGGGTCAAATAGTCGGTTGGCTCAATTGTTCGTTTATAAGCACTCAGCTATTAGTGATGCCTGTGGTTCTTTACGCTTACAGCAAACAAACGGCACCTTTAATATGCTATGGCACGATAGCCTAGACAACTTAAGAACATCGACTGCGGATTCAAATATCGGGACTACTGGGGGAACGGTTGTCGGGACTCAAACGTCAGACGTTAGAGTGAAAGAGGAGATATCTTCACTTCCTTATGGCTTAAACGAAATAAAGCAATTAAACCCGTGCGCGTTCAAGTATAAAGCCGATCCAGTCACACCGCATGTAGGCTTTATAGCTCAAGAAGTAATTAGCATTATCCCCGAAGCGGTTTACGACACAAAAGAAGTAATTCAAGGAGAGGATCCTGCCCTCACAAAACTAGCGATGGATTACAGCCGTTTAATTCCGGTTCTTGTTGCAGCCGTTAAAGAGCTTTCTCAAAAAGTCGAAGTACTGGAGGCTAAAGTTGCAGTATTAGAGGGGGCATAAATGACCGACGAAGAGCGGGTAAATCTTTGCGATGTTGTCGAACACCTTCGGACACAGACCGAGGCGATTGTGGAGCTAACGCGGAACGTAACCGCTCTTTCCACTTTGCCAACGAGCCTGACCCTACAAGCTCAATCGGTTGCCGAGATTCGCTCGGATTTAGCCGCTATCGAGACTCGGCAGAGTGCTTTAATTTCGCAGATAACTTCGCTCACAACACAAGCAATTCAGAGCCATCGACCAGCGCACTTAATACAAGTCGGGGGCTTCACACTTGCGGTGACGCTCCTTATCCTCAACCTTTTGGGATATTCAGCAGGGATGAAAAATGGCCGATTTGAAATCGTTAGAGAACACGCCGCTGATGAAGATGCTCATACGAGATGAGGGGTTCCACAATCGTATGTACACCTGCCCGCGGGGGAAGCTTACCATCGGCGTTGGGTTCAATCTTGAGGCAAACGGCCTTTGTGATCAAGCCATCTTTGTCCAACTGAGACACGATATCGCGAAATCCCAAGGCTCTGCCGAGAAGGTAATAGGTGAA
>Ga0070749_10003139_pt1 | contig 11074 bp, 9 predicted proteins | sample VirMetDEL_Nov_18_FD_75180 | JGI IMG/M metagenome (GOLD analysis project Ga0070749, IMG submission 75180) | Aqueous microbial communities from the Delaware River and Bay under freshwater to marine salinity gradient to study organic matter... | ecosystem: Environmental > Aquatic > Marine > Coastal...
AAGATGACTGAGGCACAGATTATTAATTCCCGTCAGAGAGGCGGACAGATGCGAAGGGCCTTTGGCTAATGGCTATTACCTACCCACTTTCCCTTCCTACTACAATCGGGATAGCTGAGATTGAGCTTCGGGCCAACAATGTAGTTGGTGTAAGCCAGTCTCCTTTTACCTTTAGCCAGCAGGTCGTACAACATCAGGGCCAAAGGTGGGAGGCTTCGGTTAAGATTCCTCCGGTTAGGAAAGACCTCGCTGAAGAGTGGGTGGCCTTCCTTCTTTCCCTCAAGGGGTCTGTAGGCACTTTCCTACTAGGAGACCCGAATATGGCTACACCTAGAGGCTCTGCTGCCACTGCTCCGGGGACTCCTTTAGTAGATGGCGCACTTTCTATTGGGGCTTCAGAGATCACGATAGATGGTCTCCCTGTCTCTGCTACAGGTTACCTGAAGGCTGGTGACTATATCCAGCTTGGCTCTGGTAGCACTACAACTCTTCACAAAGTCCTAGCGGATGTAGACTCTGATGGTACTGGCCAAGCCACTTTTGATATTTGGCCGAATGTACGACGCACTGTAGCCAATGATGAGGCTGTTGTAGTTAGCAACACCAAAGGTCACTTCCGACTGTCTTCTAGCCTTAGCTCTTGGTCAATCAATAATTCAAGCGTGTACGGAATCTCGTTTGACGCTGTAGAGGTTATATAATGACAACTATTACTCATAAGAAGGGTGATACCCTAGAGCTTACCTTCGTATTGAAGAGGGACGGTTCTCCGGTAGATATTACCAACTACACAATTACCAGTCAGTTGAGAGACTCTACAGATGCTCTCCTGACCACTGACAACTTTAACGGCAGTCTGACCTATACGCTGATTGACCCTAATGCTGGTCAATTCCAGCTTAGTGCTTCTTCTACTGCTACAGCAGAGTGGGACACTCGTAAGTACGATTGTGATGTTCAGCTTATCGACGGTGATAACGAGACTAGCTCTTCTGAGACATTCAAGATTAATGTAATCAAAGATATTACGAGGGTCTAATGGCTAAATATGAACTCTCCCTTACGGTAGAGAATGCAAATCTGGACGTTACGCCAGAGGGTCCAGTAACTCTTTCTGTCCTTGAGCTTATTGGTCCTCGGGGCGAGACTGGTCCGACTGGCCCCACTGGTCCTGCTGGAACTACTGAGTTTGCTAACCTTGAAGATGTAGATACGTCTAACGCTTCTCTTGGTAACCTGCTTCGGGCTGATGGTGATGGCACCTTTAGCTTTGTGACGGTATCTGGTGTATCTGATAATCTGGACGATGTAACGAGCCGTGGTGGTACTACTACTAACGACATCTCTGTAGGCGCTCTGACAGCGACTTCATTGAACACCCACACCATTCCTAGTGGCACTGGCACTCTCGCTAAAGTCTCTGACATTCCTACTAACAACAATCAGCTTACCAATGGTGCTGGCTACGTCACAGAGGCGCAAGCTCAAGCAGCCATTTCTGTAGTAGATGCGGGGGGCGATGGCTCCCTTACTTATTCTAGTGGTACTATCACCTACACAGGTCCGTCTGCTGCTGAAGTGCGTGCGCACCTTTCGGCGGGTGGAGACCTCAGCTACAACAGTACTTCTGGTGTTATCAGTTTTACCGAACGTACCGATGGTGAGGTACGTCAACTGCTTTCTGTCACTGGTGACTTGGCTTACGATAACACCACTGGCATCTTTAGTTTTACTGAACGTACTGACTCAGAGGTTAGAGGACTTGTAGGCGCTACTGATGCTGGTGGCGACGGTTCCTTCTCCTATGACAGTGGCACAGGCGTCTTTACGTATACAGGGCCTTCTGCTGCTGAAGTAAGGGCGCATTTGTCTGCTGGCGGTGACTTAAGCTATAATAGCACTACTGGAGTAATCAGCTTCACCGAACGTACTGATGCTGAGGTAAGGGGACTGTTCTCTGTAGCAGGAGACCTCAGCTATAATAGCACTACAGGTGTCTTTAGCTTCACCGAACGTACTGATGCTGAAGTAAGAGGACTGTTCTCTGTAGCAGGAGACCTTAGCTATAATAGCACGACTGGACAGTTTAGCTTTACCGAACGCACTGATGCTGAAGTCAGAGGCCTCGTAAGTGCTTCTGGCGATCTTAGCTACAATAGCACTACAGGTGTCTTTAGTTTTACCGAACGCACTGATGCTGAGGTTCAGGGCCTTATTACAGGTGGCACCGGGGTTACTGTAACCAACGGTGTTGTCGCTATTGGTCAAGCAGTTAATACCAACAGCGATGTTACCTTTAACGATGTTACTGTATCTGGCGACCTTACGGTTTCTGGAACTACCACCACAATAAACACCGAGACTATCAACCTCGCTGATAACCAGATTACCCTTAATAGCAACTACAGTGGCTCTACTCCTACAGAGAATGCTGGTATTGAGGTCAACCGGGGTGGCGGTACTGCACCTAATAAAACCTTGGTGTGGGATGAGACTGCTGATAAATGGACAGTAGGCTCTGAGACTTTTGTAGCAGGGACGGTTGAGGCTGATGTTACGGGTAATGCGGACACTGCCTCTGCTCTTGCTACGTCTCGTACCATTTCCCTTGGTGGAGATGTTTCTGGCTCTACGACCTTCGATGGTTCAGCAGATGTAACAATCACTGCCACTGTAGCAGACGATAGCCACAACCATATCATTAGCAATGTAGATGGTCTCCAGACAGCATTAGATGGCAAGTTAGCTTCGGTAGACCTCGGATATACTACAGCAGCCTCTACAGGTACTGTAACTAACGATGCAGGGACTGATGCTACTCTCCCTGCTGCTACTACGACCACTGCTGGTTTGCTTACAAGTAGTGACAAGTCAAAGTTAGATGGCATTGAGACAGGTGCTACGGCTGACCAAACAGATGCCGAAATTAAAACCGCTTACGAGAACAACAGCAATACCAACGCATTTACTGACACAGAGAAAGCCAAGCTCTCAGGTATCGAGGCTCTAGCAGATGTAACAGATGCCACTAACGTAGCTGCTGCTGGTGCTGTCATGGGGTCAGATACTTCTACAGTCAACATGTCTTTTGTTATTGACGAAGACACGATGGCTTCTGACTCTGCTACCAAGGTGCCTACTCAACAGTCTGTTAAGGCTTATGTAGATGCTAATGCTGCTGCTGGCGCTCTTATTGATGTTGTAGATGATACTACTCCTCAGCTTGGTGGCAACCTAGACGTAAACGGTAACTCTATTGTCAGTGTCAGTGGTGGGGATATTGCTATTACTCCTGACGGTAATGGTCAGATTGTTCTTGATGGCCTTAACTGGCCTATTAGTGATGGCACAGACGGACAGGTTCTTGTCACTGACGGTTCTGGAGAGCTTACCTTTGACGATATTCCTCCGGTACAGGTAGACGCAACAAACAACACAGGAAGCACTATTGCTGCTGGCACTCCGGTCTACCAGACTGGTGTAAGTGGTCAGAACATCACTATTGCTCCTGCTGACGCTAGTAGCGCTAGCACCATGCCAGCTATCGGTGTTACCAAGGGGTCTATTTCCGCTAGTGGTGGTACTGGTGTTGTAGTGGTCTCTGGCTTCCTGAAGGGGATTAATACAAGTACCTACACTGCTGGTGATACTCTTTATGTAGCTAACGGTGGTGGCTTTACTACGTCTCTCTCTAACCTTACTGGAGAAGGCAACCTAATTGAGAACCTTGGTAAGGTTGTTAAGTCAGACGCCAGTGCTGGCAGTATTATTGTTACTGGTGCTGGTCGTGCTAATGCTACACCAAACCTGAATGACGGTAACTTCTTCCTTGGTAACTCTAGCAATCAAGCTGGGATTGCTGACTTTACTACGTCTGTTCGTGGAGAGATAAGCGCTTCTGATGCTGGTGGTGATGGCTCATTTTCCTACAACAGTACTACTGGTATCTTTACCTACACTGGTCCTTCGGCTTCAGAGGTACGGGCGCACTTATCTGCTGGAGGAGACTTAAGCTACAACAGTACTACTGGTGTTATCAGTTTTACCGAACGCACTGACTCAGAAGTTCGACAGCTATTCTCTGTGGCAGGAGACTTAAGCTACAACAGTACTACTGGTGTGTTTAGTTTTACAGAGAGAACTGACTCAGAGGTTAGGGGCCTCTTCTCTGTAGCAGGAGACTTAAGCTACAACAGTACTACGGGACAGTTTAGTTTTACAGAAAGGACCGATGCGGAGGTTCGTGGTCTCGTAAGTGCGGCAGGAGACCTTAGCTATAACAGTACTACTGGGCAGTTTAGCTTTACCGAGCGGACTGACGCAGAAGTTCAAGGTCTTGTAGATACCCACCTTAACCAAGAAAACCCTACAGATGGCTATGTCCTCTCTTGGACATCAGGCGATTATGCTTGGGTAGCACAGTCTGCTGGTTCTGTCACTTTTGCTGGCTTGACTGATACCAACGTCACCGGGGTTACTGACGGTGAATTGTTGAAGTACGACAATGCTACGTCGAAATATGTGCCTACAGGTTTGACAGAGGACAGCAGTGGCACTCTTGAGAGTAGCGGCCAACTGCACATCCATACGGCTGGGACTAAGCCCTCAATTGGCGGTCGCTTGGCTATGTTTTCCGACACCGGGGGTGGCAGCCCACAGATTGCTCTGCTGTCAGACACTGACTCGAACTGTGACATATTGTTTGGTGACACAGCAGACGCAACATCTGGGCGTATTAGATACAGCAACTCTGTAGACGCCATGCAGTTTTTTACCAACGGTTCAGAGGGTATGCGGATTGCCTCAGATGGCAAGGTTGGTATCAATACAGTCCCTCAGAACGAATTAGATGTCGACGGAGCAATTCGCCAAAAGTTTACCGTCGGCGAAGACGAAACAAACCTTTGGGACGACATCAGCAGCAATGCTTCTGCGCCGATGGATGGCGAGTTGGTAATCCAAAACAACGCCACCGACCCAGACAACGAAAACTTTGATACGCCGCTGATGGCTGGCATCTTTTTCCGGGCGGGTGCCACCTCGTCAAGTTCTGGTTTCAACACAGCACGAATTGCAGCAGTACGAGAAGGTGCCTTCGACACGTCCCTTGCGTTTGCGACTAGGGCTAGTAGTGGCGGCCACACTGAAAAGATGCGGATTACCTCAGCCGGAAACGTAGGCATTGGTGTATCAAACCCCTCAAGTAAGTTAGATGTAAACGGGAACATAGAGGCTTCTGGAATCTATCTTGGTGGTACTGGTTCTGCCAACCTTCTTAGTGACTATGAAGAAGGCACTTGGACACCAAACTTGATATCGTCAAATACTAATCCCACAGTCGGCTACACTACTCGGGTAGGCTCCTATACAAAAGTTGGCCAATTAGTTCACGCTCATATGTACATAAAACTAAGTAGCATCAGTGGGACTATCATTGGTCTCGCCCGAATAAGTGGACTGCCTTTTTCGGCTGATGTTTCCAGTAATATCAGGTACGCTGCTGCTCTCTCTTATGCGACAGGGTTTGACACAAATCAATCTCCCCCTTCGGGTGGTTATCTAGGTGCTGCTACTACTATTTACCTAACAAGGCAAACCGGTGGTTCTGGTACCCTCCTTGGTCAGCACACCCTTGCGCAGGTGTCCTCTTTCCAAGCAAACTCAGAATTTACCCTGTCAATTACTTACGAAACCACCGCATAACACAAAGGAAACATTATAGATGGCCCTTACAGAAGAAACCCTAAACGATAAAATCGAAATTGTAAACAATGGCAGTTATCCTGTTATACAAGTTCGTACAGCTAATATTATTAAGAAAGACGGTGCGGAGATTTCCCGGTCGTTTCATCGGCATATTGTAGTCCCGACAGCAGACCTAACCAATGAAGACCCCGATGTTATGGCTTTAGGTAATGTTGTTTTCACTCAAGCCCACAAAGATGCTTATCTCGCAGAAGAACAAGCTAACGCTGAACAAGAAGCAGACGAAGGAGAGTTGTTATGATGGACCAAAAGAAATGGTGGATGTCCAAGACTGTATGGGGAGTGATTGTTATGCTTATCTCCTCTGCTTTGACTACCACTGGCATTCCCCTAACTCCTGAAATTCAGGGTACGATTGTAGAGCTTATTATGCAGGGTATCACTGTAGGTGGTGGTGCATTGGCTGTCTACGGTCGAGTAACGGCTAAGACTGCAATCAAATGAGTAGATCACTAAACTCGACAATTACCACGGCATTGGCGGCTGATGTTATTCAGCCGTTCTTTGCTATTGACCTCCTGTTTGACAGTCCTGACCAAGTGTATCTTTGGAATGGTGTAGGTACTCGTAGTCTGACAAGAGAATCAGACAGTAGCAGTCAGAGCTACACAGGCCTTGGTGACTTGTTGCAGATGGACACTGTAGAAGAGACCGGAGATATTTCTGCTAAGGGAGCTACTATTTCCCTCAGTGGTATTGACAATAGCAGTGGTACTCTCTTCCAGAAGGCCCTCAACACTGCCTATCAGGGCAGAAAGTGTAAGATATACTTTGGTGTTATGAATGGAAATACCCCTAGCAATATCGAAGAAATCTTCTCTGGTTATATGGACCAGATGAACATTAATGAAGGTCCAAACACTACCACAATCACCCTGTCTGTAGAGAACAAGCTGGTGGCTTTAGAGCGTCCCTCAGCTAATCGTTACACTTCAGCTTATCAAAAGAGCCAATACTCCTCTGACAAGGGGCTGGACTTTATATCGGGACTACAGAGCAAGAAGATTGTTTGGGGAGCTAAACCTGAGTGAGGTATCAACAAGAGTTCTTAGCTACGGTTGAGAACGACATCCGACCATTGATACAGAGGCATTGGGAAGACATTGCCCTCAACAAAGACAAGATTAAACTAAACCCAGACTGGGATGCCTACCACACCTTAGAGCAAGCTGGTGTACTGAAGATATTTACAGCCAGAGAAGGTGACCTATTGGTAGGATACTTTGTAGTCGTTATACAATACAACATGCACTACAAGGACCACCTGTTCGCTTCTAATGATGTTATCTTCCTGCACCCTGACTACAGGAAAGGTCGTACTGGTATCAAGCTGATACAGTTTGCAGAGAAGTGTCTCAAAGAAGATGGTGTCTCAGTCTTGGCTATCAACACAAAGGTTCATAAGCCTTTCGATAATCTGATGAAGTTCCTGAAGTTCTCTTTGGTAGAGCGCATCTATTCCAAATATATAGGAGACTGATATGGGTCAGAGCCTTCTCTCTGGCGTTATAGGCGGTGTTAGTGGGGCATTAGCTGGGGGAAAGACACCCCTTCCGCACCTTGGAGCTTTAGTACTTGGGACTATTGGGTTTGTGGGTGGTTTTGCTAGTACCTACCTTTCCAAGAAAGACCTCAACAACCAACTGTCCGCTACAAGCTCCCTGACCCCTGCTACTGTGTCTGAGCCTAAGTATAGTGGCTACACAGTCAACAGCAAGGGGTCTGCCCTACATCACCAAGTCATATACGGTAAGACTAAGGTTGGTGGTGTAGTAGTCTTTGATGATGCTACTGGCACTAACAACGAGTACCTTAGCCGTATTATTGCTTTTGCGGGACATGAGATTGAAGAGTTCGAGGATATATTCCTTGATAATTACAAAGTCACGTCCCTTGGTACAGACGGTAACGTAGCCACAGTACAGGAGGTCGATGAGAAGGGCAACCTAATCTCTGGTACTTCCTCCACTAGGTTTAGTGGCCTTGTTAAGATTCGTAAGATTGATGGTGGCCATACCTCCAGTCTTGGTGGTCAGAGCCTGTCTAACTTTAGCTCTAAGTGGACTAGCAACCATATCCTTCGGGGTATTGCTCACTTAGCGATTGTCTTTAAGGCAGACCTTCCCACTAGCTCAAGTGATGTTAGTGCTTACCCTAATGGGCTTCCTGTAGTCACAGCACTTGTTAAGGGCAAGAAGGTCTATGACCCAAGAACTAGCACTACAGCTTGGTCTGATAACCCTGCCCTTATCATCAGGGACTTCCTCACTAACACTAGCTATGGCTTAAGTGAGGATGAGGTAAACATTGACGATGACCGTATAGAGACTGCTGCTGATATTTGTGATGAGACTGTAACCACAGACAGCAGCACTAGGTACACTTGTAACGGCGCTTGGTTGACCTCTGCTGTACCTGTAGACCTTCTAGGGCAGTTTGTAGCCACCTGTGCTGGCACTGTATGGTACGCACAAGGCAAGTGGAGACTTAAGGCAGGTAAGTATACTACACCAGTCTTAAACCTGAATGAGGACGATCTGAGGTCTCCTCTGTCTGTTTCTACTAGGCACTCTCGTAGAGATAACTTTAACGGTGTTAGAGGTGTCTTTAAGGGTCCAGCAAGTAACTACCAACCTACTGACTACCCTCTTGTCACTGACTCTAGCTTTGTTACGGCGGATGGTGGGGAAGAGTCACTTCTAGACTTACCTCTCCCGTTTACTGACAGTCCCGGTGAAGCTCAAAGGATTGCTAATATTGCCCTTGAGCGTAACCGTAGTCAGATTACCCTTACAGGGTCTTTTGGTCTTAGGGCTTTCCAGCTAGAGGTAGGAGACATTGTTACTCTTACCAACAGTCGTCTTGGCTACACCAATGAAATCTTTGAGGTGGTTCATTGGGCGTTTGGTGTAGGAGAAGATCAAGGGCTAGACGTTAGCCTTGTTCTTCGGGCTATCACTACCACAGCCTATGACGAATATGCTGACACAGCCTTTGAGTCTGAGAACACAGACTTTCCTAACCCTAATGCTAACCTGACTATCAGCAGCTTAACTGTCTCTGGTTCAGGCAAGACCCTTGGTGATGGTACTTTCCTACCTAATGCTATTGTTAGCTGGGGTGCGCCGGGGAATCCTTTTGTTGTCAGTTATGATGTAGAGTGGCGACAGACTTCTGAGACAGACTACAACTCTACCACCACACCAGAGACCTCTATTGAGATTGGCCCTTTTGTAGATAGTGTCCAATATCTTATCCGAGTGAGAGCAGTAACACAGAGTGGCTCTAAAGGGCCTTTTGTTACCGCTAACTTTACTGGAGGAGGAGATACCACTGCACCTGCTGCACCTACTGGTGTCTCTGCTAGTGGAGAGTTCCAAGCTATTAGGGTTGGATGGACAAACCCTGCTGACCTAGACTTTAGCCACGTAGAGATTTACGAACATACCTCGAACAACTCCGGTGCTGCTACAAAGATTGCTATTTCTACCGGGGACCACTACTACAGGACAAACCTTGGCCTTGGGGCCACTAGATACTATTGGCTAAAGTCTGTAGATTACTCTGGTAATAAGTCTGGGTTTTCTTCTGTAGCCTCTGCTACATCTGAAGACGTAGGCTCTGCCTCTTTTGTGAACGATGTAACCGCTTTGTTTGAAGACCAAGGCTTACATTATATCGAGGATGTATCTTCCCTTCCTGCCTCTGGCACTACAGGCCAACAAGTATTTAATACCTCCGATGGTAAGTTATACAGGTGGAATGGTAGCCAGTGGGTAGAGGTAGTTGGGTCTATTGCAGGTAGTGTTGACTTCTCAGACATTACAGGAACCCTAGCAGACGCTCAGGTGGCTGTAAACTCTATTAATGGTACTAAGATTACTGACAATAGTATTACCTCTACTGAAATCGCTGCTAACACTATTCAGGCTGGTAATATTGCTGCTCAGACCATTACAGGTAGTAGGATTGCTGGTCAAACCATTGCAGGTAGTAACATTGCTGGTCAAACCATTACAGGTAATAAGATCGTAGCAAACACTATTACCGGGGGTCTATTAGCCACTTCGGGTATTATCACTAACACGGCACAAATTAACAATGGTGTTATTCAAAACGCTAATATTCAAAATGCCGCAGTTGGAACTCTTACGATAGCAGGTGATGCCGTAGGGGTTGTAGACCCTTACAATTCTAGCACTATTTCAGTTTCCTATAGTATGAGTAATCCAACGAATCTAGTAAATACCAGCTACAACTTTGCCTACGCTGGTGAGTATATTGTAACGGCAATTATAGAGCAGTCTGGTGGCGTCACCTCTAGTAGCGAAATTGCTTATTCTCTGTTTTTGGACGGAACTCTTCTGACCCTTGGCCAAGCTCTCGGCTCGGGTGCTCTTACAAACCCAGTTATGATTGGTTCAAAAAGTGTCTCTTCGGGAAATCGTCAAATTCTTATAAGTTATCAGAGGGTAAACTGGAGCAGCGATTCCAGCTTAACTAACAGTGTTAAAGTAAGAATGATTGTTTGGAGAAAATACAGATGAGTAGTCAGTTCACTCTTTACAATGCCGAGACTGGTGAGATTACGGCAATTATGTCAGGCTCAGTGGAGGATGCAGAGCTTAACGGGCCTTATCTTGAGGGAGCTTTCGACCCTGACACTTATATTGTCGTAGATGGTGTAGCAGTACAAAAGCCAGATAGTGTCTTAGAAGAGCAAGAAATCAAAAAGGCCACTCACAAAATGATACTTTTAAGAAATGGCCTCCTAAAAGATTCTGACTGGACCCAAGTACCAGACGCACCTGTAGACGCAGCAGCTTGGGCTACCTATCGCCAACAACTACGAGACTTACCAGCTAACACCACAGACCCAAGGAATGTAGCATGGCCAGAGCCACCATCCTAATATTTAGTGGCATATTTTGGGTAGCCCTGTTCACCTTGTTTGCTGTAGCAGAGGAGAAGGAGTTCTCTGAGCGTAGTCAGCAACACCTTAGCGAGATACATGATGATCTATACGAGGTAGTGTTCCTTGCTAGGTTAATGTCCAAGGTTCCCTTTGAGGTCACTGACGGTCTTAGGACCATAGAAGAACAAAGGGACTACTTTAACAATGGTTTTAGTACAACCATGAACTCCAAGCATCTTACAGGTCGTGCGGTAGACTTAGTACCAACTCCTGTTAGGTGGAATAGAGAAGCCTTTGAGCCGATAGCAGAGGCAATGAAGAAAGCATCCGACATGTTAGATATACCGATAGTCTGGGGAGGAGACTGGAAGACCTTCAAGGACTATCCGCATT
>Ga0070749_10003140_pt1 | contig 11073 bp, 24 predicted proteins | sample VirMetDEL_Nov_18_FD_75180 | JGI IMG/M metagenome (GOLD analysis project Ga0070749, IMG submission 75180) | Aqueous microbial communities from the Delaware River and Bay under freshwater to marine salinity gradient to study organic matter... | ecosystem: Environmental > Aquatic > Marine >...
AAATCTTTTGTGAAGATGGAGCTTTGGTTCGGGAAATTACTTGTGTAAGTGGAAAAAAAGTCTCTAGTTCAAAAAACCCTCTTGCATTTGAACATAGCGGTAAAAATCAAGAGTGTTCTTGCGATCTAATTTCTTTGATGAATCTCGGTTGTAAATGTGGAGGAATCTAAGTGGCTAAAGTAATGTTTGTAAATAGCGCATATGGAAGAGTGAAAGTTATCCATAGTAGTAAGCTTGGCAAAAGATTTTATCCTAAAAAGACAAATGTGAAAAGCTGGGTTCTTTCTGACTCTCTAAATTTGAGTATTCATTCTATGGTAAAAGTAAATGGAGAGTATCATTTCAAAACCCAAAAAGATCTATTCAATGCTTTTAAAATTTATGAAAATAAGCTAATGGAAAGTAGATAAAATTGTCTCAAGAATCTATTGTAATCGCTTTTTGGGCTATTATTTGTTTATTTATAATTATCTTTTCAATGATTATGGCTCCAAATTTATCTAAAATTGGTCTCATCTTTATCGGCATGGTTTTTTTCCTGCCAGTAGCAATTCTGATATCCTATGATGATTTCTAAAAATTTATAACTTTTTAAATCCCGCGCACCTAAATGGTGCGTGGGATTATATTTTATCTAAATATAACTGCGGGCGTCGTTTTTTTGCTGATCTTCAATATTTTAAATTGCAAATATAAAATGGCATAGTTTCTGCTAAATAGTGCTATCTTACTATAAGTGAGCTGGTTCTACATAAAGGAGAAATTAATGTCAAATAGAGAAGATAGGGACTACCATAGAATCAGAAAAGATATTGTTGATAACAGAGATGGCATTTTAAAAATGCTTGAGGCTATAAGAAAAAGAAAGCAAGCCGAAAAGCAGGCTATCGAAAGCAATCAATAATATACATACCAAGTAAATCGGAGTTTTTGTCAGCGTTCCGCTCCGAAAAAAATAAGAACGCTATTTGAGGTTATGATTGAATGAAAAGCGTGAAGAACTTAACAGTGTTTATTCACCACCTGCAACGGTCATGAGCATTTTAAATCGTTTTTGTAGTTTACAGACCTCACACCGATAAAATCCGGGCAATTTCCTACCCCCTGAAAACCCGGCTCATGAGATTCGTTTCATAAAGTTGGTGATAACAAACAAACTATAATGTACTTGGGTAAGGCGACAATAATACTAATGGGAACTAAGAAGACGACTAAAGCGGTCCTTCTAACAGTCTCATGAGTATAATGGGGGTTTTTTGCATTCATGCAAATTTCGTGCCCATGCATCGCAAGGTGACGCAAATTGTCGCAAAGTGACAGAAATTGTCAGCGAAGTGACGCAGAATGTCACATCTCGATCCCATCAAAAACTCTACACTTTCGTAAGTCGTTGCACTGCTTAGACTTAGGGGTTTTGTGCTAGACTGGCACGGTATTTGCAATATGTCTGCAAGATTTTGTGTGTCGTGTGTTTTTGCTCACAGCTTTTTGCGATAGGAGTTTTTGTGTCTGAAGTAGATAGAAATAAACCTGATCCCGATTTTTACAGAGAGCTTACTCATAAGATTGGGGAAACCAAAAAATGTTTGTTTTGTCTAAATACTGGGTTCTTTGACACCAGAGTTTGTCTAATGTGTGAACATGGTGAAAAAATTGTAAAAAAGATTAAAGACAAGCAGTATAAACCAGAAAGAGATGCAGTGCCAAATAGAGATAAGAGAATTACATTTTGGGATAATGCTGACGACAAAAACCTAAAGAAGCACTTCAAAAACCCTCGATAGAAACGGAAAAGTAAAATGCCTAATTGGTGCAAGAACAATATTGAAATTATTGGTCCCAAAAGAGAGATCAAGAGTCTTTGGGAAGAAATTATGCAAAATAAGGACAAAGGACTTCTAAGTGCAATTTGTCCGCAGCCGGATAATATGTTTCACGGAAACCTTGGCGAAAGAGAGCGTCAACTTTGTGCTAGGAAAAATATTCCGAATTGGTACGATTGGAATATTAAAAACTGGGGTACAAAGTGGGATGTGTCAACTGAAGATCTTTCTTTTGTGTTTGATGCTCCAGAATTTGGAAAATACTTCGTAGATCCAAAAGATGGCTCTTCAATTATTCATGGTTTTTTTGAATCTGCATGGACTCCTCCAATTCAAGCATACAAATACTTCCTCGAAAAAAACCCCTCATGCAAAATTATTGCAAGTTACTATGAAGTTGGCATGGATTTTGCAGGTTATTTTGACGAAAATGGTCTTGTAACTGAAATTAATGATATTCATTCTATTGCACTAGATGTAATTGATGGAGAAGTTGCAATTGAAGATACAGAGTATCCTTTTGCAATTCTTGATTCAGAGTTTTCTATTATTGACTTTGTTTCAGAATGGGAACAAGAGTAGAACTTAGAAAGGTTCAACATCAGAATGCAAAAACTAAGGTCGAAGCATTGGGAAGAAGATTTCGACGGAATCGTCAAATTTCTTTGCGACAGCATTCAATTTAGAACTGGATTGAATAATCTTCCATACAAAGTGGAAATCAACTCTTATTGTAGTGAAGATTTTTTTGACGGCAAAGAATTTGCAAAATCAATCCGATTGGTAAACTCTGAATCAGATTCTAACATTGTAGAAATCATTTTTAATACAAAAGGTAACATCGAATCAATCTCAATTGAAAAAGATTTTGACTGTGAACTTGATGTCCATGAATAAAGATTGGAGATAAAATGACTTTTATTGAAAGCTTTACTAAATTTCTAGATTTCAGGAAAGAAGGATTTAGAGAAGAGCAAGAGGAAAAGTGGCGTAAAATGCGTGAGCAACAATCCAAACTTAGAAATGAAAAAAGCAAGTGCTCTTGTGAGATAACTTTCCTGATTAACAACGGCTGTAAATGTGGAGCAATTTAAAATGTCAGCAACCAAAACCTTCAAAGACTTTTTTATTAAACATTATTACAGAGTTGAAGAAATTGATGGCGTAAAATTTGCAGTTACAGTTACTAAGAATTATCTCGATGAATGTGCTGCTAGTATATCTAATTTCGAGACAGTAACTGAAGAACTAGAAGATATTGTTGAAAAAGGTCTTATCGACGACGAAAAAGACATTTATTACAATAGATGCACTTATTGCGAAGAAATTTGGTTTAGAGAAGATTTTATTGTAGATCACGAGGATATTGACAGTGATCTGTATTGGTTTTTTAATAGCTGTATTGATACTGTACTAAGTGGCGATATTTATGATGAAGACAAGTATTATGAGATTAGAGAGGAAATTATTCATAAAGGATTTATTGAGTGGGCAATTTTGGATCTTAAACATGAAGTAAAAAGAATTTCAAATGAACAATTTACAGATTCTTTGGCAGAACAGTGCTATGATTACTTCGAAGATCAAAACCCAGAAGATATCTGGGAAGCATATGGTAGTCTTATCATTGAATTCGGGCTGGATTATCCAGAAGAAAATTCTTATCCTAATCTGGACACTTTCTCAAAAGAGTTTTGTAGTTTTTGGCTAGATTCAAGATTGAATCCCAACAAAGAAGTAAGTCAAGATTCAAAATCTAGCCCTAGTAAAGAAGTGGGCCAAAATAACAAGTGTTCTTGCGATATAACTTCTTTGATAAATCTCGGCTGTAAATGTGGAGCGGTGTAAAATGTCATTTAAGTTGGAGTTGGATAAAGAGTATTATGATACAGGGAGCTTGAAAAGAAAAACTCCTTATGTCAATGACAAAAAACATGGAACTGAAAAATGGTTTTATGAAGATGAAACTTTGCAGTGCGAAATTCCTTGGGTAAATGATGAAATTCATGGAGTTCAAAAACACTTTTATGAAGATGGAACTTTGCTGTACGAAATTCCTTGGGTAAATGACAAAAAACATGGAGTTGAAAAACACTTTCATAAAGATGGAACTTTGCAGGGCGAAATTCCTTATGTAAATGATGAAATTCATGGAGTTGAAAAATTCTTTTATGAAGATGGAACTTTGGAGTGGGAAAAACCTTATGTCAATGATGAAATTAATGGAGCTCAAAAATTCTTTTATGAAGATGGAACTTTGGAGTCCGAAACTCCTTGGGTAAATAACAAAATTCATGGGGTTCAAAAATTCTTTCGTAAAGATGGAACTTTGCAGTACGAAATTCCTTTTGTCAATGGCAAAATTCATGGAGTTGAAAAACACTTTTATAAAGATGGAACTTTGGTTCGGGAAACTCCTTGGGTAAATGGTGAAATCAATCGAAATGTCAAAAGAAGTTAATTGGGAAAGATCTTTTCATAAAGATGGAACTTTGCAGTGCGAAATTCCTTATGTAAATGACAAAATTAATGGAACTGAAAAATTCTTTTATGAAGATGGAACTTTGCTTCGGGAAACTCCTTGGTTAAATGGTGAAATTAATGGAGTTCAAAAATCCTTTTATGAAGATGGAACTTTGCTTCGGGAAATTCCTTGGGTAAATAATCTAGTTCATGGAGTTGAAAGAGGCTTTTATAAAGATGGATCTGTTCGGTGGGAAATTCCTTGGGTAAATGGTGAAAAACATGGAGTTGAAAGATGCTTTTATGAAGATGGAACTTTACAGTGGGAAATTCCTTGGGTAAATGACAAAGAACATGGGGTTTAAAAATACATTTATGGTGTAAAATGTCAAAAAAATTAGATGAAAAATGGTATAGTTCAGTCTATAATGATGTTGCTCATGAAGTCCGCAATTATTCTCAGCACTACTTTGACACTCTTGAAGAAGATATTTGGAATTGGTTCACAATACTTTTTCAAGAAGAAATTAAAGATGCATACTATCTAACTATCAATGTTTTCCAAAAACCAGCAAATGAAAAAGATTTCTACAATCAAGACAATCTTGAGTTTTTCGCGAAACAAATCTGTGATTTCTGGATTTCAGAAGTTTACAAAAAAAAGATTGATTAGTAATTAGAAAGAACTTGAAAATGCTAAAAATTACGAATAAGCAACTTGAAAAGTACAAAATTCTTTGCGCTAAGTATAATGTTGAGGAACAACTTGACCAAGAAAAAGTTGATTTTGAAATTGTCGAGGAAAAAGACGGCGTAAATCTTGGCTTGTCGCTGAAATCTGGAAATGTTTATATCTTGATTTCTCCTGACGGAAGCTCTTACACCTAATTGCAAACAAAAAACAACCGACACGGATTGTCACCTACTGACAGAAATTGTCACAAATTGTGACGCATAGTGTCACACGCCGCTCCCAACAAAAACTCTAGACTTTCGCAAGTCGTTGTGCTGCTTAGACTTGCGAATTTCGCCCTATGTTGGCACGGTGTTTGCAATATGAAAAGTGTCGGCAATCGGTACTTTTTCTGTATCTCTGTAAGATCGGAGCATTTTTTGAAGTGTATTCATTGTGACAATCAGCTTGACAAAGATCGCACCAGATTTATCGAAATTACTGGCAAGTTTCCTACTTGTGTAAACTGCTCAAAAGAGCAGCCAGTTGTTAGTATGATGAATTATGGTCATAAAACAGCAGGAGAAGTTCTAATTGTTCCTAATAATCCAAACGGCACAAATAATTCCGAGTTTGTAAGGCAAGCAAAAAGGGCATATAGAAGGGGTCGTTAGAAAATGATGGAAAAAATATATGAGATCACAATCATTTACGATTTGAATAAATCTAAAACTGTAACTTATACAGAGAGTTAGGCTTTAGAAGAGTTTGGAGAAAACTGGTCAGAGTACAGGGCAAAACTATTTGCCTTATGTTTTAGTTCTAGAAATTTAGATTGAGTTTTTAATGCAGCTTCTAACTAAGAAAATTAAAAAAGATATTCCCGAACTTTACTCCCAAGATGGAAAAGGTGACGAAGCTATTGTACATGCAAAGTTTTTCCTTTTTCATTTTACTTGGTACGCCACAGAGTTTGACGAAAAAACTGGAACATTTTTCGGTTTAGTTTGCTCCAACCTTTGTCCAGAAGGAGAGCTTGGCTATTTTACTCTTGAAGAACTTGAAGTAGTAAGAGGTCCATTCAATACTAGGGTAGAAAGAGATATCAACTTCTCTCAAAAGAAGCTCGGCGAAATTCGCAAAGAGCTTATTTGTTAGGAATTTAATTATGAGCAAATACTACAAAAACCCAGAACATACACTCCATATTTTAGATTATGCGTTTACTCTAACAGAAAAAGATGATAGGCTTGTTGGTGAATGTGAATTAGATAATGGTTTTCTAATTAGCATAAAATCAACGGCTTCTTTTACTGATCCTGCTGTTGACTTCTTTAAAGAAGACGCATATCAAGCATTTGATTTTAAAGTAAAAAAGCTTGACAAGCTATTCAAATCTCCAGTTTTTGGCGATTGTGATTTCACACAATATGTAGACTTTGCTGAAATGTCTGGAGATTCATCAGTTTCCCCTTCAGAAGTTTTAACTATTCTTCGTTTTCTAAAAAGATGCTCTGAGTAAAAGATTGGCGCATTAAAAATAGAGTTGACAATTCGTCAAAACATTAGACTATCCAATTGTAGCATTTTTCAAAACAAAAGAAAGTAAAGGAGAATCTAAGATGGGTCTAGATCATTGGCTAACTGTAGAGTTTAGTTCTAAAAACGAAAACGAAAAAATTAAAACAGAAATCCCTCTTCCAAACCACATGCTAGATACTTGCTATGAAAACTCCGATAGTAATGAGTCATATGAGATTGTTAGGTGGAGAAAGTTTAACGCAATTCACTCTTGGTTTGTAGAAAATGTTCAAAATGGTATTGACGATTGTGGGAAATATGAAGTTTCGTTTGAACAAATTAAAAAGATTTATGATATCCTAAGTAAAGTTTTGTATAAACGACTAGATCCTAGAATTGCTTTGCCTACAAAATCAGGGTTTTTCTTTGGCAATACTGATTACGGAGATTACTATTATCAAGATGTAAAATGGACTAAAGAAGAACTCGAATCTCTTATTTGTACAATTCACCCAACTTTTAAGGCTACTCTAGGTGAAGATGTAAACATTAAATATTTTTACGGCTCCTGTTGGTAAGGTTTAACAAAATGCCCAAACAATTAGAAGATGTTCTTTCTAGTGAAGAAATTCTTAAAATCGCAGAAGTTCTAATCGACAGGAAAAATTCTGGACATGATTGGAAATTAGATGTAGCAAGAATGCACCAAGGAATGGTGGGGTCTTATTCTCTTGAGTCAATTATGTCTCTAATTAGGACAGTTAGAAACGAAATTACTTCTAATCCAAATGTTTTTTCTACTCTAGTAGATGGCAAATAATATAAAAAGAAAGAATTAAAATGAAACTTATTTCTGGTAGTCATAAAATTAGCAAAAATTATCTTATTGTTGAGGATCTTAAAGTTAAAGACATGTACGATCTTTTTGGAGAACCTAATTTTAAAACCAACAGTTTTATTTACTGGGTTTTTGAAAACAGTGTTGGTGAAAAAGCTTCGGTTTTTTGTAGAAACAATTCTCCTTGGTCTTTTTACAATAGGGTTTCTGTTTCAGCAGAAAGTATGCAAAGCTGCAGAGACTTTAAAAGCTCTCTTCTAGAAAGATTTAGAATTGTAGAGCATAAGCATCACAAAGTTAAATAAACTTACTCAGAATTAGAGCTGACGCAGACTGTCACCTATTGACAGGAATTGTCACAAATTGTGACGCACAGTGTCACACGCCGCTCCCAACAAAAACTCTAGACTTTCGCAAGTCGTTGCGCTGCTTAGACTTGCGAATTTCGCCCTATGTTGGCACGGTGTTTGCAACATATAGGGCAGAGAATCGTATCAGATCAAAAAAAGGAATGAGTAATCTTGCGAACAGTAAAACTCCCTAGTGATCTTTCTATGAAAATTGGTAGCGACCTTCTTGAAGAGGTTAAAAATGTAAAGCGTATGCAGGAGGGAATTTATAGAATTTTTTACAAGGACGGATCTTGGGAAGAATGGTATTCACTTTTCAACGATTGGTTTCTTGGAGAATTTTCTCACCTCTGATCTAAGAGAGGTTTTTATTGATTGATGATCAAAATACTGAAAAAATTGAAATAAGAATGAACAATGGCGATGTTTATGAAGTACGAAAAGCTGAAATGAAAAAAGTTTTCGAAAGTTTGATCGAATCTGGAAGCCAAATAATTATTTGTGCCCATAGGCTAAATGGCTATTTTCACCAAAAATGTTCAGTAGTTTACATTCGCAAGTCTGAAATTTCTTCTATTAAATTTTATGAATAATAAAAATTAAATTAAATGGGGATATGGTGGAATTGGCAGACACAACAGACTTAAAATCTGTCGCTTTTTAGCGTCCGGGTTCGAGTCCCGGTATCCCTACCAATAAAACTATTCCTAAAGAAAGGAGGCTTACAATCAAAGAGGGCGATTGGATTAGATTAAAATCTCGGTCTGCTAGAGAAAAAGAAGAACACCTAATGGAAGAAAGGGATAGTATAGGTTTATGGGTTAGAGTTCAAAGGATTCTTGATTCATATGACATAGAAGTAACAGTTCCCACAATTATTCAGTTGTGGAATTTAATTTCAGATAAACCAAAGCATCCATTTGATAAGGAAGGTATTAGCCTATTTGCAAATAATCAAATTGATCTAGAAGAATATGTTACAAGAGAACTTGGAATTGATTTTGATTGTGAAGTTTAGTTTTAACTGAAAGATTTTAAAATGCACGGAATTGAACAAGATCGCGCTTTCTTCGTGGGCCAAAAAGCTTGGCATGGTATTGGCAAAATGTATGATGCTGATTCTCCTCCGAAAGATTCTAGAGAGGCAATTGTTGCCGCAAAAGCAGATTATACAGTTCAACTTAGGCCGCTGTTTTTCCCTCATGTAGAGTTTGACAATTCTATTTTTAGTTCTCAGGACGAAGATTTTGTTACTAAAATGTCTCCTGAGCAGATTGCAGAAGATTCTCAAAATCTTATTATTCCAGATAGGTTTGCCGTAGTTAGAACTACTGACAATAAGCCTCTTGGAATCGTTGGTTCAAAGTACACTCCGCTTCAAAATATTGAGGCTTTTGAATTCTTTGATCCCTTCATTCAGGACAAACAAGCCACATTTGAAGCAGGTGGAGTTTTGAATGGTGGAAGTAGGATTTGGGTTCTTGCGAAAATTAATGAGGGTGCAAATGGCTCAGTGATTGATAACGACGCAGTTAACACCTACCTTCTTCTTTACAATTCTCATGACGGTACAACTAATGTTGGAGTAATGATGACTCCTGTTAGAGTTGTTTGTCAAAATACTCTTAGTATGGCTACACAAGGATTTAAAAGTTCTGATATTGTTAAAATTGCTCATACTAAGAGCATGAAAAGTAGCATGTCTCTTGTTCAAAAGACAATTGACCTTGCTAGAAAGCAGTTTATTGTAACTCTTGAACAGTACAGGCAAATGCAAGAGCGCAAAATTGACATGGAAGGAGTTGCTCGTTTTGCAATGGCTTCTATTAAGCCAACTGAAATTGACAGCTTTGACATGAACAAACTGCCTCGTGTTGTTAAGAATACGATTGATTTCTACAACAATCACGAGACTCAAACTATGCCCGGAGTTAGGGGAACAGTTTGGGGTGCTTATAATGCCGTGACTGGTTTTGTTGATCATATTCAAGGTAGAAGTGCCGAAAATCGACTTAATTCTACTTGGTTTGGTCCGGGTAAAAAGATTCGGGAGCGTGCTCACAAAATCGCGCTTGATCTTGTCACTGCATAATTCTCTTTAAAAAGAGAGTCGGGATCTTTGGTCCCGGCTCTCTTTATTTTAAGGCAAGAAGATGGCACTAGAACACGGTTTACTTGTTTTTTATTACCCCCTGACAAATGAACATTCTTGCTTTGTTGGTCCAAATCTAAGTTCAATTAAAAAACTTACAGGAGCTATCCACAAAGTTGAAATTGAATTAGTTAGATGGAGAAATTGTTCACCAATTCACACTTGGTTTACAAAAAACACATCTATTCTTCCCAGCGGCATGTTTCATGTTTCATTTCAAACTTTGAGAAATCTTTATGCTGATTGCTTAAACTCTTTAACCTGTAAAGAATATGCATCTAGAAATATGCCTTGTAAAAATATTCAGTATAATTATCAATCGTATGTTAATGTAATTAAAAAAACAATTGAACATATTGAGCCAGTTGTAAACGAAGATTGCTATAATTGCGAAGAGTATTCGTTTGTTTATTATGCACAGGAGTAAAGAGGAGTCTAAAATGTCAGAAGAAGTTAATTGGGAAAGATGTTTTTATGAAGATGGAACTTTGCGGTGCGAAATTCCTTGGGGAAATGACAAAAAACATGGAACTGAAAAATGGTTTTATGAAGATGGATCTGTGCTATGGCAAACTCCTTGGGTAAATGGTGAAATTCATGAAGTTCAAAAATGCTTTCATAAAGATGGAACTTTGCTTCGGGAAATTCCTTGGGTAAATGGCAAAAAACATGGGATTGAAAAACACTTCCATAAAGATGAAACTTTGCTTAAGGAAACTCCTTGGGTAAATAACAAAATTCATGGGGTTCAAAAATTCTTTTATAAAGATGGAACTTTGGAGTGCGAAACTCTTTGGGTAAATGGTGAAATTAAATGGTAAAATTAGAGGAGTCTAAAATGTCAGAAGAAGCTAATTGGGAAAAATGCTTTTATGAAGATGGAACTTTGCAGTACGAAATGCCTTGGGTAAATGGTGAAAAACATGGAGTTCAAAAATACTTTTATGAAGATGAAACTTTGCAGTGCGAAATTCCTTGGGGAAATGACAAAAAACATGGAACTGAAAAATGGTTTTATGAAGATGGAACTCTGCTGTGCGAAATTCCTTGGGTAAATGACAAAAAACATGGAACTGAAAAATCGTTTTATGAAGATGGAACTTTGGAGTGCGAAACTCCTCGGGTAAATTACAAAAAACATGGAACTGAAAAATGGTTTTATGAAGATGGAACTTTGAAGCTTGAAATTACTTGGGTAAATGGTAAAATTAGAGGAAACTAAAATGTCAGAAGAAGTTAGTTGGGAAAGATGG
>Ga0070749_10003141_pt1 | contig 11070 bp, 6 predicted proteins | sample VirMetDEL_Nov_18_FD_75180 | JGI IMG/M metagenome (GOLD analysis project Ga0070749, IMG submission 75180) | Aqueous microbial communities from the Delaware River and Bay under freshwater to marine salinity gradient to study organic matter... | ecosystem: Environmental > Aquatic > Marine > Coastal...
ATAGTGTATTGATGAACCCTAACTACACTGAATATGAAGTTTACATTTTGAGTGATGTAGGAGATTTTGGAAGTGAGATTAAGAATATAAAACTTAGAGACCTAAACTGGACTGATTTACTTCACGCACAAACTTATGACAATATCCACACTTCGTGGGAAGCCGATGACACCGACACAAATGGACTTTTAGGGGGTCAGATACTTTATCCGTTGGTTCACTGGGGTTATCAATATCAAGCGGGGACTACGGGTGATACACCCGATTGGAGATTTTCTTTTGGTGATGCTGATAGTTTTGACCAACCATCTTATGCCGTTCCAGAGTATTACTTCAAGCCGTCCGTTAGGGTGAAGACAGTCCTTGATAAGATTTTTGAACAAACCACCTACAACTATGTGAGTGATTTTTTTGACACCGATTATTTCCATTCCATTTATATGGATACATTCCAAAATGGAGCGTTAGGAATACAACAAGCATCGGGTGTAACAAATGAAAATATCTTCAAAGGGTTCACCCCCCAGTTTACCAAAAACTACAAGGGAAATCAGAGATATCCATTTCCGTCAGATACAAGATTGCCTGGTGGTTATGACCCGTTGACTAACTTTGACAATATCAATGATTGCTTCAGAGTACCTTACACTGGAAAATACTATTTCAACCTTAGATTTGACTACAAATCAAGAGACATCATTCAGTTCCAGGGTTCATTCAATATTGCCGTTTACAAACACAATCAACCTACAAATATAGATACCAACGGGGTATTTGTTTGGGCTTCTGACCAATACAAAGTTGGATTTAGACCATTTACTGGTATACAACAAGGGTCAATCAACTTATTCTTTGAAGTTACAGCCAACGCTGGTGAATACATAAAAGTGTTTGTGGAAGAAAATCTACCCTATGCTGCGTTTGGTATTTCTAATCCAAAAGGGGTGTATGTTATTCAACCCTATGAGTTTGGTGGAATACAAGATAGATTTATTCAGTATGATTTGTATAACAGCCCCGCTCTCACTAGTGATAATATAGTGGATGTAAAGTTAGGTGTGCCCGACATCGTGTGCGCCGACTTCATAAAAGATTTAGTTACAATGTTCAATCTTGTGGTTATTCAAGATGAGGAAAATAGGACTATCCGTTTTGAGCCTTACCCCTGGTATTACAATGAAGATGATAGGGTGGAAAGAGATTTTACACAAAGATTGGACTTGAATAGTCAGTATAAAGTAGAACCCCTATCTTTTGAGCTTGCCAAGGAAATCAACTTCAACTATTCACTTGCTGGTGAAGAAGGACTGAACTATCAGTGGGAACTAAAAAATAACTACCCATACGGACAATATAGATTTGTGGCGGATAGTAATCTTTTGACCAATGAACAGAACTATACATTGTCATTCGCAGCTTTACCTACAACCAGTCTTGATGGAGCTCCTAACTTCATTATTCCAGAACAATATAGATACATTGCCCCCCGTTATTTACCCTACGCAAGTAAGAACCACATATTCTTTTGGGCGGGTAATAGATATGCTTATACAGACCCCGCCAAGACCATTCAAGGAACCTGGTATATGTATAGTGGTTCAACCCCCGTGGCACAGAGCACCTACCCCGCAATCTCACATTTGAGTTCCTTAGATTTAGGAATACCAAATCTTGTGTCTGACTTAAACTTTGGTGGTGATTTTGACTTTTTTGGAGATACCAATAATCAACCCGTTCAGTTCTCACCCTATAACTTGTATAACACATTTTGGTATGACTATTTGGATAACAACTATTCAAGGGAAACAAGAAGGCTCACGGGAAGATTCTTTATGAAGCCCTTAGATGTTTATGAAACATCATTAACCGATAAGATATTTGTCAAGGATAGTTTTTACCGCATTGAAAAGATGAATGAAGCGGACTTGACGGACAATAAGTTGACTGAAATATCTTTGATAAAAGAGCGAGGGGGTTATTACAAGATTGAACCCCCGTCTCCGATATACGCTGTCGGGTCAAATGAACCCTATCCAGGTCTTTTACCGACATTTACGGGAACTTCATACACGGGAACAACCTTGTCCACAGTATGTGATGGAACAGCGAATACGGGAGATGTTCTAACATTTGGATGGGGAGCGTATACTAACCTACAAAAAGTTTACTATGACACGGGAACGGCTTATAAGATATTTCCTATGGGAACTTATCTAAGATTGACTGGTTCAACGGATACTTATGTAGTAGCGGATGTACAAGGACGCATTCTACCTATTGATTGCTAAAGATTATGGCTGAAAAAACTATTGGATTAAGAATAGAACTGAATGGATTTCGTGGAGTTGTTACAAATATCAAACAACTTGAAGATGAAATCAACAAGGCGAAACAAGACCTAAAAGAACTTGAGATTGGTTCACCTATTTTCAAGGAACTAACCCGTGAGATTGCGCTGGCTGAGGCTAAGTTAAAAGGACTGAATGAAGCCGCTACAGCTGAGGGTTATAAAAAAGGACTAAATAACTGGATTGCTTTTGGAGCGGGTGTGAGTGCGGCGTTTGGTGCTGCGACAGCCGCTTTATCACTATTCAGTAGTGAAAGTGAAGAAGGTTCAAGACTGGCGGCACAAGCTCAGTCGGCTCTGGCTCTTGCGTTATCGGCTTCGGCTATCGCTCAGTTAGAGTTTGGTTCGGCTACACTGGCATCCACCATCGCTCTGAGAGCTGAAAGCGCCGCCGCAGCTACAACAAATGTTACACTAAAAGCGTTATGGACTACCATTGCGGCTAACCCCGTTGGAGCCATATTAGTAGTTTTAGGTGGACTTGTCGCTTTACTATCAACATTCAAGTCGGAGACAAAAGAAGCCGTAAAGGAAACAAAACAACTGGGAACAGCGTTGTATGAACAAAGGGTTCAGACAATACAAAGTGAACAGAGAATAAAAACTTTGATTGGTGTAATCAAGGATGAGAACGCACAAAATAAGGTAAAGGTTCAAGCGTATAAGGAACTACAAAAAAGTTTACCAGAACTGGCTAATCTAACTTATCAACAAGCGGTAAATCAAGGTATTTTGAACAGCGCAATAGAGCGTGAGTTGACACTTATTTCCAAAAGAGCTGAACTAAAAGCGTATGAGGAAATCTATACACAACAACTTAAAGATGAATATGAACAACAAGAAGAAATCTTAAAGGGTAAAAGATTAGTCATCGCTTTAGAAGCCGAGAGAATAAGGGGTCAAGCTCTTCAGCGTGGTTCTACAATACAACAAGCACAAGAAGAAGCCGACCTATACAAACAAAGACAGCTCGCAGCGTTAGGTGAGTTTAATGTAAAGGACAAAATCACGGAACTTACAACAGAGATTTTAGGACTTGAAGGGGATAGAGCCGCTGTGGGAGCGGGTATCACCGCACAAGCTGACGCTCAGAAGGCGGCGTTGGAGAGATTTAACGCTTTATTGAGAGAACAAGTAGATTTACAATCTATACTGAACGGGGAACTACAAACATACGCCAAAGAAACATTCCAAATAGAGACGGAAATAGAGAAGATTGCCGAAGGTATCATTGACGCACAAAAAAGTTTGATTGATGAACGCCGAAAATATTTTGGTGGAACATTCCGTCAGTTAGATGATGAACTAACGCAGTTATTCATTGACATCGTACCAGATTCAGAACAGAGAAAAAAGTTGGTGGATGCTTTTACAACAGCGTTCCAGCGTGTTGATGAGATTATACAAGATAAGGGTGAAGCGTTCAAAGGTGGATGGGATGATATTGTGAAAGCAATCACTGGTGATGACGGATTGATTAGAATAAATGATAGTTTGAAAGTTACACAAGAAGAGTTCTCTAAGCTGGTACCAGAAGAAAGCAAGCAAGACCTTGTAAACTACTTCACGGCGTTTAGGGGCTTCACTGAAACAATACAAAAAGCACAAGACGGGAATGTAAAGGCTGAAAAGAATAGATTGTTTTATTTGGAAAAATCTTTGAACATTCAAGAAGAAATACAATCACTACAACTATACGCCAGAAATGAGTTAAATGCTGAACTAAAGAATGGACAAAGTAGATTAGAAACAAATGAAAAACTGAGACAAAAGATTTTAGAGCTTTTACAACTTCAACAACAGATTACTGATTTATCTACAATAGATGAGAAAAAACAACCAGAACTTTACGCCCAGGCTAAAGCAAGAAATGAAGAGATTGAAAAGTTTGTAGCCATCATTCAAGAAGGTGTCATCAATCAAGGTGCGTTCATCTTAGGAATGGAGCGTGCCAATGAGCGTGTTACAGAACTAGCAAAAACTATAGATGAAGGGGTGGTTAAACAGATGGAACAACTGAATAACCAGTCATTACCACTATTTCAAGAAAAACTGAAACAGATTGTCCAAACTGACGCCAAGGCGTTAGGGGATATTTTCAATGTATTACTGAAAAATATTGACCGACTTCGTGATACAGTCGGGGAAGCGGGTATCTTAGAACTTATCAAATCAGTGGAAGAAGGTATAAATGACAATAAAACACTGACAAAAGAACAACTTCAAGATTATCTAAAGACAATCACTATTTTTAGAGCTAGTTTTGAAGAACAAGTAGGGGGTTCTACAGAAGTATTTGATAACTTGATTGATGATGTTACAAAAAAACTGAAGAAGCTCGCACAAGAAGATTTCCTAGCCACATTTATAGCTGTTGTAAATGAGTTTAAGAACCAGTTGAGTAAGTTGTCTTCACTGAGCCGAGAAGCGTTCTCATTTCAGTTAGAAGTGTTGGAAAATGACTATTCAACCGCAATGGAAGGTATTGTGGGAGACACAAAACAAGCCAATGATAAAAGGGTGGAACTTGAAAAGGCTTATCAAGTTGAGAAGGCTAAGATTGAGAAAAACGCCCGTATAAAAAATCTTCAGTTTACCCTATTACAAACTGTCGCCGATACAGCGGCTTCTATCGCTGCGGCTCTAAAAGTTCCACCACCAGCGGGACAAATCATCGCTGGTATCAACGGGGTTATTGGAGCGGCTCAGATTGCTCTAATAAGTCAACAAATCGCATTCGCAAAGACGCTCCGTAGGGGTGGTTTATTGAGTTCTGGCGGGTTCATTTCTGGTCCTAGCCACGAGCAAGGTGGTGTGTATGCGGGAGGCGGATATGTTTTAGAAGGGAATGAAGCGGTGATAAATAGACAATCAGCTATACAATATTCTTCATTATTGTCTACCATTAATCAGTCGGGTGGTGGACGCCCTATTGTAGTGAATAACGCAATGGATAGTAGATTGATTGAAGCACTAGCTAAACAGAGAACTGAACCTATCCGTGCTTATGTGATAGAACAAGATATAACCAAAGCGCAAGCTGTGAACAGAAGATTGGATGCTCTTGCGACACTTTAAGAAAAAACAATATTTATAACTATGGCGTTGAAGATTATTGAACTTGATATTGAGGCGGCTTTATCAGCTGATACCCGTGTAGAAGAAGTGGCCTGGGTAGAACTACCAGCAATAGAGACAGAGTTTATGTATTTCCAAAAACAAGGACTATCTTGTAAGGTTATTGACACTGAAAACTTTGTAGAAAAACAAGCGGGTGAGAGTAAAGATGACTACATTGCCCGTTGTATTCCTTTTTTGATAAATGAAGGGTATCCAGAAGACCAGGCTGCGGCAATCTGTTATGAAAGTTTTGAAGGGTGTGGATGTGGACAAGATTTTGATATCAACACCAGTGGATTACCCCCGTTTGTAGATTATGCCGATGATGAGATGTTGGTGAAAGCCGTTGGTGTGGTGGACGGAATACCCGTATTTTCCACCATTCAAGATGCCGAAGAATACGCCAAACACCTAAACTGCGAAGGACATCATTCTCATACCCTAATGGATGGTTCAGAAGTTTATATGGCTTGTTCAGAACACCCAGAAGATTTCAGTGGATGGGACGCTGAAGATTTGGAACTAAAAGAAGCGTTTGATGTTATTTTTAGTTCACCACAAGATTTTGATTTTGGACTTGTGACAAATACCCTACTTCAAGGTTATACAGTAGAACAGATTGCGAAGTTTAACCACAAGAACCCTACAAAATACTACAAATATAAAAGGGTTATCACCACAGCCGCTGAGGATAGAGAGTTCTGTAATCAACTTGAAGGTAAGTTCTTCAGAAGGGGTCAAATATACGCATTGGACAAATACAACAATGAGTTTGGACACAAAAAACAAGAATATTCTAAGTGGTTATACAAGGGAGGACCAAATTGTTTTCACGGATGGGAGGAATGGTCAGCCGTAAGAAATAAAATAAGAAATGACGGAATGGTACCAGGTTTACCAGGCACACCCCCTAAACAGATGCCGAATAATGGTTATTACAACGCCGCCACAAAAAGAGCCAGCGAGATTGCTTATATTATTTCACAAAAATCTAACCGACAAGTGAGCTTCACAAGGGGTTCAAGTTCTGTTATTATAGTTGATGTGGACGGAACATTGGTAGATGGAATAACCCCTAACCAAAAAGTGATTGACTATGTGAATGAAAAATGGAAAAATCACAAGATTGTAGTCATCACTGGACGCAAGAAGGGTAGAGAAGGTGAGACAAGTAGAGAACTGGATAGATGGGGTATTAGATATGATGATTTATATTTGAATGGAACAAACAAGGACACCCCGTTCTACAAATATGATGTAGCACAAAAACTTCTAAATGAAGGATATAATGTGGTTGAGGCTATAGACAATGATGAAGCCAATAGAACACAATATCGCCGATTAGGAATAAAAGTTAGTTCACCTAGCTCATTCAAGGCTCAGTTCAAGGCGGTTGAAGACAAGCGTATGTTGTATTCACCCCTTATGATGCCAGGTATTTTGATACCCCGTATTGACGAGATGAGTGGTGAACAATATTTTGTCCGTTTTACAAAAGAAGCGGTTGAACGCATCCAACAAAAGTTTATGATGGAAATGCGTTTGAATAAAACTAATATGGAACACGGGAGCGAGAAGTTCTCAGACGCTGTAATGGTTGAAAGTTGGATTGTGAACGGCAAGCAAGATAAAGCCTTTTCATTAGGATATACTGAAAGGGAAATCACGGACGGAACCTGGATGGTAGGTTATAAAATACTTGATACAGATGAAGGGGACAAGCTATGGAATGAGTTTATCAAGACGGGTAAAGTGCGTGGATTAAGTGCCGAAGGGTCATTCCTAATGAACTTTGGGCAACAAAAAAGCGATGACTATTTATTAATGGAAATCATAAACATCCTTAAAAAACTAGATTGATTACTATGACTGCGACAGACGCTATTAAAAAAATCACTGAACTTTTGAACTTATCATTCAAAAGAGCTGCGTTCGCAACAACTACATTAGTTGATGGTAATACTGAAATCACCAATAATCTGGAGGAGGACTTTAAGGTTGGACAAGAGCTTTACATTGTAAATGAAGCTACATTGAGCCCAGCACCTGAAGGACAACACGAGACCAGAGAAGGTTTATTGATTACAGTGGATTCTAGCTCTGTCATTATTGCTATAGAGATGAAGGCTGAAGAAACAACTGAAACTGAAACAGAAACAACTGAGACAGAAGATGTTGAAGCTGGACAAAAAGAAATGATGACTAGTGCTACACTAACTGACGGAACAAAGATTGAGTCCGACACAGAAGGTGAGTTCAAAGTAGGAGATAAGTTGTATGTTATTACTGAAGAAGGGGAAAAAGTTCAAGCCCCAGAAGGTGAACACACTACTGATTCTGGTATTGTATTGACAGTAGATGCTGAAGGAACAATCACGGGTGTAAAATACCCAGATGAACAAGGTGAAGGTTCATTACAAGATTACTCACAAGTAGTTGATGTATTCACCACTTTACTAAATGAAGTGAAGGATATGAACCAAAACATAAACAAACTAACCGCTGACTATTCAGCATTAAAGACCGACTTTGAAAAGTTTAGAAAACAGCCCGAGAAGTTCTCTGTGGTTGAGAAAAAAACATTCAAGGAAAGCGCTGATGATTGGAAACTTCAAATCATCAAATCACAACACAAAAATAAATAAGTTAAAGTAGAAAAAAACTATGGAAAAGAAATCATTTTCATTCAACTATGACTTGTCAGCACTTCCGACATACAACAGCTATGGTTCTGATATGTTGATTAAGTCAATCTTAGGAATGACCTTACCAAAGTATGCGACTATCCGTCCAAACTTAAAAGGCACAACTGAGAAGGTAGGTTTTGTAACCAATGATGTTATCCTTCAAGATTTATCTTGCGGATTTGACCCGACTGGTGACACAGTACAAAATCTTGTAACCATTGACCTTTGTAATAAGAAGGTTAACCAACAACTATGTCCATACGACTTGTATGACACATATTTAAGTCAGTCATTATCAAACGCTAACTTCCAAGAGACAGTTCCGTTTGAAGAAGTAATCTTGACTGATATTTCAAATCGTATCGCTAACCAGGTTGAAAAACAACTTTGGAACAATACTCTAGCTGCGGGCGGAACTTATGGTTCAGCTTGTTTTGACGGAGTAGGTGCGTTAATCACTTCTGGTAACGGAGCTACACAGATTGCTTATTCTGCGGCTACAGCTTCTAACGGACTTGAAGTTTTCACCACTATCTATGAAAACATTCCATCAAATGTTTTACACAGAGATGATTTGGTAATCTTCACTTCATACGCTAACTACAGAGGTTTAGTTAGTTCTATGAGAAATAGTTCTTATGTGAACTTATTCACAATGGATAGCGCTGGTGCGGCTATCGGTGAAGAATGGTCATTGATGTTACCAGGCACAAATGTAAGAGTTATTCCAACAGTGGGATTGGATGGAGTTAGTGCTTATTACGCTGGTCCAGCTTCTTACTATATGGTAGGTATGAACAGCGAGATTATGACTGTAAAATCTATCTATGACCCGTTTGAAGATATAGTAAAAATCCAGGCACACGCTACATATGGTATCGGTGTGTTTGATGTAGCTTCATTCTGCGTTTGTAAATAAACATAAAATAAAGTAAGAAAAAGAAATATTATGGCAAGTTGTTATATTAGTACTGGATACACCTTAGATTGTAGAAATGCGTCTACTGGTGGAATCAAGAGCTTATGGATTCTGGGGGACGCTGGTGCGTCTATCACTGGGGTTACATATGGTGGAACTAACGGAGAAGTTACAAATATCGCTGGTTCAGGGACTTTTTATAAGTTTGAGCTAGTGCGTCAATCTTCTTCATTCACAGAAGATTTACAAGTGAATACAACTAACCAGTCCGTAGTTTTTCAACCGACAGTCCAAATCGCATTACCAAAGTTAAATCAACAACTTAGAGATTTGTGGTTTGATTTAATCAAACAAAATGCGTTCTACGCTATCTTGTTAGACAACAATGATAGATATTGGTTAGTTGGTGTGGAAAATGGTTTATATGTTTCAGCTGGACAAATGTTGTCTGGTTTGGCATATAATGACGCTAACGGAATAAATCTTACAGCTATCGGTGGTGAGCCGAACCCTACAGTACAGATTGAGGTCTCTACTACATTAGGTGCTGTAATGACTGGTATCACAGTTGACACAGAGTAATCTGTAGAAAAAATAAAAAGAAGGGGGGTTTTTACCCCCCTTTTATAGCCAATCAAAACTATTTATTAGTATGGGATATATCAAGTGGAACGGAAGAAAATGGTATACGGCGAAGCCACAAGCTCCAAAAGCCGACATCAATGAACTAATGAAGCCCCTATCGGAAAAAGTCGGTAGAGGGAATATATGGGGTTCACAAATAATGAATGTTCAAAAAGGGACAACACCGCCCCCCGTTGAAACATTCTATCTAACCAGTGAAGCGTCTGAACCACTATTAACACAAGGCGGGGATAACATTCTTTATGATTAAAAACAACTATGGCTGATAAGAAAATATCACAACTGACTACTACAACCACAGCTGATGACGGGAGCTGGCTTGTAATGAATGATAGTGGAAATACCGCTACATATAAAATAACCCGTTCAGATTTATTGAGTGGAACTGGTGTTTTCAAAGAAGGTGATGCGGCTAATAGTATTGTTCCGTCTTATTTTGACAGTGCTTCAGCGACAAAAGCCAATACACTTTACACAGATGGTGTGATTGTATCGGGTGAAACTATTGAACTTAACACCTTGAATGATTCCGCACCAAACACTATTACTGCGGGACAGAAAGGTTCAATCATCATCGGTAAATCAAACACTATAACCAAAACAGATAAGTGGAATCTGGTTATCGGTGAAAGTAATAACATCAACGGAAATGGAGCACCAGGTAGTAATGGAACTTTTGTTTTAGGTGCTGGTAACAATGTCGGAACTTATGGATACGGAGGTATCTGTGTCGGTGGATATAACATACATTCAGGTTCTTTATCAGTCCGTATAGGTAATAACGGAACTACGGCTGGTAACACTTCATTCAGTATGGGTGAACAGAATAATATTTCTGGTAATAATAGTATGGCTCACGGGGCTTATCATACTATAGCTTCACAATACTCATACTCATTTGGTAACAATAATGACATCACACAAACGGGAGCTCTTTATCACGGAATATGGGGTGGATTAAATAACACAATCACTTCAACTGGACTTCACAATAGTATTGTCAACGGAAGTAGCAATACAATCAGTGGAACTGGTAGTAGAAGTTCAATCGTAGGGGGTCAAAACAACAGCATTTTAGGTGGGAACGCTAATATCATCGCTGGTGGAGATAGTCATACAATCAATGGTGGTTCGGCGAACACAATCATCGGGGGTGCTGGTAGTATAAATAACACTAATACCTTTACACTTATCGGTTCAAGTGTAACTGGAACTATCAATGGAGGAAATGATAATATTAACGGAATATATTCATCTTACAACGCAACAATGAGCTTCAACGGGGTTTATGGTTCTGTTATCGTAGGAGGACAAAATAACTACTTCAAAAACTTCTATGGACCTAGTGATGA
>Ga0070749_10003142_pt1 | contig 11069 bp, 17 predicted proteins | sample VirMetDEL_Nov_18_FD_75180 | JGI IMG/M metagenome (GOLD analysis project Ga0070749, IMG submission 75180) | Aqueous microbial communities from the Delaware River and Bay under freshwater to marine salinity gradient to study organic matter... | ecosystem: Environmental > Aquatic > Marine >...
CAACCCGCCCGCCTATCGTACCACGCAACCACAAGCCCCGCCCACAACGCTAAAGACTACGCCACCACGACCCAAGGACACAGACACATGAACACCCCATCACCCATCCAACACGACAACAAGCCAGACCCACGCGCCCGCCTCACCTACTACGACCTACCCACGCCCGACACCCTCGCACGAATCGAAGCCCAAGCCCTCGAGGCCGCCCGACAAGAGGCCCGCGCGGGCCTTATCACCCTGACAGAGCGCGCCGCGCTTGGCGCTGTCGAGGCTATCGAGATCGCCCGCGAGCCCCTGAGCCCTGAGCGCATCGCCCGCGCCGCGATCCACACCGCCGCCACCCTCGCCCGCGCTTGGCGTGGACACTCGAGCGAGCGCTAAATGACACGTGCCAACGAGCCCACCAAGCAAAGAACGATACAGCGCGCCCGCGAGCTCAGAGCCCAAGGATACACACTCCGAGAAATCGAGCGCCGCATGACAGCCGAAGGCCACAAGCTCACCTATGTAACAGCGCGCAAATATACACAGGACATCTACACCCCGACAGCCCCTAAGACACCCGCACAGAAGCGCGCAACCCGCCGCGCATGGTACGCCCGCAACGCCGAACGCATTAACCGAGAATTAAGAGAAGCGCGAGCAAACGAGAGCCCCGAAGAACGCGCCGACCGCCTCGAATATGAGCGCCTTATCCGAGCAGCTAAACGCGAACAGGAAAGGAGCCGCTGACATGGGACGCCGTAGAATCTACGCGACCCTCAGAGAGCGGGAGCTCGCGCGCAACGCCCGCCGCCGCGCCCAGTATGCCGCCCATAAAGACGAGATCAACCGCAAGCGCCGCGAGGCCCGCGCCAATGAAAGCGAGGCCGAGCGCGCAGAGCGCCGCGCATATCAGAATCTAATGTACGCCGAACGCAAACGCCGCAAAGCACAGGAGCCCGCCACATGACCCCCTACCAAGAACGCCGCGCTAAAATCAAAGCCCGCGCCCGTGAGCTCAGAGCTCAGCACCTCACATTTAAACAAATCGTTGAGATTATGACCGCCGAAGGGCTCCAGATCAGCGAGGCGACCGCGTGGAAATACACCCGCGACATAGACACACCCGAACACCGAGGACGCGCGCCCGTATACCAAACCAACGAAGCCCGCGCCGAAGCCCGCCGCCGTTATAAACGCGAGTATTGGCACAGACACAAAGAGCGGATCACGCAAGAGCGCCGCGAAGCACTCGCCAATGAGAGCGAGGAGGAACGCGCCGAGCGCCTCGAGTATCAGCGCTTAGTCTACCAACAAAGGACACCCGAACAACAAGAGCGCCGCCGAAAGTACGAGCGCGAGCGATACCACCGAGCCAAGGCGCAACAGACACCCCGAGAGGACTAGACACCCCAGCCATTCCAACACCGCCCGCCGAGCTAGGCCCTAATCAGGTATAATTCCGACGCCCACCCAATAAGCTCAGGAGTTAGAGACATGGCGCCTAGACACAAGAAAAAATGCACCCTCACACATAAGGACACCATCACACCCGACAGCGGCGGCGGGTGGCTGATCAATGGACACCACCGCGACAACCTAGACGCCTGCACCTTTAAAGACGGCGCGACCATCACGCTAGGCATGGGCGAAATAGACACAGGCCACGAAGCGCCCGCACCCATTGAGCAGACCAAGCCGCGCAGCGCGCCCAAGCTCAACACCCCGCAGCAGCCCGACACCCCGCCTGCGATCAAACACACCTCCCAGGGAACTACGCCGCCCGCGCAAGCTCAGAGCATACAGCTCCCCCCCGAAATGGCAGAGATCCAAGAGCTGATTAACATCTATCAGAGCACCCAAGGACTAGGGCCTTACGCCGCGCTCGCAATCGTCGCCGCCGCGCTATGGATGAAGCTTAACAAAGCACAAAAGCGCAGCGCTCAAGAGTGTGACTGTGAGCTATGCCGACCCCGCCATGGACACCCACACGGACACCGAACACAGACCCACGGACACCAACACGGACACCAAACAGACAAAACCCGAGAGACGTTAAACGAAAATGAACGCTGCTCAGTTTGTGGACGCGCGCCCGACGTAAACGAAAACGACGAAGCGATTTAGACAGATCACTAGACGATTTTCGCGCAAAAGTGAGCGATCTACCCCAAATCACCCCCCTTTTGTGCACGACTTGTGTCCGACTTGTGCACGACTTGTGCACACGTTTAAGCTCTTGATTTTACTAGATAAACACCCGAAAAGCGCCGAAAATCTGTGCACGACTTTGTGCACGACTTCAAAACGTGTAAACCCTTGTAAATGCTCAATAATCTCTAATTTGTGCACAGGTTGCCGACTTGTTTAACATAATGTAAGAGAACTTGTGCACACTTTCGGAAAAAAACATGGCCATAGACACACACACACACCATGCACACACACACACGCATATATAATATGTTGGATAAGTCGGCAACTTGTGCACAAATCACGAAAAGCGCCACGATTCCAGACCTTTACACGTTTTAAAGTCGTGCACAAAGTCGTGCACAGATTTTCGGCAAAATCGGCGCTTTTCTCTGCTATTCTCTACACTTAAACCCGAACACAAGTCGTGCACAAACCCGTGCACAGCCCGAAAGGCCCCGCATGAGCTCTCAAATCATCCACACAGAAGCGCAAGAGCAACAGCGCCTAGCTCAAGCGCTTGACGCCGCGGGCTACCTATGGACAGCCACCGCCAACGGAGGCAAGAGGAGCGCGAGCACGGGCGCCGCCCTCAAAGCGAGCGGAGTAAAAGCGGGCGTACCCGATGTGTTGATTTTCAGCCCAACCGCTCAAGCGCCGCAAGGCGCCGCCGTAGAGCTCAAAAGGATCAGGCCACGCAAAGGCCGCACAAGCGCCGAACAAAAGATATGGATTGAGCGCTTGAACGCCGAAGGCATACGCGCCGCCGTATGTTATGGCGCCGCCGACGCCGTGGACTATCTGCGCGGCTTGGGTTATTCATTAGAGCTCGCACCTGAAACCGAAACCACCGCACCACCACAGGAGACACCCGATCATGTACCACCTAGCAGACATTCTCGCGCGGCTATGTCTCGTAAGCGTCGCCGCGACCGCTAACGCCTACGAGAGCCCCACCGCCCGCCGCGCATACTACGCCGAAAAGAGCGCGCCCGCCTCGCTTATCTACCTCGAGGTGGCAGAGCGCGCGCTTGACGCCGACCTTGACCCGCTCGAGCTGATCGCCCTCTCTTGGGTGGAGACACGCCACACCCGCCAAGTAATCAGCACAGCCCAAGCGCGCGGGCCGCTCCAAATCTTGCGGAAGTACTGGCGTCGCAAACATGACCGCGATGACATAGCGGGCGGCCTCAGAGCATGGAGCTACTATAGAGCGCGAAGCTCGTCAGCCCAGGAGGCGGCGGGCCGCTACAATGGAGGGGGATCGTCGAGCGGCTACGCTATCGCGTATCAAGCCCACCTCGAGAAGCTACGCCGCGCCGCTGACATCTTCACAGCGCACAGAGGGGGAGCCCGATGAACGAGCGCACAGCTCAAGAGCTAGGCGCCCAAGCGCTCGAGCTCATACCGCTGCTCAGGATCAAGAAAGCGCATGAGCGAATCGCGGAGCGCTTGAGTGTTGGACAATGGGCCGAAGCTATAGAGCTCGCGAGTATGACCAGGGACATAGGCGCCAAAGCCCCGCGCGCTATCCTCGCGGAGCTACTCGATTCACCACGCACACCCGCCAGTAGAGCGGCGGCCTTTAGAGCGTTGATCTGTGAGCTTGTGAACATGAGCGAGCGAGGCGACACCGTGCCACGCGACGAGCTCCAAGCTTTAGCTGATAAACACGGACTAGAGCCTATCGCCTGCACTATCTCAGCCCCCCGTGCGAAGCGGGAGCCCCCGCCACGCGCCCGCGCGAGCGGCCGCCCTAAAAGCGTGGTAGCGCCGAGCTCAGGAGGAGGGCGCCCGCCCATCGAGGAGGACACCCGCGACCCGCTCGAGCACCCCGCGCCCGCGCTAGTGGACACCGCGCCGCCGCGCGTGGTCATAGTGAGCCCGCGCGACCTGGACAGACGGCGCGAGGCGCTCGCAGAGCTCACAGAGCACCTACGCGCCGAGCACCCCGCGCCCGTGATCGAGCGCGAGCGCCAAGGGCGCAAGACCTTGATCATCAGCCCCGAGAGCCGCGCCCAGGCTATAGCGTGGATCGACAAGATAGCGCGCGCTTGGCCCGCGCCCCTGAATGTGGGCGACCTCTCACAGATCAGCGGCGGGACAATCGCGCCGCGTATCCTCGCGGAGCTCTTACGCGAGCGCACCGCGCTGAGCTCCCAAGGGCTCACAGAGGAGCGCCGCCGCTCAATCGCGCTTTCGATGCTAGACGAGGCCGAAGGCGTCGCGCGCGAAGCGCTCGCACTAGCAGCAGGCGGACAAGACGAGCGAACGCGCGCGATGGGCCTCAAGCTCGCGCTAGACAGTATCGCCACGCGCTCACGCCTCGCGGGCCTAGACAAGCTCACGCTTGAAGTCACAACGAGCGCAGGCGACGGCGCAACGTGGGAAGAACGCGCCGCCTCACAAGGGCTAGACGCCGACACGCTCGCCAAAATTGGCGACCTCGCGAGCCGAGCGCTCAGCGGGCGCACAAATGACGATTGAGCACATGATAAAATCCTAACCTTCAATAATTCTCCATTAGCGAAGGTTAGAGATATTTTAGATCAAGACAGGCTCAAACAGAGAGAAACGGACAGGAGCGACGCGGGAGCGCGCGCCCCTTCTCAGGGCAAGGGCTCAGGCTCAAAAGCTTCTAAAAGGGCCGTTTATGAGGGCGCTAGATAGAGGAGCTCAGCCCCGCGCCCATGAAGGGCGGAAGATAGAGCCCTCAAAGGGGAGCGGCGCGACGGGAGCGGGCGCAGGCTCAGAGGCGAGGAGCAGCGCGCGCGCCGCCTCGCTCATAGACACCCCGCGCGAGCTCGCCACGCGGGCCACCTGAGCGCCGAGCTCAAGAGGGAGCGCGACGGACACGGACACAGCGCCCGCGCTGAGATCAGAGGGCGAGGGGAGCGCCCGCCCATCGAGGACGGCCGCGACGCCCGCGCGTATGGACACCCGCGCCGCCTCAGAGCGCGAGCACCCCATGAGACGGGCGAGCGCATCCAGGGCGCCCGCCTCGCTCGCTGACATGGACACAGACAGCGGCGAGCTCATACAGCACCCCCCGAACGCATGAGGACACGCGCCGCACCGAGCGACAGCGCGCGAGAGAGGACAGACGCGGGCGGGATACACAGCGACGCGCCGAGCTCCACAGCCACAGCCCACACGGACGAGGGGAGGCGCACCAGTAAGACAGCCTCAGAGCAAGCGCACCCGCTGAGCGACGCGGGCTCATTCTCAGCACCCGCGAGGCCCTCAGCAACGAGCCACGCCCACCGAGAGCCGAGGAGCGGCGCCGAGCTCCACAGCGCAGGCCGCGCGAGCGGGCCCCCATCGAGGAGCGCCGAGGGGAGACGAACAGCGCAGACGCGCGTGGACATATCGCGCTGAGTAAAATCATCATAGTGCATACAGCACCTCTCTTTAGTCATGGAGGGGGACACGCGCCCCCCTCAAGCCAGGGAGACGAGCGCGCGCGCCCGCCTCGAGTTAGACGCTAACCTAACACGGACACGGGCACCGCAAAACAAAAAAGAGACAGAGCGCCCCGCGCGCTGATATAATCACCCGACCCCCTGCACCTAGAGCCGCGCCATGTACGACGACGACGACGAGATAACCCTAGACCCACCCGCCGAGGGCGAGGAGCTCCACAGCGACACGCTAGAGCTAGAGCTATGGGCACAAGCGCGACTAGAGGAGAGCGCGGCGCGCTATATCCTACTTGAGACGCTGCTAGACAGATTCCGCGCGGAGACAGGCGCCCCGCGCCCGTCAGGCGTCGCGGCCCTAAGCGCCCTTGAGGACGCCTACATAATCAGCTATGACCATCGAGCGCGGCCCCGCATCCACGCCCGCCTCACAACACACAGCACAGGAGACTAAGCCATGTTTTACGACCTCATCAAAGCCCGCAAGGCGGGCCCCTCAGAGGAGCGCATCAATCAATTACTTGAGGAGCTCTTTAGCTCAGACAGCGAGCGCAAGAGCGACGAGATGGACAAGGGCGCGCTGAGCTACCTTGACCGCCACAAAGCAAGCGCCCGCGACGCCCTCAAGGGCTACGGCGCCGAGGACATGGACGAGGGCGACGAGCTCGAGAAGGCCAAGAGCTCAGAGGACGAGGACGAGCGCAGCGAGGAGCGCGAGGCTATAGAGAGCGAGGCCGAGGAGCAAGGCGAGCTCTTCGAGGACGAGAACAGCGACAAGGCCGAGGACGAGGACGATGACGAGGACGATGACGAGGCCGAGGACGAGGGCGAGGACATGAAGAAGGGCGATGACATGGACGCCAAAGCCAAGCGCCGCGACCTAATGAGCCGAGCTTACAGCATCATTGACGACCTGAGCGACGAGCAGCTAGACGAGTTCTTGAGCGCTCGCGAGGTCAAGAAAGCGCAAGTCATGGGCGTTCTTTCCCGCCTCAGTAACTCAGAGCTCGCAGACTTTTGTAGCGTCGAGGACGCGCAAGGCGCCCAGGGCTCAGAGAAGCTCAGCGAGGGTTAAGACACATGAGCGGCGCCCTGAACGTGCTAGAAGAGCTCCTTAAAGCGCGAGCTAAGCGCGAGAAGGGCGCCGCCTATGTGCCCCGCAAATACACAAGCGGGCTCAGCGCCGCAGACGCGGCCAAGCGCAAGCGAGAGATCGAGCGCAGGAGCCGCGAGGGCGGGAGCTATGAGCCGCTACACGGCGACGAGGAAGCCGAAACGCGCCCGAGCAAGTACAGCCGCACCGAGTTAGCCAAGCGCACCCGCGAGGAGCTCGAGAGCCCATCGACAACGAGCTTTATTAAGACCGTCGCCAAGCTAACAGGGATCGCGCCGCGTATATTGCGACAGGTACACCGCCGAGGCGCCGAGGCGTGGGCCGTCGGGCACCGCCCAGGCGCCTCGCAGGTGGCATGGGCGCGGGCGCGTGTTTATTCTTTCGCGACAGGTGGCAAGACACAAAAGACCACCGACGCCGATTTGTGGCGCGAGCACCTTGAGGACAAGAAATGAGCGCATTAACGACAGGATGGACAGCGACCGACGAGGCCAAGGCATGGGCACGGCTAGAGGAGGAGACGCGCGCGCTCCAAGCGCAGGCGCCACCCGCCGAGGACGCGCACGAAGAGCCAAGCCCCGCGAAGCTATGGACACGGAGCGAGCAGGCGGCGAGCTTCCTTGAGGGCCTCGAGGGCTTAGCCGCGCGTGAGCATCTCAGCGCGCAAGCGCCACCCGCCGAGCGGGTGAATCACCCGAGCCACTACCACGCCGAGAGCGGGCTAGAGGTCATTGACATCATAGAGGCGTAGAGCCTTAACTTTAACCGAGGCAACGCGCTCAAATATATCGCGAGGGCAGGGCACAAAGACCCCGCGCGAGAGGCCGAGGACTTGAGAAAAGCCCTATGGTACATTGAGCGCGAGCTAAAGCGCCTCGAGAGCGAGGGCTAACAATGGACAGCGAGCGCTTACTAGGCACCCCGAGCGGGCGCCGCCTATTAAGCGCGGCGAGCCCTCAATTCTTCGATTCATACTATTGCGGGATGAATCGCGCGACGCACCGCGACAAATGGCTAGACACCTTCGAGGCGACCACCAAGCGAGCGCGAGAGACAGGCGTTAAGGGTAAGATGCTAGTTCTAGCGCCGCGCGACCACGGCAAGACAGAGGCGGCGATCACCTACGCGACGCGGGCGCTGTGCTTAGACCGAGACATACGAATCTTATGGATAAGCGAGAGCCAAACGCAGGCGATGAAGCGTATGAGGCGTGTGCTAAGCCTCTTGAGCTCGCCTAAGATCATCGAGGACTTCGCGAGCGACCCGAACGACGGCGCGCCGCCCTTTCGAGATGAAAACTCGACATGGACGGACACGATGATTTATCTACACCGCACCCGTCAGAGCGTGGACGCCTCACTAGAGTGTATCGGCGCGGGTGGAGCTGTAACAGGTGGGCACTTTGATCTCATCTTGTGCGATGACATACAGGACGATAAGAACACTTATTCAGCGGGCCAACGCGCCAAGACCCGCGAATGGTGGAGCGGTACCGTCGCGCCGATGTTATCGCGCGGCGGCTCGATCATTGTTATAGGTACGCGCAAGCATCACGACGATTTATTTCAACACCTGATAAACGATCCCACATATAGCGTGATGGAGGATAAGGCCATACCTGAATGGCCCGAGCACTTTAGCTATGTGATGGACGAGGACGAGCGCGGGCGACAGATCATAACAGGGATCGAGATCGACGGCGGGCGGGCGCTATGGCCCGAGCAGAGGCCGCTTGATTATCTGCTACTAGAGCGCCGCGCGGTAGGTGCCAGGCTCTTTAGCCGTGAGTTTCAGAACGAGGTACAGGACGAGAGCGCGGCCGCGTTTAAAATGGCATGGATAGAGGCGGCCATAGAGCGCGGCGCGAGCTATCGACTAGGGGAAATCCCGCGCGAGGTTGAGGACATAGTGCAAGGATGGGACTTTTCACTTGTGACAGACCCGCGGGCGGCAGAATCGAGAGACACGGACTACACCGTTGGGATGACATGGGGGCGCGACAAGGACGGGAACCGCTACCTGATTGACATCTTTAGAAAGCGAGGCATGAGCCCGACCGAGCTACAAGGGCAGGTGAAGGGCTATTATGCCAAGTATGGGCAGCGGGTGAGGGTGGTAGCGGTAGAGCGGAACGCCTTCGGAGAGCTCCATTATCTAGGGTTACAGCGCTCGAGCGACCTACCGCTTAAGGGGCATATCACCCACGCGCGGAACAAGGCCGACCCGTGGGAGGGTGTGCCCGCTCTGAGCGCGCTCTTCGAGAACGGTAAAGTGATTTTACCAAGCGCGAGAGAGGCAGACCGCGAGAGGCTCGAGCCGCTAGTACATGAGCTCTTTAGTCTAGGTAAGGCGGCGCATGATGATACAGTTATGAGCCTATGGATCGCGGAGACATGGCTAAGAAAAAGCGGCTTCACTTATAGCTTGAGCTTTGGCGAGGACACCGACCTAATGGGCACAGCCGACGAGCGCCTAGCCTATGGCGAGGAGTACGGCGACGGCGGCGAGGACTACGAGATGAAAACAACCCGTGAAAGCGTCGCTCAGATATGGGATAATTTACTACCCACATGGAGCGGCGGCGGCCACTAAGGAGCACCCCAATGTACCAGACCCACACATTCACCATCAGCGCAGGCGTGACGAGCTTGGACATCGAGAAGCACAAGCTAGGCGGGCAGGGGATCGCCGATTATTACCGCAACGCGCAAATCAGCGTCGAGGGGCTAGGCGGCGGGAGTTATACCGTAAACTATAGGGTACCCGAGGGCAGGACATGGCGCGAGCACGTCGCGGGCGCGACCGAGGCCGACACGGTTATGATCGCGGGCTCACGCGGGCCGCTAGTGGAGGCGCTACAGATCGAGCTCGCCAACGTACCCGCGCAGAACACTCCGCGCGTGGTGCTTAATCTGTGGTCGAGAGGGGTGGTCTAATGGCGACCCTATACGAGACACCCGTAGCAGCGACCCCCGCGGGCGACAGCGTAAGGGAAGAGGAGCGCTTTAGTATCGCCAACCCACCCGCGGCGGCGTACACCCTCGCCTATACACCCGCGACCGACCTAGACGGCGACCCGATTATAGATGTGCATCTTAACGGGTGGCTTGCGGAGCGCGGGACAGACTACACCTTGAGCGGGATGACAATCACATGGACAAGCCCCGCCGCGCTAGAAGCGGGCGAGGTGCTCCGCGTGAGTTATCTCCCTATGCCTACCCCCTAAAACTGATACAATATAGAGCGGCGGGCACTTGAGCCCACCGAGAGCCAACCCAAGCACAGGAGAGCACAATGGCACTCATTAAAGGAAAGCAGTTAGTAGCGGGCACAATCGACACCCGCGAGCTCAAGGACAACAGCGTCAAGCTCGCCAAGATCAACAACGGCGAGATCACAAGCGCGAAGCTCAATATCAGCGGCGAGACATGGGACTTTAGCGGCGCCGGCTCGTTCAGCGTCCCATCTCCAACGGCAGACGCGCACAGCGCGACCAAGGGCTACGTTGATTCCGTCGCTCAGGGCCTAGACGTTAAGGAGAGCGTTCGCGCCGCGACCTCTTCAAGCTCTGACTTCGCGGGCTTCGCGTACAACAGCGGGAGCCTAAAGCTTGTTGAGAGCTCACCAACACAGTCACTCTTAAGCGTCGGCGGTGTGAGCCTCGCGCTTAATGACCGCGTGTTGGTCAAGGATCAGTCAACAGGCACCGAGAACGGCATTTATTATGTGTCTCAGGTAGGTAACGGCTCGACCGTCGCATGGGAGCTCACCCGCTCACTTGACGCCGATTCAAGCGCTGACATCACCGCGGGCTTGTTCTGTTTTGTTGAGGAGGGTGACGCGGCTGATTCAGGCTTTGTGCTCACTACTAACGATGACATCACCCTCGATTCAACCGCGCTGAGCTTCTCACAATTCTCAGGCGCGGGACAGATCACCGCGGGCGACGGGCTCGCTAAGAGAGGCGACACGATGAGCATCGACCTTGTGAACAGCGCAAGCGGCCTCAAGTTCACAAGCGGCGAGCTCGAGCTAGACATTGACGCCAACGGCGGCCTCGAGGTCAATACATCGCTCAAGATCAAGGCGGCAGACGATTCAATCAACCTCGACTCTAACGGGCTCCGCGTCGCTGTACCAGTCACCGATGACCAAGGGCAGAGCGTCGCGAGCAATATCAGCACCGATGACACCGACACAGGGCTCACCATCAGCAACACCCCCGCAGGTGATGGGCTCGTTATGGTTATGATCAACGGCATTAAGGCCGAGCTTGGTAGCGGCGTAAAGACCGCCGATTGCTACTTTAGCGGCGACTCAGGGAGCACCGCGCGCGCGATTGGCGACATCGCAAGCGG
>Ga0070749_10003145_pt1 | contig 11067 bp, 10 predicted proteins | sample VirMetDEL_Nov_18_FD_75180 | JGI IMG/M metagenome (GOLD analysis project Ga0070749, IMG submission 75180) | Aqueous microbial communities from the Delaware River and Bay under freshwater to marine salinity gradient to study organic matter... | ecosystem: Environmental > Aquatic > Marine >...
AAAGATCCAAAGTATAATGAACTTGTCAAAATATATCCTGCGGTTGACGAAGACGCTGAGTGGTTACAAGGTTACTTCGCCCAACAGGCAAAAATGCTAGAAGAATTTTCAGGAGTATCTTTCGACGAGTTTAATCGCGAAGGTGGTTTCATGGATTATATCTCTAAATTAGTTTCATCGAAATATGGAATTACGCAAAAAGATACTTGGAACCCTGCTGACATTTGGTTGGTAAAAAACGAAACACAAGTAATAAAAGATATTGAAACAGCAACTTCCGGAACTAGCGCAACGCAAAGTATTCTGGAATTGAATGCAATCCTGAGAAAAATGTTTCAAAGTCGAAGGTTGGTTGGTATTTCTCTGAAAAAAATTAGCGGCAAAGTTGCAAAGTATGAGGAATTCAATGTTGATAAAGCAACACTGCCTGAAGATTTAACATTTGATATAACTTCTATGAAAGTTGATCTTTCGTTTAATGGAGATCAGTTCGGTACGCAAGACGCTAGAGTAGTTGTTGTTGGATATGGTGTAGAATATAATTTCCAAATTAAAGGAAACGACTCAAGTAAAATTTCCAATTTAAAATTTGAACCGACTCAGAAAGGAGCATCAGCTGCAAGAGTCGGTAAAGCACCAGTAGACATGGTTGGTAAACTCATGTCTGAAAACAGAATGTCGTTTGTCAATAATCACAATAATTATCCAAAGAACGCCAAACAGTTTCAGGCGCAAAAAAACAATTATAAAAAGATTTTTGCAAAATTAAGATCTTCCGGCGTAGATACGGGAATTACTGCTGAAAGTATTTTTATAAAAAATATCACTGCTGGATTAAACAGTAAAAAGCCACATGTTGCAACAGCAAAATTAATGGAGATGGATTTTCTCTATTCTTTGGTTTCATTACCCAAGAAAAAGAGAGATGCGTTTATGACTGATATGGTTTTCATTGCTGCTAAGAAAGGGCAAAGATTCGGACCATTTGGGAAATTGTACTAATGAAAAAATTTAATCAATATATTATTGAAGCAAAAAACACACACCTTGAGCACGTTGAAGATTTGATCTTCAATGAGGGAGTAAAAGGCACGCGCAAAGCAATTAACTTTCTGCGCGACTTGCGTGATATGCTTTCTGGTTCTAACAAGTCTAGCATTTCCCGCACAGTAAAATGGGATGGTGCCCCTGCGGTGTTTGCTGGCATCGACCCAACCGATGGCAAGTTCTTTGTCGCAAAGAAAGGTGTATTCAATAAAGATCCAAAAGTCTACAAAACACCTGCTGATGTGAAGGCGGATACCTCTGGAGATCTGCAAAAAAAACTGTTGGTTGCCTTAGAACAATTCTCAAAACTTGGTATTAAGAAAGGAGTATATCAAGGCGATCTGATGTTTACCAAAGGAGACGTGTCTAAAGAAAATATAGACGGTCAGTCCTATTACACTTTCCAACCCAACACTATTGTGTATGCTGTCCCTGTTAAAAGTTCGCTTGGAAAGAAAATAGCGACAAGTGCTATCGGAGTAGTTTGGCACACCACTTACACTGGAGATAGTTTTGAATCTATGTCTGCGAGTTTTGGTAAATCAATAGTCAGCAAATTTAATTCTGTGCCGAGTATTTGGCAAGATGATGCAAATTATAAAGACCTTTCTGGCACTGCTACCTTTACCAAATCAGAAACCGAAGAAGTCACTAGCTTGTTATCAGACGCTGGCACATTGTTCCGTAGAATCCCTGGAAAACTCCTGGATGAGTTTGCAGACAACGAAGAGTTACAAATGAGGACTAAGGTATTCAATAACACCTTTGTCCGTGCAGGTAGTCAGATTAATCCTAAGACCCACGTAAAGGGGTTGATGGACTATATGTTTGACTTTTATAAAAAAGAAATTGATAGCAAGAAAACACAGAAGTCGAAGGATGATTGGATTGAGAAACGTAAAAATGCTATGTCAATCTTCACTAAGTATCCTAAGAAACAGATTGAAAATGTTTTCGTATTGATGGTTTTGTTATCTGATGTGAAAAATAAGATTATTGCTAAAATGAATGAGGCAAGCTCAATTGGAACTTTTCTCCGAACTCGTAATGGGTTTGAAGTAACTGATCAAGAAGGGTTCGTTGCGATAGATCATTTGAGTAATGACGCTGTTAAGATAGTGAACCGAATGGAATTTAGCAGAGCCAATTTCAGTCCGGATGTAATTAAAGGATGGGAGAAGTGAAGAAACATATTATAGCAGCAATCACAGCATTATTTTTACTGGTTTCTATTACACAATGTAGTTTTTTACCTAACGAATTTGATAGTGTAGAATTTAATCAACTGGCAGAATTATATGTAATCTCTTCAAAACCTGCTTCACAATCTTGGTGGTGTAATCCAGAAGAAGTGAAACAAATGTCACATTTATCCAATGTGTTGAAAGTATACAGTCAACATAGATTTAATCAAAATACTGCGAATATATATTCTGAGATAAATGATCTCGTGACAGAGTTGCAATCACGGTTATTCCCAGAGGACAGATTACCTTCTGAATCTTACTGTAGATTGAAAAGAGAAAACATAGCAACTGTTTCAGAAGGTGCTCTTATAGTATTTGGAGGTAGAAAATGACGTTAGAAGAGTGGGAGCAAAAAGCAACTTTAAAAATAGAAGAATTACGAATGTTGTTAGCAACTGAAGATATCGCTGAAGATGAATATCATGAACTTGTGCAAGACGTTCTTGACATACGCAAAATCGAAAAACAAATCGAAACAGAAAATCAAAAAATAATAGCGCAGAAAGTGATTGATTCATTAATGGTCATTGCTAAAGCAATTTGATAACGGAATATAAAAATGAGCGTGGTTACTATTTTTGGTCTTCAAAGATCTGGGACCAATTTCGCAGAAGGATTAGTTAAAAGAAATATCAAAGGCATCACGATTGCTAATACTTGGTCCAAACCATTGGGAATTTGGAAACATTCTTATGACATTGATAATTCTTCCGGCACAAGAAACCAAAGAGCAGGTAATTCTGCTGGTAATCGAATTGATGTGGCGAAATTTCATAAAATTGGCACAGAAATTACATCTTGGTACATACATAAAAATCCTTACAGTTGGATAGAAAGTATCTGTACCAAAAATGTTGATATAAGAAGACATTATCCGTGGGTGGTTCACGGCGATATGAAAAAACATAATGTTGGAAATGATAACGACCAACAGACAAAATTTGAATTAAAAGGTTTGAATGTTTCAGCGCTGGCTAAATTGTATGCAGAACACACTGCATGGTGGTATAACCTATGTCAACACAGAAAAATATTTCATTTGTCGTATGAAGATTTAATTAGATCGATAAAGTTTACTGAAATTGGTTTAAAAGCATTTGCAGAATTTAACAAATTCGAATTGGTTAATCAGGATAAAATTGACATACCTGATAAAGTTGGGCAATCTGATAAGTTTAATGAAGAAAGCAGAAACAAATATAAAAGAGTACAATTAAGTTTGTTAAGTTGGGAACAAGTTGTCAAAATTAATAATATATTGAATCACGAACACACTCATTGGCAAGGTTATGAAATCATTGGAACGCAAGAAAAGTTCAACAATCACAAAGTATAAATAAAGTTGCAGTTTAGGCTACGGCAGACCTGCGCTAACAAGGATAAGGTCAAGGCAAACTCCAATGAAAAATTATAATGAAATAACCAGTGATGGGCGTTCACTGGTAACCAGCAAAGAAAAGTCTCAACTATCCGAGAAGGCCAGGTCTGCCGTGGTCATTTCTTTCGGCAGATTAAATCCACCTACAACCGGACATCAAAAACTGGTTGACAAAGTAAAAGCAGTCGCAAAGACTCGATCAGCAGATGCTCAAATATACTTGTCGCATACTTCTGATAAAAAGAAAAACCCACTCTCCTATAAAGATAAACTCAAATTTGCTAAGAAAGCATTCGGTAAGGTAATTCAATCTTCGAGTGCAAGAACCATTATGCAAGTCTTAGCAGAACTTGATGATAAATATGATGAAGCATACGTTGTAGTCGGCAGCGACCGTGTAGCAGAGTTTGATAAACTCGTGCAGAAATACAACGGAAAAGAATATAATTATAGCAAGATTGAAGTTATCTCTGCAGGAGAACGCGACCCTGATGCTGACGATGTATCAGGTATGAGCGCATCCAAATTAAGAGCACTTGCTCAACAAGGTAAGTTTGACGAATTTAAAAATGGACTCCCATCTGGTATGTCAGATCGAGATGCTAAGTCAATGTATAATACTATCAGGAAAACAATGAGCGTGTCAGAAGAAACAGAAATTGTAGAAGTCCTTAATATGCAACAGCGCATGAAGCGAAGAGCATTGATGCGCCGACTAAAATCAAAAATTAAAAGAGGCAGGAAACTCGCTTTAAGACGCCGAGCAAACCCTGCTAAGATCAAACGAAGAGCGCAACGAAAAGCGAAAGATATGATTCGTCGCCGCCTCGCTGGTGCCCGCGGAGCAAACTACAAAGAGTTGCCTATGTCTGCTAGAATGGCAATTGATAAAAGAGTAGAAACAAAAAAAGCATTAATCGCTAAAATTGCTAAACGATTAATGCCTAAAGTCAAACGTGCTGAAGCAGAAAGATTTCGAAGAAGAATGTCTAAAAGTTCTTCGCCATCCTCGCTCCCATCTAAACAAAGAAATGAAGAATTAATTTCTTCACTCACGAGTATTATTGAGCGAGTAGAATTTGAAAATATTGATTACAATATAGAGAAAAATTTAATTAAAAAAAGTGATCGTTACGGTATAGATCTCGACACCGTTAAACAGTTATATGTTCAATGCCGAAGTTCTTTTTATTCAGAAGAAAATCATGGCAACGAAGAACAATGGACATTTAATCGCCTTAATGTAATTCTCGCTAATAATCAACGGGGAAGAATAAACGAAGCGATTAACTACCACTTGCTGGAAGATGTTCCTTTCTCAGAAAATATATTCCGCTTACACAGCGCAAATTATTATAAGTTGTATGTTGAAGCGAAGAAACAATATGCTGAGGGAACTCTGGCAGTTTCCGATGAATTCGACCACGAGTTACTCACTTCTGATATTGGTGAGTTTGATATCTATGAAGGAGAGTCAGTTCCACTAGACTTGCCGATGGTCGAACTTGATGAGGAAGAAAAGAAAGTAGAATTGAACAAACCGAAACGTGGCGGAAAGAAAAAGTTCTATGTGTATGTAAAAGATCCATCTACTGGCAACGTCAAGAAAGTTTCTTTCGGTGATACTTCCGGATTAAAGGCAAAGATAGATAATCCTGAAGCAAGAAAATCTTTTGTTGCTCGCCATGGATGTGATATGAAAAACGATAAAACAAAACCAGGATACTGGGCGTGTCGGTTACCATACTATGCTAAACAACTTGGTTTGTCAGGCGGAGGTAATTTCTTTTGGTAAAATTTGACCCAATGAGAACAATAGAATTTGTCACGGTGATACTGAGTGTATCATTCGGTGCTTATTTCTATATGGACAACATACACGCAAGTAAAAATGAGTCTCGGATTGCAGACTATGAATTGGAAACACAAATCATACAATCTGATTTGAATAGAGACACATTAGCAAGAAGAACATACGAAGAACAACAAGAATTGTCTCCTGCTGATCAAAGAAGATATGATTATATCGTTCAAGAGATTGACAGGAAACAAGAAAAAATAAGCAAGATACAGGATAGAATAGACCAACTACAAGATGACTGATGTTTATATTGATGAGCAAATTGGTGATGCGATTTATCGAACATTCGATAGAAATGTGTCAGAAATAGAATTGGTCTGGCACCGCGACCATAAACCAAGAACTGTAACAGTGGTCGAAGGCAATGGTTGGAAGTTTCAATATGATAACGAACTTCCAACAGAATTGAAAAAGGGTGATGTCTTTTCAATTGAAGCAATGAGATATCACAGAATATTAAAAGGCAATACAGGGTTAGTGTTGAAGATCAATGAAAAATTTTAAAGAATTTAAAGAAGCAATGGGCGATGGTCCTAATACCATAGAAGCGAAAGATCGCATTAGACGTGAGCGCAGGGCGGATTCAAAAAAGTTTGATAAAATTCTCGATCGAGCAATGATTGATGATGCTAAACTAAAAGCGCAATCTACAAAACCGAAAAGTTGAGGAATACATAATGGCTGATTTAAAAGATACGCAACAACTCCAAGGACTGATGTCTGCAGTGCGTGATGTTATGATGAAGAATCAAAATCTTTATCAACAAGACATCGAGCGGCAGTATGGTAAATACACTCCGCAACAGCATGCAACTCCTGCTGAGGTTGAAACAGTAACAAGTCAAAATACTGTTGAGGTGCCTGAACCAATTGTTGAACCGGAAACAGTTGATCCTGAAACTGTAATTCCTACTCCTGAAACACAAGAGGAACCCGATGCCGAATAAAGTTTCACAAGACTCGGATATAAAAGACCGCGAAGGAACTCAACCGAAAAAGTATCACACAGGTCTTTCTAAGTCTACAAAAGAAAAACGCGACGCGCACTTTAAGAAAGGAGCAAAGATGGACGATAATAATCCTGCGGCATACAAACCTGCTCCTGGCGATGCAAACTCAAAGACCAAAGAGTCTAAATATACAAAGAAATATAAAAAAATATATGGTGAAGAAATGTCTCCAAACGAAATATTCGAAGAAGCATCAACTGCTCTGAAAAATAAAGCAGAAGAGTCTGGTGTTTCCCTTGCGACACTGCGAAAGGTATACAATCGCGGTGTTGCTGCATGGAGAACAGGTCACCGTCCAGGAACAACGCCAGCACAATGGGGGATGGCAAGAGTGAACAGTTATATTACAAAAGGTAAAACATATCACACTGCTGATAAAGACCTGCGAGAGAAACTCGACGCAGATGCAACTGCTGGTGATTACGTTAAAGATTTCCGAAAGTCTGATGCTCCTCAGTTTAAAGGGAAGAGCGATAAGAAAAAGCAACAGATGGCAATCGCTGCTTATTTGGATGCGAGAAAACAAAAGGCATTAGAATTAGAATCGGTCGAACTTGAAGAAAATGCTAAACTGGTTGCTTCTATTCAAAAGGGCGAGCAAGATAACAAACTAAACAAACATTTGGATAGTGCTCAAAGAAGGGGCAACAAAGCAGTAGTAAAAGCAATCGAAGATAGGTTCAAAGCGATCAACAATGCACGATCTTCTGGTAAAGATGCTAAGATCATGAGCGATATCGGCGACACTAAGGATCTTGACTATGTAATGAAAAAACATAACGTCAATATTTCCAAGTTAAATTCCCTTGCTAAGAAATTCGGTCACAAAAATGCTCAGGGATGGGTCGATTCTTTTAATGAAGCAGTGGATTCTACTGATACGGGTGGTGCTGAAGAAACTAGCATGGCAGTCAAACAGATTGCCGCGATGCGTCACTTCCTTGATGGTATTGAAGCACGTGTTAAGAAAGAAGGCGACATGGAAGAATGGTATCAGAACAAACTCACCAAAGCAAACGATTATCTACAGACTTTATATTCTTACGGCAAAGGCGACGTTGATGAGTCAATGGATCCGCGCGACTTTACCGACAAACCAGGACACGTTGTTGTTGTCACGAGAAAAGACGGAACTAAAACGATCAGGCATTATCATCCAACATCAGTTGGCGCAAAGAAGTATGCTGACCGTGTAAACAAAGTCAATAGAGTCGGCGACAAAGCAACTGTTCACAGAACTGATGGTCGTAAATTAATTGGTGAATCTGTCGAGGAAGCATACAATCCTCGCGCTGTTGCTGCGCAACGTAGTGCCTCTAATAAAATGTATGGTCGTACCAGCGATTCGCCTAGCAAACCAAAGACGACTTCCGGTCTTGACTCCAAGGGTCGTATGATCAGGGATAAGAATCCTGCTGCTACTCATCGCGCAATGGCATCCATGTCAAAGGCGATTGCGAAGAAGTATGGCACCAAGAAAGAAGAAGTCGATGTGAGTGAAGACAAGAAGGTTGATAATCATCCAGAAGTTAAAAAGCTGTATAAGGATATCGGCAAAACCAAACCAGATAGTTACGAAAGAAGGCGTGCAGTTCGTGCTTGGTCAAATAAGCGAAAAGAACTGAGAAAAGAAGAAACCGAGCAGGTTGATGAACTGAAGAATGTAACACTACAAAGATATAAAACTGCAGCGGGAAAAGTGATTAATAATAGAAGAAAAAAATATAGTGACGCGGAAGTAGAGAAGCGTGGAAAGGGATATGCTCTTGCTTCCCAAAAACTCACTAACAGAATTTTGTCTAAAGAAGAAGTCAAAACTATTAAAGTCGGCGAGGACGCAGTTGGTAGTGATAAATGTCACTATGCGCTCGTCATGGATAGAAAGGTCACTGCCACTGGAACCAAAGAAGAAATGCTTGCTAAGTGCGCTGAAGAGGGTGGTCGTGTTTGGGTATCTACCAAACAGGTCGGCGATATTGTAGAGGCAACATTTAAAGTAGAAGTTGATGGTTTACCGACTTTTTATATGAACGGAGTCAGTCCGGCAAAAGTTAAAGCATCACTCAGGAAACTATTAAGAAAAGCATCATCTATTGATGATGTTGAACGAGTAACTCCAACAAAGGTTCGAGCAGATTATCGCGATAGAGTTAAGAACCCAGCGCCCGATTCAGAAAAAGGGGATGAACAAAATGATTAGTTTTAAAGATTTTTCCAAACAAAATATTCGTATCGATGAAACATCGCAGGTATTGAGCGATAAGATGCGCGAAGTCCGGCAGAGAGAATACGGGGATAAGTATGTAGGTTCTGCTGAAATGCGTAAAATCAAAGCGATGGCACGTGATGAATTGAGTAAAGAAAGAGCAGAGAAAAAAGCAGCACCTGCTGCTAAAAAAGAAGTCAGCAAAACTTCTAAAGGAAAAACTCGAACTGGTTCCGCTGATCCTGCTGATAAGAATATTATTATGCAGTTCCGTAAAGCGCAAGATCTGAAAGGAGATATGCAAATTCAAGTTTCTCCGGCTGGCAGAACAGTTAAACTCCCCGCTTCTGTTATCGACAAAGTATTGAAGCAACATGACTCGCTAGTAAAACCAAGAGATAAAAGAGTATTCACTACAAACTTGATTCGCGCACTGCGCAAGAAAGGTAAAATTTCTGAACAAATTTCGGAAGAAGAAAAGTTGAAGAAGGATCATCAGTGGATAAGTTATGTCACTCGTGGTGGCGATAAAGGTAAAGTGCAGGTACATAAAAAGAATGCCTTTAAAGCATTAAACCATTATCGTAAGAATATGAAGAGCGCGCAACTCGAAACAGAAGAAACAATTTATGAATCAGTCGAGCAGATGGATGAAGCATCACTGCGAATGAAAATTGCTGCTCGCGGTAAAGTTGAAACGCAATTGAAGAAGATGAAGAATGACGATGCTGAGATGGCTGCGTTTCTTGTCAACCAAGGTGATCTGAAAGAACTTCAGAAGTTTTTGAAGACAGCAGATAAGAAAGTTGTTCAGGTTGCTAGTCAAGTTTTCGAAGAGAAAGAAGAAGTCGACCAGATTGATGAATATATCACCAGTAAGCAAATCAAAATGGCGAAAGGCATTGCAAAAGATCCGCGCCATAGAGGCGGCGATATGACTGGCGCTTCAAAGAAAATGGAGAAGATTAAGAAAGGTCTTTCGAATCACCCTGCCGTTAGGAAAGCATTGAGAACTGCAAACGAAGATGTCGAGATCGACGAAGGCACAGTACAGATTTCATTCAGAAGTGCCGCCGATAAAAGAAAGTGGATGAAGAAGCAGTCAATCGCTGTGAAAGAAATCGTAAAACAGACACCGACATTCGTTGAGTTGCCTGCTGGTTTCAAAAAGTATGCCAAGAAAGAAGATCATCCTGAAATCTATCAAGTGAAAGAGTCGGTCGAGCAGGTTGATGAAGCAGTCAAGGGTACGCCAATGAAGGATAGCGAAATTAGAGCAAACCTTCAAAGATACGGTTATAGTAAACGCAATCTTCCACACCTTGCTAATCGTTTAACTGCAATTCATAAAGTTAAACATACAGCACACGGCGATAAAATTTATAAGGAAGAAGTAATGAAAGAATCTGAGACGGTTTACGTTAGCGTTAGACTTAGTCATCTTGGTCGAGACAGTCGGGGTAAGGCAGTTAACGTCCTCAAAAAATATCAAAAAAATAAAACCATTTCTTTCGATGGAGAAACTGACAAAGGTGTTATTTTCAAAGTATTGAAGCCTGCTATGATCAGCGGACTCAATCGTGAATTAAAGAACATGGCAACCAGTGCTGTTGATATTTCAGAAGAATTCGAGCAGATTGATGAGTTGAAAAAGTCCACTCTTGCAAGCTATACTAATAAAGCTGCTCATTCTATGGCATCACAGCGATCTCGCGCGGATACTAATCAAGATCGGGCTACAGCAACCACTGGCCAGGCTGGTAGTAATCTTTATAAAAAAGCTGCGCTAAAAGCTGCAGAAAAAGCTAGACTTAGAGCCAAAGGTATTCATCGGGCAACATCAAAATTGGCTAAAGAAGAAGTCGAGCAGATTGAAGCATATAAAGTGCCGAGCAACTATGCTGCGATGATGATGAAGAAGCGTAGGAAAGCAAACAAAGAAGCACAAAAATCGCTAAAAGATCCGAGTCACAATCCTCCTTGGGCAAATTCTCGAGATCCACGTGCAAGACACGAGTCTGTTGATGAAACGATTGATGAGATGCATGATCGTTACATGCGCGCACACGGTAAGAAGGCATCCGGTCAAGGAAATTGGATGTTTACTACAAAACGTATGGGCGATGTAGATCATAAAGATATGTATCATCACAAAGGAAGCGATACTGTTGCGAATGCTGCCAAAGCAGCGCGTAAACATTTTGGTACAAAAAATGTATATGTGATGGAACAAGTTGATGAAGGTACTGACTTTAATGTGCATCGTAACAAACCAAGACTATCTGCATCTGATCATGACAAAATGAGTAGAGTTGCTG
>Ga0070749_10003146_pt1 | contig 11065 bp, 14 predicted proteins | sample VirMetDEL_Nov_18_FD_75180 | JGI IMG/M metagenome (GOLD analysis project Ga0070749, IMG submission 75180) | Aqueous microbial communities from the Delaware River and Bay under freshwater to marine salinity gradient to study organic matter... | ecosystem: Environmental > Aquatic > Marine >...
CATTCTCTTGCACATATTCACGGGAATCATGCTCCTCATCTGCATAGCCGCGGTACTAGACAAAATGCTTTACAAAGACCCCGGGTCAAGGTGGGACTAATGCCTCTGTGGGAAAATCCAGAAATCGCTAAAGCCTTTATCAGAGGAATGGGAACAGGACCAAATCAACTGCGGAAGACAGGGAGCCCATGCCCGGAGTGCAAGGAAGAACTGATGTTCTCAGAAAATGGCGTCGTTCACCTAGACCCACCAAGAAGACGGGTCAAGTGCTCGAAGTGTCAGTACAGAGGGTTCCTCAAAACGGAAGAGCCACCAGAAGGCATTGACATAGTCAAATCTATTGAAGACAAACAAACGCGTCGCAAGCAAGAAGACGATAATTGACCGACTGAACTAAACATAGTAATGTCAGGTTAAGCAATTATGCTTGCAAGCTAAGGAGCTAACAATGGCTAAAAACAAAGCGCAACTGCAAGGCGTTGGGCTAGAGCGAGGCGTGAAGAATGCCGACGCGAAAGCTGCTAGCGGCAATCTGGGCTCTTATGCTCATCAAATGCCCATGATGAACAACGCAAAGCGGGCCCAACCCCATGACGGTGCTATGCCACCTAAGGGATCAGGCAAGTTCTAATTCATCTCACGACGGAAGCCCTCCGTCGCCCTTCTTTGTTGTTTTGGCCCCCGGAGTTCCCACCCTGGGGGCTTTTTTTATGATCCGTGTGCTATCAATAAAGTAGGCGAACAAACGGTGAACAAAAAGGAACGATTATGCCAGGTGGACGACCAGAGAAGTACGATGCAGAATTCTTGCGCAAAGCAGGTGAGCAAGCGCTGGAATTCGCTAATCGCCCCGACTCATTGTCGATGTTGGGGTTCCGCGCAGAGACAGGTTACACGATCAAGCAAATCAGCGAATGGCGGAAAAAAAATGTAGAGTTTTCCGACGTGTATGAACGCGCAAAGGCTATTATAGGTTATAGAAGAGAGAATGGTGGTTTAAAAGGCGAACTAAATTCAGGAATGGTAGAAAAAAGAGGCTGGCAATATGACGATGAGGTTAGAGAGTACAATCTCTTGATGGCCAAAGCGGAAGCCGGTCAGGAAACCAACTACAACGGACGAGCAGCCCCACCAGATGTAGAGCCAGCGAAGGTTAAAGATAGGGACTAGCGAGTGGCTATTGAACTCCACTCTAGTTACCGTCCACGCTGGTATCAGCAAGACTTCGAGGACGCACTCACTTCCGGCGGCAAGCGGCGCGCCTATCTCCTTTACCACCGCCGTGCTGGTAAGGACATAGCCTGCTGGAACTTCATGATTAATGCCGCGCTGATGACAAGGCCTGGCGTTTATTTTTACGTGCTACCTACCTACAGGCAGGGCAAGCGCGTGATATGGGATGGAGTCGATGAAGGCGGATCCAAGCTACTGCAGGCAATACCGCAGGGAGCAGTACGCGGAAAGCCGAACAGCACTGAGATGAAGATCAGTCTCGTTAACGGCGCGATGATCCAAATAGTGGGCTCAGAACAATATGACTCACTACGCGGAACCAATCCAAAGGGAGTAGTCTTCTCGGAGTATGCAATGCAGGACCCCCGCTGCTACGGGGAGGTGATCTCACCAATACTCCGTAAGAACGGAGGATGGGCCGTGTTCAACACGACGCCTCTAGGCAAGAACCATGCCTACGACCTCTGGATGATGGCTCAGGAGAATGACGACTGGTTCACGCAGAAGCTTACCATTGATGACACCCATCTAATCTCTCGTGAGCAGATAGAAAAAGAGATTGCAGAAGGCAAACCTGAAGAAATCATTCAGCAGGAGTACTACTGCTCGTTTGCCAGAGGTATCGATGGCACGTACTACGGTCGTCTCATGTCCAGTTTGTGGGACAATGGACAGATCACCAGCGTACCTTATGATCCAATCCTTCCCGTCTACACCGCATGGGACCTTGGCATTGGTGACAGCACGGCCATCTGGTTCTATCAGCAGACGCGCGGGGGCGAGGTGCGCTTTATTGATTTCTATGAAAACGCGGGTGAGGGGATAGCCCACTATGTTGGGCTGCTCAGGTCGAAGAACTACTGCTATGAGAAGCACTACCTTCCCCATGATGCAGACGCAAAAGAGCTTGGAACAGGCGCATCCATAGTTGAACTAATGCGAGTGCAGAACATAAACCCAACAGTTTTGCCTCGATCAAGAGTAGATGATGGAATACAGACAGTACGTGCTGTACTTCCTCGTTGTTGGTTTGATAAAACAAAGTGTGAGCTCGGGATTAAACACCTCGAGAACTATCGTAAGCATTATAGTGACAAACTTCGCACATATATGGACCGGCCTCTTCATGACGAGCATTCCCACGCCGCAGATGCATTTAGATATGCGTGCTTGCCACTTGTGCGACCTAAAACCTCTATGTCAGAAGAGGATGCGCAGCGCATGTTTGATCAATACAATCCGGGGGTTTAAATGGCACAGCCACTAGTGGAAGCTGGCGCAAATATGCGTGAAGCGGATGAGCAAGAGGTTATCTCGTCGTGGCGAGAGTGCCATGAGTTTGCGCAACGTTCCTGGGCGCCGTTCATAGCTGAAGCCGAGAAGGACATGCGCTGCTACCTCGGTGATCAGTGGCACCCTCAGGATAAGGCTGCATTAGACGCACAGAGACGAAATGCTCTGGTATTCAACAGGGTCCGCCGCAATATCAAGATGGTCTCAGGCTTCGAGCGCAAGTCTAGGCATTCGATTCTAGCGCAACCTGTCGAAAACTCTGATGAAATGACAGCAGACCAGCTGTCGGCGGTTATCCTCTGGCTAATGAACAGAGATATGATGGCCAATACCATCTCCGATGCGTTTGAGGGGTGCCTTAAGACGGGTATCAATCTGCTCCAGCTATCAATGGACTACTCGGAGGACCCGATCAATGGCGATATCAAACTTGCTCGCGTGCCCCACAACCAGTTTCTACTTGATCCTCGATTCCAACGACGTGACTTGGCAGATTGTGAGTTCCTCCTACAACGCCGTCTCTTGTCACGAGACGCTGTCAAATCGCTCTTGCCTTTCCGCGCCGACGACATTGATTTACTCGGAAGTGCAGGCCGTGATGGCAGGTTCCCCAACATGGCAGCAGTATCGAACAACAAGGCAAAAGCAACGCTGCGGTACGACGAGTACTGGAGACGAACATTCAGAGAGGTAACCGTCATCGTTGACCAGCAGTCTGGTGAGATGATGGAGATTGGTGAGGGCGCGGATAAAGAACGCCTCAATATGCTTATTCAAGCGGCTCCCCAGTTAGCGATCGTCAAGCGACAGAAGCCAAGTATCGAGCTTAATATCCTTGTAGAGGAAATACCCATGTTCCAAGGGGAAGACCCTTGGGGTATCGGTGACTTCCCTCATGTCCCAATAATGGCTTTCTGGGATCCAGAGCACAGCACAAGCAATGCCTATGGCTCGTCTGGTCCTGTGGGTACAGAGGACTATGGCAACTTCTTTAGCCGTCAAGCATCTGGCGACTTTTCGCTGAAGCTACAGTCATTGGTCCGTTGCTCACGAGACCCTCAGACCGAGGCCAACAAGCGTCGGTCCAAGATGCTCGATATTATCGATAGCCAGGTTAATAGCGGCTGGCAGGCAAAGTCTGGTGCGGTGGTTAATCCTAAGGATCTCTACCAGTCTGGGCAGGGAAGAGTCATCTGGATGAAGGATGACGCCCAACTCACCGATGCACAGCGTCTGCCGCCTCCAGATATCCCAAATGGGTTGTTTAACCTCTCCCAGCAGATGGATCAGGATATTGTCGAGATCGCGGGCATTACTGAGGAACTCCTCGGCATGGCGGACGATGGCAACCTCCAAATCTCTGGGGTGCTAGCAAAGCTACGTCAAGGCGCTGGTCTTACAGTCTTGCAGGACCTGTTTGATAACCTGCGCTCATCCCAGCGTTTGCTTGGCAAGAAGATCATCAAAATGGTCCAATCTAACTTCTCGCCACAGAAAGTTGCTCGTATCATCAATGAACAGCCCACACAAGAGTTCTATAATAAAACATTTGGCAAGTACGACGCAGTTGTGGAAGAGGCAATGGAGACGCCTACCCAGAGAGCTCTGGCCTACACACAACTTATCCAGGCTCGTCAGATTGGAATCCCTATCCCGGACAGCATTATTATCGACTTCATGCCGATACAGGACAAATCGGCTCTTCGGGAGGCAATGGATGCAGAAGCGCAGAAGCAGCAATTCATCCAACAGCAGCAGCTGGAGGATCAAGCACGGTTGCGAGAACTTCAACGATCTAAAGTGTTTTCTGATGTCGGACTTGGTATTGAGAGGATCGCGCGCGCCGAGGCGGATAGGGGCCTTGCGCAGGAGCGTATCTCTGAACTGCAAGAAAATAATTCTATGGCTGTTCTCAACCGTGTCAGGGCAATCAAAGAGATTGAATCCATGGACACTGACAGACTCCTCCGTCTATTGGAGTTTTTTAAGCGACTAGAGCAGGAGCAGGTAGCGGGTAATGTCGGTGTTCAGCAAGCGGCGGAGCAACGTGGCGGCTATGAGCTTCAGCAAGCCATTGGGTTTGTGACAGACCAATCAGTTCTGCAGCCAGGGATTCAATAAATGGGTCTTGAGGTCAAAGAAGTCATCAATCGCACCCTCATCACGGGCTCTCTTCAGTACCTTTTTGATGGGCAAGTCATTAGCGAGTTCGCCTTTGCAAACGGGGTATTTGTAATCCCTAAGCGCCTCCAAGTGGGTCAGCTCACAAAAGAGGAGTTTCTCTCTGGTGTAGTTGATCTCTTCACCTGGATGCGCAACTTAAAAGCCAACTTCCCGGTGGATAACTATCAAATCAGTGAAGGTGTCAAAAGCGAGTGGGAAAGGGGATCAAACTCAGCTCAGGTAGTGATGAAAAAGAACAACCTAGCTGCGCTCAATGTCTATTACGACCTCAATGATGGAACACTCACCACCGCAGTTAGAGCGATGGACAGCGAACTGACGTGGTTTGAAATGGACGAATACCTTCATCTGATGGATATCATGAGGCGGATAGTCCAAGGACAAATGTAGGATGCTTATGAAGGCTACTATCGAGTTCGATGGCGATGATGCCGAAAGAGACACATTGCTTGCCCTCCACGCCGGTGAATTGTTTGCCGCGATATGGGATATAGACCAGGAATGTCGCTCCCGCATTAAGCATGCAGAAGGCATAGAGGACGCGGAGGCCTGCTTCCTAGAGCGTCTAAGAGAGATGGCCCGTGAAGCTATCCAGCTAATCGAGCCCTACTAGTGACCGTTCCTTCAATCAGCCCTCAATATGAGAGCACCGAAGAGGGTACACAGAAAGCCTACATGTGCTTTTGTAAATCCAGCTGCTGTTCCACACAAAATGAGGGTGACCATCAACAGGGTTGCTTTCATTTCAAAAAGAAAGAAGTAGATGATAAGGTCTGCTGTACAGCAAAAAAATGTTGCATAGTACAGTGAGGCGTTATGCCCTTCAAAAGCGAAAAGCAACGTAAATTTCTCTATGCGAACAAGCCAAAACTGGCAAAAGAGTTTGCAGAGAAAGAGCAATCCGCGTCTTATAGACCAAAGAAAAAGAAGAAACCGAAGAGAAAGTAGCATGGTTCAGCTTCTTTGGGATGTTCGCTCGGCTTTGGAGCAAGACGAAGCCAAGATGCTCAACAGCATCATAGCCAAGTACGCCCACAAAGAGAGCTACTACATCCTTAAGGTCTCGAACTGGACAAATCACGACTGTAATGTGCTGAAATCGAGCTACCAGTTGCGCAGCACTAAGCCTCCTAAGATGCTGGGGACAGTTCTTTGGTTAGTTGATAACAAAAAAGGGTCGTTTGAAAAGATCTGGGAACTTCCGTTAGATGTTCACTGTGCTCGGGAGTTTCTTGATCCCCACAATCCGCAGCAGATAGTAGCTGAATCTGCAGCTGATATATCAGGAGCTATACGAGTCATATAGTCTCATTCTCCTTTGGAATTGTTTTGGTTTTGGTGGTGGCCGTCATTGATTTGACGGCCACTTTTTTTGGTCGTAACTATCGATAACTGCGTGTGGTTGCGAATATTTAACTAACCAAGCTATTTTGAAGTCGTCGGAAGCCGCGGCAGGTCTAACGGGCTTTAAAGGAGATACATGACCGATCAAGAGGGCGTACAAGAGGTGGTCGCCGAACCTCAAGCTGAGCAAGAAGCTCCGGAGCAAGACAGTCAGCAGATCAACTGGCAGCGAGCAAACGAGACGATGGCCCAGCAAAAAAAACGTTTGGATGAGCTCGAGCAGCAAAACCGAATGTTTCAGCAACAGCAGATGCTCTATCAGCAGCAAGCACAAGCAGCGAAGCAGTCGACGGCATCGCCACTTGATAGCATAGCTGATGATGACATCGTCACTGGGGCTGAGTTTAAAGGCACCATGAGCAAGCTTCTACAGGCTGAAAAGCAGCAGTTCGAAAGCGCTCTGCAGCAACAACAGCGGGAACTAAAGACGCTTAGCATGCGTGCCCAGTATTCGGACTATGACAAGGTCGTAGCGAATACGCTTAAAAAGGCAGAAAACGACCCTGCCTTGGCACAGGCGATAGCGTCCTCGTCAGACCCTCACAGGCTGGCTTATGAGATCGGTCGGGCTTCGATGCCGGCACAACAGCAAGTCAACGATGCCAAGCGCATCGTGGAGAACGCCCAGAAACCTGGGTCAGTATCCCAAGCGGCTACTGGGGGATCGGCATTAGCAAAAGTCGACTACTTCATGAACATGTCGGATGCGGACTTCGAGCGTCATATCGCCAGTGTTAAGCGGGGTGCTTAACATGAGGATATCTTATGGCACAGACTACCACTACTCAAGTGGATCCAGCTGTAAGCACCATGTACGACCGTCTGCTGCTAATGCGTGCACGTCCCCACCTGATTCATACTATGTTTGGTCAGCGAAGGGATCTACGCAAGAAGTCGGGTAACACGATCAAGTTTCGTCGTTACACCAACCTCTCTGTAGCAACGACTCCTATTGGTGAAGGTATTACACCTGCTGGATCGCAATTGGCTAAGACGGACCTAACGGCCGTAGTAGTCCAGTACGGGGATTTTGTGGAAATCTCCGATGTTGTCGACCTCACAGTCGAAGACGCTGTCATCACAGAAGCAGTGGAGCTTCTCGGACAACAGTTTGGTGAAACAATCGACCAAGTCGTGCGTAACACCATTCAAGGTGCTCTAACCGGCACACTCGCTACTAGCGGGGTAAACGGTGGTACACCTACTGAAATCAACAAGGCGGACATCGACACAGCTGTCAAAACCCTGATGGGCAACGACGCTCAGATGATCTCTGAAGTTGTCATGGCGAGCAATAAGTTCGGCACGGCTCCTGTTCCTCCTTCATACTTCGGTCTTGCAGACACCGACATCAGCACCGATATCGCCAACGTGTCTAACTTTGTTAGCACACAGGAATACGGTCAGCAGATGCCTGTTCTGGAAGCAGAATGGGGAGCCACAGGACGCGTTCGCTGGCTACTAAGCTCTGCTGGCTACGTAGACACGTCTACAAGCCCTGACCGCTACTCCGCATTCATCTGCGGAAAGAACGCCTACGGCCTCACAGAGCTCGAAGGTGGGTCAGCAGCGACAATCATTAAGGCATTCGGCTCAGGCGGTACTAGCGATCCTCTGGATCAGCGAGCGTCTGTAGGCTGGAAGGCTTTCTTCGTTTGCCGCGTTCTCAACGACAACTTCATGTACGAGCTAGTCGTCTCTGACGCTGGCTTGACAGGTTAAGGAGGTAAGATCATGGAATCAGCTTTACCATACATTGAAGTTGGCCACTTTGAAGCTTCTGGTGCATCTGTTGCCCTTACATGGGACATCGATCGCAATCCTGACGCGCTGATAATGTGGAACGAGACAAAGATGGCCACCGACGCTACTAACATCGTCCTCTTCTGGACGAAGGATTATGCGGCTGGTGACGCGTCTATCATCCTTAACGAAGCTGATGCTGGCATCGGTGTTAAGGAAGTCTCGAACGGTATTACCCAGAACGACAGTGTGACTTATACGTCTGGTGTTGTCGGACATACGCTTAACCTGACTATTGGTTCGGCGTTCTACGGCGCGGATTCAGATGAAATTCACTACTTAGCGATTTGGGCTTCCAAGTTCAACGACCGTGGCGATATCAACGCCTAGGTGAAAGGGGCTTCGGCCCCTTTTTTTCTTGCTCAGAGCGGAGCCGACATGTGATAAGGGTACCCAATCACACGGAGTCCCTATGAAAACATGTTCCATCTGCAAGCAATCCAAACCTCTCACAGAATTCGGCCCCAAGGGTAAAAACAAAGACGGCTCCCAGCGCCTAGAGGCTAGGTGCAAGCCTTGCAAAAATGCGCAAAATCGCAGGAACTATCACAACAACACCGACGCGATCAGTGAACGGCGTAAGGAATTACGAGAACAGAATCGAGAGGAATATAACCGTAAGCAGCGCGAATGGTACTCACCAAACGCAGAAAAACATGCGGCGAGGCAAAGAGAGTTATACCATTCATGTCCAGAGCGAAGGCAAAAGCAAGTTGCAAGAGTAGCCAAATATCGCGAGGATAACCGGCAATGGTACCGTGAATATAAGGCAGGATATCAAAAACAATGGCGGCTGGCGAATGAGCAAAAAATAAAAGCTCACAGTAAATGCCAATCATTGCGCCTCCAGGGAAAATTGATTCCTAGTGAACATTGCGAAATGTGCCATAAAAAAGGCCCCGTTGAGGGGCACCATGAATCATATGATCGGCCAGAAGACGTTTTGTGGTTATGTGTAGCGTGCCATTCCCAAATAACCCGTCTAACAGCGATGAAAAACCATGCCTTGAAACGGCGGAAACAACGCGAAAAAGCAAATGACAATGGTCCGGCGTCGGCATAATGTGGAATACAACGGCCACCTCTTTGAATCGAAATAATTATGGCCTCTGATATAGTCCATTTGACCTAGCACTCGTAAACAAGGACTGCTAATGCCAAGAGGACGCCCCAAGAAAATGACTGACGAGCTAATTCAGATCACTCCAGACACTCCGCTTGCACCGATGCCAGTGAAGATTGTCAAAGAGCAAGCTAGAAACCCTTGGGAAGGTCAGCATCCATATGATGATGAGCCTGTTCCCATGCGCCGCTACCGATTCCAGCATAACCAGCAGCCTGGCGTGGACGTAGAGTTTACTCGCGGGATCATCATGATCAACCGCGCAACTGGCCGACGCTTCAACAAGATGTTCAAGTTCAAAATCGAAGACGGCGAAGAAGTAGATATGCCTGTAGAGATTGCTGAGGCAATGATGGGCAAGATGTACTACGAGGGTAAGACGCCTCGTCCTCGGTTCAGCCTTATTCCCTTATGATATCTGCATGTTTAGAGATCCAAGGGCCTTGCCTTCATATCCACAGCGACGAAGGTTTGGCGTCAGTAATAGACAGTGGCGTAGGCGAGTACACAGTTGTCTTTGCTTCTAACATGGAAGACACCAACTACAACGTCCAGTTGACGCCTCGAGGGCCACATAGTGTTTTCGAGGAGCTTAGTGACCGAGTAAAAAGCGATGTTCAGATCGGTTGCGTTGGAATTGGGTCTAATCGGGTAGATTCGGGTATGAATATTGTCATTAGATGATGAAGATGATTGGAAGCTAAAGGTCTATGTAGCGGCCAATGAGAATGGCGGTGTGAGCGTCATTTACCCTGCGCCCAACTATCCTGGCGGCAAGGATGACTGGATTAAGCGTCATGACTTAGATATCGCTGAGGAAAGTATCGAGTTATGGCCAATACAACTACCGGCAGATCGTAGTACACGACATTTATGGCGTATTGAAGACGGTAGTTTGGTTATCGGCAGTGACAATAAAACTCCATAGCTGGATATTGAAGATGTCGACTCATTCGAGGGATCATCAATGTCGCTATGGTCGTTTTCTGATATCGCTACCGAGGTTCGGAAGCTTGCAGCTAGACCCTCGACTAGCAATCCTACAGCTGCGCAATTAAATGAGCGTATTGATAGGTTTATTCGTTTTAAATTACCGGCTGAGGTGAAGTTTCAGCTGCAGCAGCGGTTCTATTCTCTGTCGACTACAGCCTCCACTGGTACCTACACATTCCCCGACGACTTTCAGACTCTAGTGCCTCCTGCATTTGTGGGTGATGAGGCCATTGATGTGCTCTATGAGCCGGCGATCTTCTGGAACAACTGGCTAATCGACAGCACAGAGACAAGTGCTAAGCCCCAGCAGATTCTGATCTATGACAATGACATTGTTCTCCGTCCTATACCGGACGACACATATACAATCAGAATCTTTGGGAATAAGCGACTAGACACCTTCAGCGATGCTGCGAGCCAGTCTGGCCTCAGCGATATTGACGGGCAAGATGGTTGGGGTGAGGTGGTGGCTTATGGCACCGCTATTGACCTGCTTGTTTCAGGCGGGGAGTTCGAGAAGGCCGCAGCCCTCAAGGTCTTTTATGACCGTGTGCGGGCGATAGCCCAGGACGCGACAGCGCAGATGCTTAGCACTCAGAGATCAGTACCATCATTTTGAGGTAATCCATGGCATGGCAGAAGACTAAGCCATTATCAACAGACCAGTTGAAGAACAGTCAGGCGGACATAGCCAACAACTTTACCGCTATCGAGGCAGGTGATGTCCCTTATGACTATATAAGGCTCGAGGACCAAGCCAGTGCTCCGGCCACAGTCGCGTCTCATGGTTTGCTATACACTCTGACGTCGGATTCTGACCTGTACTTCAAGGACGGTAGCGGTAATGTCACCCTTCTTTCTACAGGTGGTGCGTCGATTATCCCTAGAGCGTATGGCAAGATTGCCAGTGCGACGGGCTACGTCGTCAGTAGTACGTCATTTATCATCGATACAGATGGGCCGGGCACCGAGACCGTTAGAGTCGACACGGGGGTATACCGCGTGTATTTCTCTAGCGCGATGCCAAGAGCA
>Ga0070749_10003147_pt1 | contig 11065 bp, 19 predicted proteins | sample VirMetDEL_Nov_18_FD_75180 | JGI IMG/M metagenome (GOLD analysis project Ga0070749, IMG submission 75180) | Aqueous microbial communities from the Delaware River and Bay under freshwater to marine salinity gradient to study organic matter... | ecosystem: Environmental > Aquatic > Marine >...
TATCATATCTTAATATAAGAATAAATGGTAATGAAGAACCAAATTTAAACTCTATTCAGGCATACTTAGATGACCCTAAAAACCTATCTGATTTTAGTAGAAAACAAATTGACCTACTATCACTAGAACAAAAGAAACTTCTAACTAAAAAGAATTTAGAAAAAGCAGCAGCCGATTTCGATGAAAGGCAAAAACTCGAGCAAGATGTTAAAGACGAGAAGCGCAAGCTAGCACAAAAAAAATTAGAGAATCTCGGTTTAACTTTAGATGATTTAAAAGCATTAGGATTCTAAATGAAAGACTTTAGATCATGGCAAGATTCAGAAGGGTTTATTCATGTAAATGAAAATCCTGATATCATGAATTCTGAAAATGGTCTGCTCTTTACTTCTTATGCTATTAAACTAGGTTTATTAAAACATATCCATAAACCAATTAATTTACTCTCCTGTTATAACTTAAATAAATGGAGAGGCTCAGCTTTCGGAATAGGAAATCATTTTAGTCACGACAATTATCTAGGTATGCTCTATCTTCAAAAAAGATTTGGGTTTAAGTTTCAAGGAACAAGCTTCTTCGACTTTATTAAATATAAGCATTACCACCCTAGAGATATAATTTTATTCAATTATATTAGAGGTCATCGTTGGCTTTTCCCTTTCTTAATAATACCTGTCATAGCTTGTATAGTATCTGCACTTAGAGCAAATAAAAATAGAACCTCTGGGGCATTATTGACATTTCTTAGATGCGACGTAGCAAACCTTAAATTAACAAGAAAATTATGCGATAATATCCTTAAGGGTAAATTTGAATCTATTAATGAGATTTATTCAATATATTTTAGAGAAGAAGGACACCCATGTAGAAATCTATCTAAGGATATTAAGTGGCAGGTAAAGATAATAGAATAAAAAAAGTTGGAGCTGCTTCTATACTTAGTACAATAACACTAGGTGGATTATGGCAGATATATCAAGCTATAGATTTAAGAGTTAGGGCCAATGAAATTAATGTTAATTCATTAAAGGTTGAAGTCAGAGAAAAAGTAATTAGAATAGATGAGAATGTGAAAGATATAAAATATGATGTAAGATATATCAAAAACAAACTAGAGAAATAATATGCCAAATACTATTACATCTATATATTCAGCAGTTGCAGGTACAACAGCATTAGCTTCGATTGTAAATAATAACTTTAACAATATGAGAGGCGATAGAATACCATTAGATATGTCAGCTCAGTCTGCTGCTCATGCATCTTATGATCTAGGAAGGTCAGATAAAAGATGGAGAAATCTTTATTTAAAAGGCGATATCTATTTAGGTAATTCTAATTTAAGCGGTTTAAATATAGGGACCATCTTACCTATGGCAAGAACAACTCCTCCTTTAAACTATTTGCTTTGTGATGGTTCAAGTATATCAAGAACAACCTATAGTGATCTTTTTTCTATCATCACAAATGGTTCAAATACATTACCTTGTTTTGGGTTTGAAACATCGACAAACTTCAACTTACCTGACCTAAGAGGAAAATTCTCTAGAGGTGTTGATAGTGGTGCTGGTAATGATCCTGACTCTAGCAGTAGAGCTACACAGGGAACAAATGGCTCAACTGGTGATTCCATTGGTAGTATCCAAGCTACAGCATCAGCTCCACCATCAACAGCAAGTACAGATACAGGAGGTTCACACTCACATAATGTTGTAAGATCACAAGCATCAGGTCCTTATACTCATGTTTATCACGCAACATTCGATAGAGCTGCGAACTATGCCTCATGGAACTCAGATAATTGGAATCATAATCATACATTCTCAGGTGGAGATTCTGAAACTAGACCTATAAATTTATATTTAAATTATTTTATAAGGTATTAATATGCCAGAAACTATTACCTCTTTTAATGACTTCACAAGCACCTCTAGGGCTAGATCGAGTGATGTTAATTCTAATTTTTCAAATTATAGAGGTTCATTACTACCTATATCTGATGTAACATCTTCAGCAGCAGATAATAGTTTTGATTTAGGTAACTCTGCATACAATTGGAAGAACTTATATTTATCAGGTTATATTAAAAAAGATTCTTATTTTTACAATCCTATACCAGTAGGCACAATAATTAAGAGTGCTAGATTGACTGCTTCTTCAGGATATTTAAGATGTGATGGCTCTAGTGTTTCTAGAGACACATACGGTGATTTATTTTCATTTTTAACAGATGGAAATAATACATTGCCATGTTTTGGATTTGAAACATCGACAAATTTTAATCTACCCGATTTAAGAGGAAAGTTTATAAGAGGTGTCGATAGTGGTGCTGGTAATGATCCCACCGCTTCATCAAGAACAGCTCAAGGAACAAGTGGAAGCACAGGAGATTCAGTTGGGAGTATTCAAAATTTCTCAACTAAAAACGAGTTTAGTATAACAGCTCAAAATTTTACACATAGTCATAGCTCTGTTGCTAGTAAAGATGGTGGTGGTAATGCAGGCGTGCAAGGGAATGGCGGTACAGTTCCTTTAGGTAGTGCCACCACAGATTCAGGAGGCTCCCATTCGCACTCACTTTCTTGGGATAATGAGAGTAGGCCTAAAAATATAAATCTTAATTTCTTTATAAGGTATTAGTATGCCAAACACTATAAGCAGTTTTTATTCTTTCTCACCTAACACTAAGGCAAGAGCATCTGAGATAAATACCAATTTCAATAATTTTAGAGGTGCCTTACTTCCTATTAATACTGATACATTAACAACTGCTGATTCAACTTTTGACTTAGGAAATTCATCTTATTATTGGAAAGACCTTTATATATCGGGAAATATAAACGTGGGTTCAATTCCAAGTTACCCTGTGGAAGCTGGAACAGTTTTTGAGGCTTCTTATAATTCTGCTCCCTCTAATTGTTTATTATGTGATGGCTCAAGTGTATCAAGAACAACTTATTCTAATTTGTTTAGTGCTATAACAAATGGAACTAATACTTCACCAGCATTTGGGTATGAAACATCAACAAACTTTAATTTACCTGATATTAGAGGCAAGTTTGTTCGTGGAGTAGATTCTGGTGCAGGTAATGACCCCGATGCAAGCTCTAGAACAGCACAAGGTACAAATGGATTTACTGGGGACACATTAGGTTCTATTCAGGATTATGCAACAGGTGAAGCTGATTCAACTATAACGACTAGCTCTAACGGGTCGCATACTCATGGTGTGTCAACATACCAGAGTGTTAATGCTTATCTTTTCCAGAGATCAGCTTTTGTTAATACATTTAATTATAGCACTACAAATAATGGTGATCATTCACATACTATATCTGGTGCAAATGAATCTAGACCTATAAATTTATATCTAAATCACTACATTATTTATTAAGGAGAATTATGAAGCTACACTATTCTTATGATGAAGAAGGGAAATATTTAACAGCAAGACCTTCTAGGTTATCACCAGCAGATAAAAACGAAGTTTACCTACTTCCTAAAAATGCTACTTTCACCCCACCACCAGAGTCAGAGGACACAACTAAGATTCCTTATTACAATAAAATTGAAAAGAAATGGGAATTAAGAAATGACCCACAATGGATTAAAAAATTAGCTGCTGATAAAAAATTAGAACAAGAAAAGAAAGATAAAAAGCTTAGAGAAAAATTAAGTGAAGTAGATGAATATGGTGCGGTAAAATATATTAATGTAAATGGTGAAGCTAAACCAATAACTAATGAAGCTAGGACTAAATTAAGAATTGCTAAAATTAAAGAGATTTGTTTTGATAAATACACCCGAAATAAAGATAAATTTTTGGAGCTAGCAGCATATTGTTATGTCTCAAATAATATTAACGCTAAAGATAAAATAAAAGAATTTAAAGACAAAACAGAAGAAGTTTGGAACAATATTGATGGAACCAAAAAGCATGATGAAATAATATGGCCTGAAATACCAGAGATTTAAAATGGACTTAAATTATTATATATATAGATTAAAATACCGCTACGGGAAATACTTCAAACTTACTTCCCCTGTTGATGTTTCACTTGAGCTAAGTTCTTTCTGCGACAGTTCCTGCCGCTATTGTTATCATGCGTCAAAGAAAGATTTACCTTTTCCACAAAAGCATATGAGCTATGATCTAGCACAGAAGGTTCTTTATGAAAGTGCCGATCTTGGGGTTAGTTCTATAAAGACTAACTTTAGAGGGGAATCAACTCTTAATCCTAGATTCCATGATATTACCAGGCTAACTAAAAACCTTAAGTTTATAGACAGGATAACAAATTCAAATTTTAATTTTCCTAGCAATCGTGATGATATATTCATGGGGTTAACTTACCAAACAAAAGTAAAAGTAAGTTTTGATTCGTTTAATAAGGAAACATTTACTCATCATCGAATTGGTAGTGACTATGATAGAGTAATGAAGAATATAAATTATTTTTATAATCTTCCTAATAGAAACAATGAGCTTATCATTCAAGCCGTAAGATCGGATTTAAATAAAAATGAAGATTTTGAAAGTGAAGTTAAAAAGCGTTGGCCATCGGCTAAAATTTCTGTGCGTGATATGGTTACTGGACGGATTGATAAAGACTTGTCAGATATTACCCATAAGGAAAGATCGAAAGATCGAGTAAGTTGTAACCAAGCTCATGTAAGGTTAATTGTTTTAAGTGATGGCAAAGTAATAAATTGCTGCCCTAATTTTAAAGGTATTGATCCTTGTGGTGATGCCAACACAGAAACAATCAAAGAAATATTTAATAATAAAAAATCAAAAGACTTAAGAAAGGCTCTTTTAAATAGAACTGCTTTTGAAAAAGACCCATGTAAAACATGCTCATCTTTTGAATCATATAAAGGGCAAAAAATTCCTTGGAAATCATGATGAAGAAATCAGCAATAGTTATTTGTTCACATGTAAATAGTAATAGATTAAAAAAGAAGCCTTTCATTAAGATGGGCGATAAAACAATCCTAGAATGTTTAATAGAAAGATGCTTACTAACTGACCTAGATATAATAGTCGCAGTCCCAACTGATCAATTCGGCTACTATACAGAAACAATAGAAAAATACAATGATAGAGTAAACCTTTATACTGGTCCTAAAGATGACCCATTAAAAAGAACTGCTGATGCTGCTAAAGCATTTAAAGTTGATACAGTAGTAAGGATTTGTCACGATAAGATTTTCGTATGCCCAGAGACAATTAATGCTTATGTAAAATTATTTAATAAATCTAACTATGAGTATCTGAGGGATTCAGATTTAATTGATGGCTCTGGTTTTGAGGTTATCTCAACAAATGCATTAGTTAAGGCCTCTGAAATATACACCAATGTTGAGCATATAACTTATGCCATAAAAGAGTGTTGTAATTTCTATATAGACTTAGGTTGTAATAATAAAGATGATAGTATAAGGCTCCTTATAGATTATCCTGAAGATTTGGATATTATAAATCATTTAGTAAAAAAGTTTGGGCATCTAGGTTATTTAAGAGAAATGATTTCTTATTTAAACAAGAATCCTAATATTAGGAACAGAAACCTTATTCCAGATTTAACCATATATACCTGTGCTTATAATGCTGAAAAATATATTAGCGAAACTATCGAATCAATTATGAAGCTTCATGGTGTAGCAAGGTTTGAATATATAGTAATAGATGATTCATCTACCGATAGAACTAGAAATATTATTGAATCTTATTCACAGCTAATTCCAGAAATGAAAGTAATCTATAACATTGAAAATCAAGGTCTATCTACAAGCTCAAATATAGCACTAAATAACTCAAGAGGTAGATATATAATGAGAATAGATGCTGATGACTATATACTTTCAACAGGTGTAATAAAAGAAATGTTGAAAAAGGCGAAAAATAATTCCTATGATGTTATTTATCCAAACTACTTTGATGATAAAACAAATATGGATATATCAGGACGCATTAATCATCATGTCGGTGGTGCTATATTTAATAAATCTAAACTTAAAGAACTAAAGTTTAGGGATGGTTTGAGACACCATGATAGTCTAGATATATTTTTAAGAGCGAAAGAAAAGTTTTCCATTGGGTACTTTAAAAAACCCACTTTCTTTTATAGAAACACACCAGATTCTATGAGTAAATCAGACCTAGAGACTCGAAAAAAAATAGAGAATAAATTAAAGCTGAGATATTAAATGAGTTCAAGTGAAGAGATAAGCTTATTAGAAGTATATACTAAATCAAGTACAGGTAAGTGGAATAATTGGTTGGCTAGATGCTTAAAAGATCATGATATTCATAATCTTAAAAAGGTTTATAAAGGACTTCAGATAGATATGAATAATTTGGTTAAAAAAAAGATAGCAGATGATAAATTAAATGAATTCTTTATCAGGACAACAAGATCAATAGAGATAACTTTAAAGCAGATATTAAAGCAAAAGCACCCCTCACCACTAGATAGAGTTGGTAAAAATAAGGTTATAGATTTGGAAGATCATTTAAAGCATTTAAATAATAAAAGGAAAAGAGATCAAGAGTTTGAATCTTTCCTAAAGGACTGTAGGTTTTAATTATGTTGATAGCTGAGATCGGTAATTCGCATTGTGGAAATCTATCAACTGCTAAAGAGCTTATTTATCAAGCTAAAGAAAGCGGTGCAGATTTAATTAAGACTCAAGTATTTGACCCTGAAACTATCAATGGTTCAATGCCTAGAGGTTTTTATCATGATTGTGCTTTTACAGAAAAAGAATTTTTAGAGCTTTATGAGTTCGCAGATAAGATGGGTATAGAATTATTTGTAACATTTTTTACACCAGAGTATCAGATCCTAAAAACTAAGATGAAATATAAGAAATTATCTAGACCACAAGCTGTTAATTTAAAAGATCAATTAAAATTCTATGACTCTAAGGAATATTTTATATCTATACCTAAAGATCATAAGATTCCTAAAATGTTTAACGCAACTATTCTATATGTTAATGATTACATGATTGATTTTGATGATAGTCTAGATACAATTAATAAGCTCCAAGAACATTGCTCTAACAAGGTAGGATTATCTGATCATACGGTTAATTTAACTACTTGTTTAAGGGCAATAAATGATTATGGAGTAAAGACTATAGAGAAACATTTTTGTTTAGAAGAACAGAAGAATAATATATATCACGATGGGCAATTATTTAGGGACTCGGTTCATTCCGCTACACCTAAAGATTTCGCTAAAATCGCAAAGGAGCTAGGGAAATGAAGTATAGATGTTTAAATTGTGACACTACAGAAGAGGATAATTGGGAAAATGTAGATGCCTATAGGATTAAGCCTTCTGGTATGAGTGTTTGTAAAACCTGTGGGTACATCACATACCCTGAGAGATTAGAGAATAAAAACCTAAAAGAATACTACAGAAAAGATTATAGAAAACCTCCAACTCATGCGAACCTATTCACAGGAATGAGAAAGCTAAATTACCATGCTTCTTTTTTAGATGATCTATTTAATGATTGGGATAAAGCAGATGATAAAGGAAAAGATAAAGAAATATTTGAGATAGGTGCAGCTTATGGAATTGTACTTCACTGGATAAAGAGACAGTTCCCTGAATGTAATGTTAATGGAACTGAGTGGACTACTAGCTATAAAAGAAATGCTTTCCATGAGTATGGTATTAATTTAGTAGATGATTTTGATGATACTAAAAAATATGACCTTATTATGAGCTATAAAGTAGCTGAACACCAGATCGATGTAGATAAAGATTTAAGAAAATATGCTGAGTGCTTAAAGGAAAATGGTAAATTATATATTTCAGTCCCTCAGTGGTTTGGAGAGTTAAATAATTTCGGCATAGCTGGATTTGATATTGAATACTATTACCATCCTGATCACATTAATTGCTGGACTAGAGAACAGTTTGAGAATCTATTATCTAGAGCAGGTCTAAAGATTGTTAAAACTAATCACACAATGTATGACTCAACATATCTATGTGAAAGAGATGATTCTTTGATGAATACCGATGTTATTAAGTACGACTATAAAGAAGTTATTAAAACATTAGACAATATTAAGAAAGCATCTGATTGTATGGATAAATCTGATTTTGTTGGGGCAATAGAATCCTACCCTAACTTTCCTATGGCACATGTAAATAGATATGAGCTTAATAGAAAGAAGTTCCATGACATGGGATTCGATAAAATACAAAAAGAAGTTATAGATTTTGGCTTAAAGTGCTGTCCAGAGAGTGCGGAAATTGTTGGAATGGCAGCAGATATTTACATGCGATATGATAAATGGAATGAGGCCTTAAAGATGATTGATAAGGCATTAGCAATGAAGCCTGGTTTAGAAAAGTTTATGATCTCAGCTGCTAATATTTTATTTAAATTAGCTAAATTAGAAACAGATAAAGAACAACAAGCTCTTAGGATTGAAGAAGCCAGAATGATTTTAAGACAATGTAAAAATACTTCACAACAGGCAGTCCCACAATGCACAGATATGATTTATCAAGCAAACGCAAACCTACCAACACCGATGGAGTTAAATGCAACATGATTGAAACCATGATCATTTATGCTATGAGTATGCTAGGAACCCCTTATCTATATGGTGGGAACTCTAGATTAAAAGGACTTGATTGTTCTGGTTTTGTTAATGAATGTTTACGCTCTGTTGGGATTATAGAAAATAAAGACTATTCAGCTCAGATGCTTTATTCGGAACTCAGCACTAAAGATGGTTATAGATCAGTTCTTAAAAGAGGCTCTTTACTTTTTTTTGGTCCTAGTAGGCATAAAATTACTCACGTTGGTCTAGCACTAAACAGCGATTTAATGATAGAATCAGGTGGTGGTGATAGAAATACTACTAAGTTTTTTGATGCCGTTAATAGAAATGCGATGGTTAGAATAAGACCTATCAGAAAAGATTTAGTAGCTTGTATTTACCCAGAATTAACCAAGAATGGTAATATCTAAGGAGAGATTATGGATGAAGAACTAAAAGCAAAACTTAAAGCGGAAGGTCTAGACTTTGCAGAGGAAACAGTAAAAGACTTAGTAGAAAATGCATTTAAAACATTAAGAGTGATTATAAAAATTACTCCTACTGATATAGATGATATGTTCTTAGGCTTAGTAGATATGGTCGAAAATATGGCCTTAAAATATGCAGACAAGATCGATGGTCAGCAAGATTAATAGAGCAAAAGCAAACGAACTATTAAAGACTGCCTCTAATGACTTTGGATACCTTATTTATAAGGCAATGGAGTTAGAAGCGGTCATTAATAGTGAAAAAATATATCTAATTGAAAATGAGATGCTTTTGCAGACAATGTATTTATTAGATAGAGTAAGTGATAAAATAAATGATCATTTAGGTGAACTAGAACAAAGGGCAATACATTAAATGGAACCATCAGCAATAATCTCTTTAGCTCAAGAAATCGGAAAAGTTTTAAATAATATACTTGAAAGAATACCGACTCATGAACAAAGAAAGATGGATGAATTTTATAAGTTTCTAGACATGTATAATCAAGAAGTGGCAAGAGAAGATAGGGACCATGATGATATTGTTACTTGGAAGAAAAGAAAAGACTTACTAATTGAAACAATTATAAAACAGCTAATGGAGGGAAGGTGACTAAATTAATAAATATTTTAATTGGTATCAGCACAACACTATCCCTCTTTAGCTGCTCCCAAATGCAAAAGAAATCAGTTAAATTAGCATGGAATGAAGTTTTCTATTCTATGGATATGGAAAAGAAAGGATATATTTATAGACTAGATTGTAAGAATAGAATTAAAGGCAGAGAATGTGAAAAAGAAGAAAGGAACCTCATAGATGAGTGGTCTAAATTCTCACCTACATTTATAGTCTTACCTTATAAGCTTTACGTTCCATAATCACTCTCCTCCTTCTAGTTCTTTTAAAATCTCTCTAAAGCCCATCATCATTTGGTATTCTGGTTCATCCTTCCATGTATGAATATCATAAGTAGCATCGAGGTAATTGCTGGCATTTTTAATCACCTCAACCGCCTTCTCAAGTTTCTCTTTTAACTCTTGGATTTCTTTTTCTAGCACATCAAACAATTTATAAAACTGGAAATTGGCATTACCGCAAGAATCAAACGTGTCCGACTTTAAATCCTTAAGCATCCTCATCTTTTCAAGGGTTGATGCTGTTAAATAAAACTTACTCTCTACCAAATCCTTATAATCACTCATCACTCTTCTCCTTCTAGTTCTTTTAAATAACTCTCTACCATGCCATAAAATTTAGGCATATCTCTATGATTTTCATTGTTAACCATTACTAGATAGAAGTGCATTATACGATCTGCCTTCTCAAGTTTCTCTCTTAACTCTTGGTATTCTTTTTTTATTTCATCTTTCCATTTCTTCAAAATCAGATTATTTGTTACTTGTATATCAAGCCTCTCTTTTAGCTCTTGGATTTCTTTTTCTTTATAATTCCAAATCACGCTTAGATCATGCTTAGTCCATGTGGTGAAATTAGGGTCAATTACTTTTAATGTGTTTTTTATAAAATCTTCAAAGTCCATCACTATTCTCCGTAAGTATTAGAAAAGCTTTTTATATTTTCCCTCTAGAATATCCTCTATAGTTACTTTCCTAAATCTATTCTCAGGTAAAGAATAATTTGAATAAAAGTCATTTAATGATTCTAATGCAAACTTTTGTAATTCACCTATTATTTCATCAACACTATTAAAGGGATTCTCTCTATGCTCAAGAAGTAGATCAGAGCAAATAGAGCCAGCACCAGCTAAATAGTTAGTTACCAAATCGCCCTCATATAATTTATTATTTATCTTAATTCTTTCGGCCTTACCAAATCTTTTATTCCTAAAAGTTTTAGCTAATTTTCTAGACCTTTTTGAGATTTCCCCTTGCATTTATCCTCCTAACGGACTTTATTAAATTTTTAACTTGTTCTACCGAATAAACAAACATGCTAATCCCTCCACATCTATTAATATTCTCAATAGTGAATATCTGTTGA
>Ga0070749_10003148_pt1 | contig 11059 bp, 18 predicted proteins | sample VirMetDEL_Nov_18_FD_75180 | JGI IMG/M metagenome (GOLD analysis project Ga0070749, IMG submission 75180) | Aqueous microbial communities from the Delaware River and Bay under freshwater to marine salinity gradient to study organic matter... | ecosystem: Environmental > Aquatic > Marine >...
CTTTATAATTGACCGTGCCAGGACGTTTTATAAACGTAAACTTATATATGCTTCCCATGGATTCTTTATTCTCTGAAGCCTTTTTTAGAGCTTCCATATAGGTATCTTCAAGCTTCTCATAATATTTACGCATCTTTTGGGCTTCAAACGCATCATGCGCCAATTTAATCCATGTATCATCTCTTAGTATCAAAGTGGTCTTTTCAGGTTTAAATATACACTTTATATATTATATATATTCTCACCCTTGTCAACTATACTTAACTGAAAAAAAATAGTATGTTTCGCATATTACCTAAGGAGAAAGCAATGTATTCTAAGACGTATGTTATACCCATGAGACCTATACGATGGATGCACCCAGGGAAAAACGGAAAAAATTATTATGATCAACAAGGTAAAGAAAAAACAGCCGTAGGACTCTATATTCTTAAAGAACACGGCAAAGACAGACCATTCCAAGGACCACTCAAAATTACCTGCACATTCTATATGGAGACTCCAAAACTACTCCGAAACCGACACCCTTCAGGATTCCACTGCTCAGCACCAGACGTCACCAATCTCACCAAATTCCTCGAAGACGCTATCGGCCGAACCGGCGTAGTATGGACCGATGACCGTCAAGTAGCTTGGCAAGAAAATAAAAAGATATATGACAAAAATCCCCGAATAGAAATAACTATCGAGGAGCTCTCTTGAAAAAGATTTTTAAGTCTAGAAGAAATAAACCCCTACCGCCAGACAATTGTGCGCCACTGGGAGAACTCTATTTTGATTACAAAGAGTTCAAAGAGAAAGAAATTTTCCCCAAAGAATTTATCCCCGAGCTAGCTCACAAGCTTCTTAAGTGGGCAGCAATAGACGGAAATGAAGAAAAGGGGATACCACCCTCATTGCGCATCTCCTCTTTTAGAATTGCTTGTGGTATTGGCAAAAGAACCTGGGAAGAATGGGCTGTACGGTGGCCTCTTTTAGCTACCGCAATAGAAGAAGCAAAAGAAATGATTGCCGCTCGACGCGAATTTGGGGCTCTTAGCTTTAAGTACAATGCAACTACAGTAAAAGAAACAATTGGATTTTACTGCGATATATCCCGCTCTGAACAAGAACGACTTGCTAAACTCAAAGATGCTCAATCAATGAATCAAGGGAATATAACCATCGTCCTTGATGGAGTTCCCCGTACTGCTGAACTTGATAAGCATGAAGAAAGAAAGGCAAAAAAATGAAATGCTTTAATCTTTGGTGTGATAACAAACAACGAGTTCAGGTAGCAGAAAATATAGCTAAAGCTTATTCCAATAGTTCGGCTAAAAAAGCGATTCAGATTGAAGCTCTACAGGAAGAAATCATAAAACGTGATAGTGATGCACTCAAGTTTGCTGAAGAGAAAATGGCAGAAATAGCAAGACTTACCCTTGAAAATGAAACACTCAAAAAGCAATTACAGGCCAAAAAGAAATGAATTTAAACGTTGAAGATAAGATTCACCTGAACGAATTTAAGCTCAGAAACTACCAGCTTCCTATATGGGACGCGATCTTTAATCGGGGCGTTAAACGTATGGTAATCGTACTTCCACGCCGTGCGGGCAAAGATTTAACCCTCTTTAATGCGGCCGTACGCTGGGCACTCATGAAACCTTGTATGGTACTGTATGTATTTACCAACGCTAAGTTAGCCCGTAAGGCACTCTGGGACGGTATTGATATTGATGGTAAAAAGATACTCGATTATATTCCCTCTCGGCTAGTAGCCAAGAAGAACGAAACGGAAATGAAAATCATCTTTATCAACGGATCAGTACTTCAGTTTATGGGAGCTGAAAATCATCAAGAATCACTCCGCGGTACTAACCCTTCAGCAATAATTCTCTCTGAATATGCTTATTATAAACATCCTGAGATTATTGACACGGTGTCGCCAATTCTGGCAGGTAATGGTGGGTGGCTTGCCTTGGCCTCAACACCTCAAGGGAAAAATTCCTTTTATACGGTATATAAGCTTGCGCAGCAATTGCCTGACTGGTGGACATATGTTAAGACCGTAGAGGATACTCAACATATTCCACCAGATCTCCTTGAATTTGAAAAGAAACGTATGTCTCCTGACATGTTTCTTCAGGAGTACATGTGCTCTTTTGAGCGGGGAATATCAGGCGCTATTTTTGGGAAAGCATTACAGGATTTACGCCGAGAAGGTCATATTACAACCGTGACATGGCAACCGGGATTATTGGTACATGTAGCTATTGATATTGGGTTATCCAAGGGTAATGCTACGACTATTATCTGGTTTCAGGTTATTGGTGACGGGCAAATTATCAACGTGATTGATTGTTATTCGTCTGAGAATCTTGGATTGGACTTTTATGCTCACTTATTACAATCAAAACCGTACAAATACGGAGTGTATTTAGCGCCACACGACTTGGCAGTTCGCGAGTGGGGACATGGAGCGGTGACCCGGTACGAAAAGGCAAAAGAACTAGGCATTAACTTTACTATTTGTCCTCAGACACTGTTAGTAGACCAAATTGAGAATGCGTTAACTCACTTTCCTAAGATATGGATAGATGAGATTAAGTGTAAATCGTTGATAGATGCGCTTGAAAATTACTTTAGAGAATGGGACGAGCAGCGCCAAGTCTATAAACCTAAACCGGTGCACAATTGGGCCTCGAACTTTGCATCTTCGTTTATGTTGATGTGTTTAGGGATTCATAAGACAGCGACTGGTACAACGGGTGAAGAATATGATAAACTACGCAACGAAATGCTCTATGGCGGCCAAGCAAACTTGCCTCGTATATTTAGAAAAGGTTTTGGGGAAACGTATTAAAACATAAAGGGAAAAGTATGGAAAATAGAAAGCCAGCAAAAGGCAGAGTTATCGTTCGTAAGATTGAAATGGAACGTAAAACCGAGAGTGGTATTATTCTTGCCAATGATACTGAAGTATCAGCTACCGAGAAGGCGGTAATTTTGGCCGTAGGCGAATGTAATCAACCATTTACTATTGGTGATGCCTGCTATGTACAAAGAGGCGGCTGCATTGATATTGGGTTTGGTGATTGGGTATGTGTAGAAAATGAAATCTTATATAGTGAGCCTTTATGACAAAAAAAACGACTGAAATTATCGCTTTAGAATTTAAAAACACTGTTTATTGTTTAGTGGAAGAAACTGAAAAAGTTAAAGAGTCATATTATAGAGAATATGAAAAATGGCGTAATCAATGGGAACTTGCGCGCAAGACTCCTGAAGAGCGCAAAGAAAATAAAGCTAATTTTGGTGAATATGAAGGCTTAGTTAAGTTTTAATATTTACAGGATAATTATTATGGAACATAGACAACAGCTTCGCTGGATTAAAGTAAATAATAAAACAATCTGTGAAAAGCTTGAGAATGGCGAGTGGGTTGAGCATGAAGAGCTGAACTCAAAACTCTCTAACTTCTTTCATGATTCTGACTTTGAGCCAAACAAGAAATCAAATATCATCATTAAGATGAATGTATAGGTATCACTATGGTAAAAATGACTTTTTTTTATATTTCTGGGTTTAAAGATACTTTTGAAGTGACTGAAGGTATGGACCTTTTGTTGATGGATAAGCTTGAAAAAGAAGGTTTTAAAAAGGGATTAACTATTAAAATCAACGGGAAACCAGTAATAGTTAATATGGGAAACGTTGAAAGAATAACAATAGAATAGGAAGAGCATGTTTTGCTTTAAGGCTTGTTCTCAAGAAGTTATACGATTACAAGAAGAAAATGCACGTTTGAAAGCAGATTGTGATGCGCAGATATCGCACTATGTTACAGAAGCCAATATAGCCAAGAACCGCTGGAGAGATGCTGAGACGCGGTATACCAATGCGCTTAAGCACAAAGAAGATGCACTTACTAAAATTGTTGAGCTTGAAAAGAAGTTAAAGGCTGACTATCACTATCAAGTAAATGATGCGGTATCAGGAGAGCCTCTTTTTTCAGAACCTATGCGATATAAAAGACCATCAAAGAAGAAAAAATAATGCGTAAATACTTTTGTGATAAATGTTCAATTGAACTGTTAGATTTTGATATTTCTAAAGCTTATGTAATAAGAAAGTTTTCTGAAAGTATGTATGTTTCAGGAGATTTTTTATGTCTTTGCAGGCAGTGTCTCAATGGATTATCAGAATATCTTCCTGAAGGCGAAGCGCGAGAAAATATATTGAAATAAAAAAAGGCTACCACCGTCAACTGATGATAACCTCGAAAGAAATAGATAAGTCACCGTTATTGTACCTTAAAATAATAATTTGTGTAATGTGCGTTTTTTTTCCTATATTGACGTAAAAAAGTCAGTGACCCTTGTGGGTGAGGAAGAGAACTATGTACAATTCGTTTCCGTCAGCTAATTCATTAACCGGCGATTTTACCGCTATTAAAGCAAAAATGGATGCTGATTATCAGAATAATCAGTCTATCTGGAACGTCTTTTGGACGCGTGCTAATCAGAACGTTCGTCTAGAAGCTGGTGACCCAACCATTATGAATGTGTGGGGCAACAATCCCGCAACGTTAGGTTCTTCAAGCTATTATATTAACCGTGCTCGTCCTATTGGTAACTCAATCTCTGGATACCAACGGCGTAACCGTAAAAGTACCGTCATAGTACCGCTTGAAAATGGTGATAATCTGACTGCTTCCCAGTTCACTAAGATCATCATGAACATTTACAAAAAAGAAAATGTGTATGAGATGATTTCAGAATCGTTTCATCAAGGTGCTATTATCTCTGGTATGAACCTTATGCAGGCCTATCTGGACTTTACTCATGATCCATTGAATGGGGACTTGAAATTTAAAACGTTAGCATATAACCAGTTTATGATAGACCCTTATTTTGTTGAGCCTACCGGGGAAGATGCGACTTTTATACGGGTTCGTTCCTATATGACCAAGCCACAGATTGCAGCAATTATGCCTGCTCAGTATTATGACGACATTATGAATTTGAATGGGAACCAGCAGGGTTCTTCGGTTGATGGTAGGTTTCAATATGAGGCTGCTGCTAAGGGGTATTCAATGACTCCTAAATTAGCATATGATGAATATTGGTATCGTGATTATCGCAATGCTGAGTTTCTGTATGACAAATTAACCGGTGAATCTATTGAGGTCACTGACCGTGACGATTTAAACGTCTCAGAACAGTTGTCTTTATATCCACAGTTATCGCTAATAAAGAAAATGGTCCCCACTGTTCGATTAGCGATAATGATACAAGACAAGGTGTTTTATGATGGCCCGAACCCCCTGGGTATTGATCGGTTCCCCTTCTCGATAGTCACCGGTTTCTATTCTAAATCGATGCCGTACATGTATAATCGTATCCAATCAATTATGACATCACTGATATCGCCACAAATATTATTCAATCGGCGTATTATACTTAATGCCGATTTTTTGGAGTCAGTTGTGTCGTCAGGGTGGATGTTTAAGCAAGGGGCCGTGTTAGATCCTAAGCACCTATTTCAAACAGGCGCTGGGCGATTAATACCATTGAAAGATACGGCAATACCATTGCAAGACGTTGTGCCAATACCAGCGCCACAAGTACCACCATCAGTGTTCCAACAACTTGATCTCTACGACAAACAACTCTTTGATGTTATTGGCTTTTCTCAAGAAAACATGGGAAAAGTGGTCGAGGATGACAGTTCTGGGTATCAGTCAGCGTTACGTACTGCTGCTGGATTAACTGCGTTACAACCGATATTTGATCGTCTTGATTTAGCACAGAATATTTTAGGTGATATTGTTTTGGAGATTATTCAAAAGAACTGGACGCCTGCTAAAGTAAGAAAATATTTAGAAGGTGAAGAACCGTCACCCCACTTTTATGATCTTTCTTTTGGTAAGTACCATTGTGTAACTGAACTTGGCTTTAACACAGAAACGCAGATACAAATGGAATTTGCACAGTTGCTCAAGCTTCGTGAAATTGGGGTTAATATTCCCGATTCAGCATTAATTAGAAAAGCTACCCTTCAAGGAAAAAATGAACTTATACAAGAGATGCAGCAGATGTCCCAACAAAAACAACAAATGGAACAAATGCAAATGCAGGCACAGGTACAACAACTTCAATCACAAGCAGATCTTTCTAAAGCACAAGCAATGTCATTCATTGGTTCATACGAAGAAAGGCATTCCCGTGTCCAAGAAAACAGAGCGCTTGCTGTTGAGAAGCAACACGAAGCCAACAGAGCTGATTCAGCAGCAATGCTTGATAGGGTTAGAGCGCTTAAGGAGCTTGAAAGCTTGGATTTGGCGCACCTTGAAAAGATTATTGCAATTTCCAATGCGCTTAAAGCAGCGGAACAAAGCCAAGTGCAAGCAAATAAGCAAGAAATCCAAGAGCAGAAATTAGAAGAATCTCAGCCTTTGCAGAATAGTTCTGCTCAGGAGATAGAGGGTACAACCTTGTAGTTAATGACTACAGTATCTGAAAGGAGCCGACTATGGCAAAGAAGAGACATTACTCTTCAGAAAAAATAGTAGAGCGACCAAATTACGGCCGAACTACTCAATTAAAACGTGATGAAGGTGGATATCAAGAAGTTTCAAATAAAGGAGCCAACATGGCACACAAAAAAGGTATGATGCCTAACAATCCAAAAGCATCATTAATTCAAGAAGATTGGTCACAACCAGCATTATGCCCACGAGGCGTGCATGAAATGAGACTTGATGCTCCAGTTAAAGGTCATAAATCAGGAAGACTAGGCGATCTCTATGCACAAGTAGAAAAAACCAGCCGTGAAGATCAAGCTATCTTTGATAAACTCACCGATCCTACTAACTGGTAAAGTTTCTATTTGTATTAAAGGGAGAAAGCTATGCCTGCACAAATACGTCCAATAGCGAAGTTGTCTAAAATGCTTTATAGTATTTTAAAGACGCCTGATGTTCTTCAGCAAAAGAATCAACCGCAGCCTACTGAACGTCAGCGCAAGGAATGGGCTTCTACGTACAGTAAATCTATGACTCGATAGATACTACTCCGCTGGGTGGGAATGGCTCACCTGGCGGGGTATAAAAAGGAATGTTATGGTAAAGAAGAAAAGTATTATTACACATCTTGAAAAAGACGTTAAAGACTTTAAGCATGAGATTAAAGAAGATAAATCGTTGCTTAAAAAGTTAAAGAAGCCTAAGTCTAAGAAAAAAGGAAAGTAATGCCTTACGCAAAGCGATCTGATTCTAAGAAAAAGAAAAGAGCTGTTATGAAAGAGCGGATGCATGCTTTTAAAGAAGGAAAGATGCATGCTGGTTCTAAGACAGGGCCTTTGGTTACCGATTTAAAACAAGCGATTGCCATTGGTTTATTTCAAAGTGGGCAATTTAAGAAGAAAAAAGAATCTGCCAAGCATGAATCTAAGGGCTATGAAATTCAAGAGAAGTTTGAAAAAGCTCGTAAAGATGCAGAAAAACGAGAAAAAAAACATAAAAAAAAATAAAGAGCTTCTGCTTTTTATGTACTACTTAGCGCCTCTGAACCTTGCTTTTCAGGGGCGTTTTTCGTATGGTAAGTCACATTAAAAAGGGGATGAGTATGAAAAAATGTGACGTACATAATTGTGCAGAAGATATTAGAGTATGGTGTTATAATACGTATGGTGATAATGGATTGTGTAAATTTCATTCTCAGGATTTACCAACCTACTCTGAAAAAGAAGAAATTTTAGCTGAGAAAATGGCTGAAAAAAGGAGAAAGTTTGGACATCAATAAGTTATCTGCTCTTTATGCCATTGAATCGAAAAAAGAATACGAACAAAAGTTAGAAGAAATTAAAGCTATCAATGCGCAACAATCGCAGGTTCGCTTTAAGGCGCTCAATGATACTGCTCAAGAAGCAACCAAAAGACCACCGTATGATAACAGAGACTTTTATTTAGTTTTGGTTATGACTAATGACCCCGGGCAAGATAATAAACCCGTAGATCGCATCTTTGTTCGTCTTTCATGCCCTACACCGGCCTACAATCAAGTTGTATATAAATATCATCACAAATCTTCATCGCTTGAATATTTATGGACGTTACCTCGTAAAGCAATATACGAAAGTGTGATTGCAAACAAGGTGTACTATTTAACCAATAAGGCAACGAAAGTTCTTGCTTCGTGGTGCTTGATGCTTGAATCAGGAAAACTTCTTGAATGGGCAAAGAAAGAGAATGGGGAAAAACCTGACGCTATTATTAAAACAGGCAATGATAAACCAGTTATAGAAACAATACATTAAAGGGAAAAGTATGGTAGACGAAAATACACTGGATCAAGTCGTTCAAGAACAATTAGAAGCAGCAGCGCCCAGCGTTGTTGAAGAATCTAAAGAGGATAAGGTAAAACAGAACCTTATTGCTATGCGCAAGAAACTAGAAGCTGAAGAGTATGCGCGTAAAGAGCTTGAGCGCCAACTTGAAGAAGCAAAGCGCAATCAAATGCAACCGCAGTATCAACACGCTCAAAATCAGCCCGAGGAAGAAGAAGAAGGGGATCCTGATGACTTTGTTCCACAAAAGGCTTTGCGTAAAACCACGAAGAAATTTGGCTCCCAATTGAGTGAGGCGCAACAAAAGCTTAAACAAATGGAAGATAAGCTTGCATACTTAGAAGCAAAAGCAGAACTTGATGCTATTAAAGACTTTAAAGAAGTAGTTACTGATGACAATATTAAGACTTTTGCTCGGTTATACCAAGATGATTATGAAACAGTTATGGCTAATCCTAATTTAAAAGGTAAAGCCAAAACACTGTACAACATGATCAAGAATTATGGTATCACTTCAGCCGCTCCGCTGTTAAAACAAGCGCAGACTATTAAAGCAGTTGATAACAAAATAGAAGCAAATAGACTAAAACCAGGCGCTGCTGCTTCAGCACCAATCTCACATTCTCCATTGACCAATGCGTCTCGCTACAATTCAGAAGGACGATTGATTCTTTCAGAAGAAGAAGCACGCAGAATCAACCTTGAAACCCGTCGTAAAATAGATGGTTTTCGCGTTTAATGAGACCTTGTTTACTTTTTTTCATTGTGGCTAGGCGATTGAGTTAATCCTTTCTCGCTTAGCCACACAAATATATGGCAAGATTATGAAATGAATTAAATTTTCTAGATGGTAAAAACACAGTGAACCATAAGTAGATGAAAGTCGGCAGACAGTTGTCGACAACTGGTCACAAAACTAACAGCAGTATCTTGCCTATCCATTTTTATTTGTGTCATTTGGTTTTTTTGTTCTAATATCCCTATCGAGCGTAAACGAGATGGTCGCTCAGTCTCACAAACATATCGGGTGTAAGCAGCTTCACCCACTGCAAAATACACAGGTGTGAGGAGCTTCACCTACTCCGCAATGTAACAAAACATATCGCTATCTCTTTCTGTTTTAGGAGTGACTATGATCAATAGTCCTAACAACCTACCACCAGAAGTGCAGGCAACAGCAGATGAGCAGTTATTAGCGGTGAGGACTCCTCGCTTGATCTATAAACTTGCTGCAATGCAAAAAACCCTGCCTTCAAAAGGTGGTACTACTTTAAGAAGTTCACGCTATGACCGTTTACCAACAGCGGTTGTTCCGTTATCGGCTGATGGAGCACCTATTCCAAGTACTCCATTGAATCGTGTGGACATCGATGCAACAGTTTCTTTCTATGGCCTTTATAGCGCCATAAACCAACGCGTATTCTTGCAAAACCAAGATATGGTACTTGCTGAAGTATCGCAGCTGATGGGCTTATCACTTCGTATGTCCGAGGATCAGCTGTGTAGAGACGCTTTAGCAGCGAGTGCTTCCGTGTATTACTGTACTGGTGGTAATAATGGAGATAACCCAACCAATTTAGGCCTCTCAGACATACAAACCGTTGTATCAGCCCTTATGAGTGCAGATGGCAACATGATATTGGAGAGCCAGATCGGGGAAGACCGCTTTGGAACGGCTCCCGTGCCAGATGCCTTTGTTGCATTTGGTCATACAGAGCTTTCAAAGAGTCTTTCCAACACTCCTGGATTTACAAGCAAGTGGAACTACCCATCAGCAGCTACTTCTCGATTAGGTAGCGAATGGGGCGTCATCGAAAATATGAGATTCTTCTTGTCATCCCAAGGTCTTAAATATGCAAACAAAACCAACCTTGGTAACACGCTGTATTCAATTATGATGTGTGCTATGGAAGCTTATGGGTGCGTATATCAAGATAACTTCTCCTCAAGAATCATTTATCTTGGGCCTGAATTCTCCGATCCACTCATGCAAAACGTTACAATTGGGTACACCATGGCTGAGGTAAGCAGGGTGTATAACGATTTATGGATCGTTCAAACCTATTGTTCATTATAAGGAGACACCATGTCAGTAGTTTTTTCAGGAACTGTACAAGGGGTGTTTACCCAAGTTGCTGGTAACCCAGCTAAAAATCTCGTAATTCGTGAGAATGTAGATTGGATTATTGTATCAAACCAAACACAAATCGCCGCTCAAACTGCTTCAACTGGATATGAGTTTAAATGGCAATATGGCATGGCTCCTGGTACTGGTATTGAATATAAATCAAATGCTGGTAGCACCGCGGTTAATACCGTATGGCTTACTTCAGGTGGATTTACTCTTTTTGATACTACCAACAACGTACCTGGCGCATCAATTGCTTTAACTGCTGTTTCAGCTGCTGCTACTCCAGTAGTATCAACTGCTAATACTGCAGGATTGAGCAACGGTGATGTTGTTCGTTTGTTCAATGTGACAGGCGCTCAACAATTGGGTGGTTTGGATTTCACGGTAGGTAACATCGTAGCTAATACTTCATTTGAATTAGCGTACATGAGACAAATCGTTGCTGGTACTAATGGTACCTGGCGAAGAATACCATATGATCCATACTTCTATCCGCCATACCGTGTTATATCTGCAATTGCTTCTTCAACCTTGAATGGTCGTAATGTAGCTATTGTAAGTATGACGGTTACTCATAATTATACCGTAGGTCAGAAGA
>Ga0070749_10003149_pt1 | contig 11057 bp, 15 predicted proteins | sample VirMetDEL_Nov_18_FD_75180 | JGI IMG/M metagenome (GOLD analysis project Ga0070749, IMG submission 75180) | Aqueous microbial communities from the Delaware River and Bay under freshwater to marine salinity gradient to study organic matter... | ecosystem: Environmental > Aquatic > Marine >...
GCCCTCACCAATAAACAGTCTATCACCGTTATTGCCTTGCGTACCAGTACCATAAGTATAAGCTAATTCACCTAGTTTTAGCGTTGATGGAGCCGAAGTATTTGCACTTCTTTTTATCTGAATAATTGTTGACATTTAATGCTCCTAAAAATTGCCTCCATTAAAGACCAATGTTCCTGTAGTGGTCTCTAACTCGTTTTTTGTTACGAATTTATCTGAAGAACCATCATATTGTAATAAAGCGCCATCTGTTAGTGTAGAAGAATCTACATCCGTCAAACTTCGTAATCTGTTTACATTTGTTACAGATACATTTGTACTTGGTACCTGTACAGATACTTGTTGTGGTACTGACGATATCAGCGGTGCCTTTATGCTAGCTCTAACACCACCAGTTTGGTTAATAACTGCTTTTACCATTTATGGTCCTCTCTCTTTTGTAATATTTATAATGAAAATGTATTGAAGAAAGACTAAACTTTTGGACTTATAGTAATAATACCTTCAATTACTCTAGTAACTGTACTATCAGCGGTCTTTGTGATATAAACATCATAGACATATCGTGCTGGTGCGTCTAAAGCTGCGGTTTGACTATCTGTTAAAGATAAAGAAATGACACCTGTAGTAGTGTCACTAGCAATCGTTGTGGTAATTGTTGTGTTTGAAGATGACCCATAAGCATCAGCCATTTTGGCCGTTGCTGTGTAACCATCTAAATCAACGGCATCACCGTCTGAATTAGTTACAGTTACATCTGAGGTAAATGTTGCCCCTTGGTCTATTCTAAGATTTGCTACTGCTGCCATTGAATTGTTTTATACCTTCTGCAATTTTTTCGTTGTAGTAATTTGTTAGTACATCAATTTTTTCCAATTCAATTTCATGTCGCACTTTAGATGTTTGTAATTCTTGTCTAGCCGCAATAGTGTTTCTAAGGGCTAAAGGAAGAACATCTAAATCATAGTCTTTTCCATCAATTGTTATAACATTTTTTGGTTGTTCACTCATAATTATAGCTTTTTGTTTTCTCTTTTTAATTGTTGAATTAATTTAGTTTTAGTAAGTCTTTTATCTAACTCAACACCAATTGAACGACCAAGTTTTTCTAACTCGGCCTTTGTTTTCTTTTCAATACCTTTGAGGTCAAGTTGTTCAACCTTTTTAGTTAACACTAAAGGTTTAGGTGAAAAGAAGTCTTTAATTTTACTAAAAATATTCATAATTTCCTCTTGTCTATATGGTTATTTATAATGGAATGAATGAGGGAGTATCAGATTTATCTTCAATAGACAAATCAAAAGCAATAGTTATTCTTTCACCCTCTCCTTCGTATTTGTCTGTATAATGAGGTAAACAGTTTTGAAATAGTGTAATTTTTCCAGTTTCATTTTTTGAACTTATAATCTTTGGGTCATTGATTTGATTTTGTGGATTTATGTAATGGGTGTTTGTGTTTTTTGATTTAACACATATATGTCCACCTAGATAAGTGTAAGGTCCTACTGAATGAATATGTGGTTTTATTTGTTCGCCTTTTCTCATTACATTAGCCCAACATTGTATATAAATTTGTTTATCTATGTTCACTTTTAGATTATTTAAAAACTGTTTATGCACTTCTTTAATTTGTTTTTTAACCTTTTTAATTTCTGGATTGTTAAATGCTAATAAATTAAAATTTTCGTAGCGTGAAGTTAAACTATTATCGCCTAGTCCTGTAAAAGCATCTATTGTTTTTTCAGATTTATTCGACACAGGATATTTTTTAATTATCTCTTTTTCTTTTTTTAAAATAAATTTAGATATTTTTTCAAAATCAATATTTTCTAAAAAAGTTTCACCTAACACATACTCATACCGAGGAGCAAAAGGAGATAAAGGCGGTTCGTTTTTAAAAATAAAAAATGTAAAAGGTTGCATTACTCAAAATCCTCAAAGGTCATTGCTTTGGAACTGTGGCCGCCTTTATTAGGTTTAACCGCTTGAGGTTTCCATATTTGTTTAAAGTTAAATGATACTGAAACTCTATGCCCTTTATTACCCCTTAAATTACTCATATTCATTTCCACTTCGTGTGTTAACCAACCAGGAAACATAATCAATCTTCCTTCAACAGCATGATAATATACTTCTCTAAGCTGATGATTTTGTCTTTTTGTTTTTGGGTTAAAATTAGGTATATCTAAAGCTCTTGCTGGAGCTGGGTCTGTAAACCAGATATTTCCACAATCTTTTGGACATTGAATATAATATACACCAGACCATAAAGCACCTGGATGAACATGATTTCTATTGTGAGCATATTTGTAATTTACATTTGCCCACATATTATCTAACATTGGTGTAGTATTAGGTTCATAATCTTCATCTTTAAAAATTTCATTTTGCATTTTAAATAATTCATCTACAAGAGGTTTAAATTCTTTTCTTTGGTGCATACTTACAGCACTATGCCAGCCTGTAGTATTTGACCTTTTAATACCCTTTTCGTCTTCATCTTTCCATTTGTAAATATCTTTTAGAAGTTGTTTATTCAACTCTTTTGAATTTTCAATATCTTTAAAATAGATAGTTGTCGGATACCATAACTCTCTATAGAGTTTATTTTTTTCAAGCATTATAAAAAATCCTATACAAATGTTGGACCATGAATCCAGCCTACGATAGCGTGTCTTGTACCTTTTGTAATTTTAGTAATTTTATGAGGTATAAAAGACGGGTAGATGATACATACACCTTTTTGCCTTAAAGCATTTTTATCAACATTGGAACCTATAAATTCAATATCGCCGCCCTCATATTCAGAACTATCAGATAATTGTATAGTAAAACTTAATTTTCTATGACACACTTTATTACCTAAATCTGTGTGCCAATCGTAATGACCGCCCTTTTTATATCTCATCACCATTGGAGCATCATTGTCTAAAAATCCAGACAATTGAAATTTAAATCTAGCCCCATTAGCTTGTTGTGCTAATTCTAATACTCTTGTAATTGGCCATCCTTTTTCGTTGACAGGACAAACTTGTTGTTCTACATTTCGAACTTTTTTATTTACTCCTCCACCGATTGTTTCTCCAGAAAGCCATAATTCTTCTACAAGCTTATCTACAATTGCATCACATTGTTTATTATCAAAGAACTGTGCGTGTAAAATAGAACAAAACTGGTCGTTTGATTTAATTTGTACGCCGTCATTTTCAGGTTCTTTAATATTTTTTTTTGTTTTGGTTTTCGCCATTATATACTCCTATTCAGTTTTTGTAATATTATCACTTAATACACATTGCATATTAAAATGTATAAACCTAAATTTTTCTTTACCTTTATGACTCATATATGAATGAGGTAAGTAAGAAGGAAACAAATACAAATCGCCTGGTTTTACATTATATTTAATTTGGTGTTGACCATATGATATTTGTTTTTTATCTTTTAATCTCAAATCTGTCATTATTTTTCCAGGTCTGGGGTCATGGAATAAAGGAAAAGATGTTTTATCAGAACATTTTAAAAAATAAAAGCCTGATACATGATTATTACCATGTACATGAATATCATGGTATCCACCTTCTTTTGGAAATTCTTGTACCCACAATTCAGTTAATAAAGGTGACCTACCATCCAAATCATATCCTAATTTACTTAAAAAACTCCAAGACATATTTAAAATATGTTTTGAAAAGTCTAAAAAATCAGGATAAGTCCATAGATTATCACTATGATACGAATTGGGTTTTATTTTGTCTTTTGAGTGTTTTTTAATTAAATCATTTATAATTGGGTCACACTTTTTGTCTAAATGTAACCAACTATCATCAAATGTTTTAAATACTGGTGTTTTAAATAATTCATTAAATTGCATTATAATATCCTATCACTTTTACATCATTTTGGCAATGTTTATTTAATTATTTATGCTTAGCCATTTTAGACGCATTAGGTAATGTATTTGCATTATTTACTAAGCCGGCTCCTGTGCCTGGCAATTTTTTATCCTTAATACCGAAACCTTTACCAAAGTTGTTTGTTACTTCTAATAATTGTTCATAAATCTTTCTATTTCTGATACCTTTTAAATGATTAGATTCTTCAACTTCATCTTTTGTAGGTTCTCTATTTAATGGTACACCTTTTGGATTCATATGTTGCATCACTTTACCCTCATTAGCTGCTTGCAACCAATCTTTCATATTCATGGATTTATTGGGTTTATATTCTTGTTGCCATGCTCCTGTAAATTTATTTTGTACCATTTTACCCTTACCGGCAGGCGCTTTAGGTTTTCTATACCACCATTCAGAAATAGCTTTTCGCATTTGAATGGCCTTTTTCATAAATTCTTTTGGATTGTCTTTAAAAGATTGATAATCTTCTACATTTTGCTGAGCTAATTCTCGCATAATGTTTTCTCTACGCCAACGCCAATCTCTTTGGTCTACGGACTCTTTAAATTTATCTTCAAATTCTTTTAAATCATGTATAGTTTTTTCACCTTTAGCGACTTGTTCTTTTAACTCAGCGTATGCGTGAAGATTGTGTACTTCCCATTCATAGTTTTTGGGAAGGCCGTATTTCCAGCTTGTGGGGATTCCGTTTTTATTTGCCATTTCAGTTCCTAATTATATTTTTATTATATTATTTATGACCATTGTAAAGATACGCCGTGTATCTTTACTACATCATTAGCCAATGCTAATTTCCATCTCATAGTCTGACCTGTAGGTTGACCAGAAATATCTGTTTGACCTGTTAAAATTCTTTGTCCACTTGTACCTGTTACATAACCTGAATCTGATAATGTTGCATTTGTAAATGTTGTTCCGCCATCTCTGGATACTGAAGCAATTATATCTGTGTTTAATGTAGGTGTTCCTACATCTTCCTCAAATACCACAATTCGAGCTGTTGAAGCTTCAGATGAAGCAGTAAATCCTGTTGACACAATAGTTGTAGAAGTTGCAACTGTGGCAGATGCTGACAATAATACATAACCGTCATTTCCTTTAGCGTTTTGAGTTGGAGCTGTCCTTACAGCATCACCGGCTTCTGTAGAAGCTGGATTAGCATATTGTGGGTCATTTGCTGAACCATGACCAGTTTGAAAACCTGACCATGAACTTGCTGTTGAACCTGAACTTACACTTGGATTTCCGTAATAAGACGAACCGCCACCGCCGCCTCTATAACATGATTGAGGAGTACCACCGTGACCACCGCCACCGTCTCCATAAAAACCACCGCCGCCACCGCCTCTATTTTGGTCAGTTCCATCAACAGTACCGCCGTATAAAAATCCGCCTGGAGATGTCTGACCTGAACAAACAGCACCTTGACCACCTGCTGATTGTGAACCGCCACCACCTTGTAAATTTCCTGAAGGTTTTGATGTCGCACTTGTTTGAGCTGCTGAGTTACCACCAACATAACCTGTTAGTCCACCGCCTGCGCCACCAAATGCGTAGTCGCCATCATATCGAGTATCATATCCACCAAAAGCTGGGTGAGTACCAGAAGCAAAGTGACCGCCGCCACCTCCACCGCCACCTGCGATTAAGTAAATACTTGGTGTTAAACCTGGAGCTGGATTACCTTGTCCTTCTGAGTAAGAAGCACCATTTGACATAATAGCAGAAAATCCTCCGCCGGCGCCTGTACCGGTAGTAGAACCACCATTACCTCCGCCCCCAGCACCGCCAAATATAGCAGCACATTTAGCACTTTCTCCACCTTCTCCTACATACACATCAAATACTGTTCCTGGTGAAGTTGCAATTGTGCCTTCAACATAGCCTCCGCCACCGCCGCCAACTGCTTCGCAACTTGTTCCGTTGCCGCCGTGGTCTCCGCCACCGCCACCAGCCCCCCACATTTTAACATCCATTGATGTGAAACCTGATGGAACTGTAAATTCTCCAGCAGTTGATGTTCCTTGGCCTGGATTTGCACCAGCAGTTGATGTATCTGGTTCTGTAATTGAAGAAATACTAAATCCAGCTGAAATATCAATTGCGACGCCGTTTTGATAATAATCACCTGTACCACAGTAAGTATCATTAGAACCTTCTGCTTCGTCTGTACCTGATTCATCATTGAATTCATCTACAACACCGTCAACAAGGTTGAATACTGTTAATCCCTCATTTACGGCCATTTTGAAACCTAAAAGAGAGATGTTAAATGCGTTTTTATCTACATCAGCACCAGTACCAACTGTTGCATCAATGTTATCTGAGGTAATTTTCGTTGTCATACTTCTATTTATCTCCCTATGCCGGCAACTCTCTAATTTGTATTGCTACTCCAGATGCTGGAGCAGTTGTAAAGGTTAAAGTGGTACCGGAAATTGTATAGTCGGTTGTTGGTTTTTGACAAACACCATTTTCGAATACTAAAACCGAATCAACTGTTACACCACTTGTAACTGTGAAATCTGTTGTTGTGCCATCTCCTGTATCATTTCTTGTTACTGAAGCTTTTACAATGTTACTTGTTTGAATCCATTTTACTTGTGTCGCTGATGAATCGTAAACTAAAAATCTATCATCTGTGGCAGCTCTTGTATTTAATTCGTTTAATGATGTGAATGTCGCATCACCAACAATAGCTCCGTCATATGCAATGCCTAAGTAAATTAAAAAAACTGTTTCGCCACTTGCTGGCGCTTCTGTAAATACAATTTGTGTTCCGCCGGTTGCTAAGTTATAGGCAGATGAAGGCTCTTGTACAACACCTGATACGGATACTAAAATTGAGCTAGTCGAAGCAACAGTATAGTCTAAAGTGAAAGTAGTCGTACTACCATCAGCAGTAATAGACTGTCTTTCAAATGCTCCGTATTGTGGTTCTCTACCTAAATATGCCATCTATTTACCTTACTATTCGTTTAACTGTGCAACTGTTTTTCCAAAGAAACCAGTAGTTTCGTCAACCTTTCTTGTTTCTCCCTCAGCGTTTGGGTTAAAAACTGCATCTTCCGGTAACTGAGTAATTACTGTACCATCAGGTTTTCTTAATCTAGCGCCTGTTTGAGGTGTATTGTTAACTTTTGCTTTTGTTTCTGATAATCTTTCTACAGCCATTTTTTTAACTCCATTGTAAAGATACACCGTGTATCTTTGTTTGGTTATTAGCCAATGCCAATTTCCATCTCATAGTCTGACCTGTAGGTTGACCAGAAATATCTGCTTGACCTGTTAAAATTCTTTGTCCTGAACTTCCTGTTACATATCCACTATCACTCAAAGTAGCTGAAGTGAATGTTGTTCCACCATCTCTGGATATTGAAGCAATAATATCGGTGTTCAATGTTGGAGTATCAACATCTTCTTCAAATATTACGATACGAGCTGATGAAGCTTCTGCTGATGAAGTAAATCCTGTAGATACAATTGTTGTTGAAGAAACTACTTGAGGAGTATATGAACCTGTAATTAATACATAACCATCTTCACCATGTGTTTCGACATTGTGTGGTGCGCCTTCGTTTGTTCCTGCAACATAACCTGGTTGACCTGTACCAGCACCACTTGTTTGTGAACCTGCTGTTTGTGATGCTCCTGACAAACCAGGATAACCTTGATATCCTGAACCGCCTCCGCCAGCTCTGTGTAGACTCGGTTTTGAACCGCCACCGCCGCCATAATATCCTGCACCGCCACCACCTGTAGCATTATCTCCTGCATTACCGCCTTGGAATAATGAACCACCTTGAGCAGCACCTGTAGCTTGACCGCCGCCTGATTGGCCGCCACCGCCACCATTATCACCGTTTGCACTTGTTTGAGCTGAAGTTGTATCGCCTGCATGGCCTGTATCACCACCGCCTGCACCTCCATATGCGTCAAAACCACCGCCGCCACCTGAACCTGCAACAATGTATGCCTGAGGAGCTGAACTTAATCCTGGATAATCAGATGTGAATACTCCTGATAAACCGCCGCCACCAGCCGCACCTGTTGGTGAAATTGTTTGGCCGCCGCCAGCAAGCGCTCTTGCTGAATGTGAAGGAGTTGGACTAGTATCATAAGCCCCGCCTTCTCCTGCTGAAACTCTTAAATTTTGACCTGATGTCACTGCTAAATTACCTGTGGTATATCCACCGCCGCCACCGCCATCATTTAGGGGAGAATCGTTACTTCCACCGCCACCTGCACCCCACACTTTAATAGTTGCTGATGTCATTCCACTTGGAACTGTAAAGGTACCAAAAACACCAGCGCCATAAGTTGGATTTGTTTGTGCTGTTGATGTGTCTGGTTCTGTGATAGTTGTAGTTGAGAATCCTGCTGATATAGCTACAGGACTACCATCTGCTAAATTTGTATAGAAATCGCTTGTGCCACAATAAGTGTCATTTGAACCTTCGGCCTCGTCTGTTCCAGATTCATCATTGAATTCATCTACGACACCATCTACTAAATTAAATACTGTAAGGCCTTCATTAACGGCCATTTTAAATCCTAATAAAGATACATTAAATTTATTTGAATTAATATCTGATTCTAAAGCAGATGTATCTACTGTTAATTTACCAGAATCAATAGCCGCACTAGGAGAAATGTCAGCGTTGACAATAGAACCGTCTTCGATTTTTGAACTATCGACTACGCCTGTGCCTAATGCTTGTTTTGTTACTTTAGTTAATGCCATTTTTTTTATACCTTACTATTATTTATTAAGCCCATTGTAAAGATACACCATGAATTCTAACTTCATTATTTGCTAAAGCTAATTTCCATCTCATAGTTTGTCCTGTTGGTTGGCCAGAGATTGTAGCTTGACCTGTTAAAATTCTTTGTCCACTTGAACCTGTTACATAACCTGAATCTGTTAATGTTGCATTTGTAAATGTTGTTCCACCATCTCTACTAATACTAGCTATAATGTCTGTATTAATCGTTGGTGTATCGACATCTTCTTCAAATACCACAATTCGAGCTGTTGAAGCTTCAGATGTAGCAGTAAATCCTTGAGATACAATTGTTGTACTAGCAATTGAAGTTGGTACTGATGTTCCTGTCAATAATACATAACCGTCACCACCTGATTCTCCGTTACCGCCTGGACCTGGAGGACCTTCACCACCTTGGCCAATACTTCCGAATGCTGGATTTGGTAAACCTGGATATTCTGGTTGTGGAGAACCGCCTGATGTATTGGCTGAACCTGAGTTTGTTGAACCTGAACTTAATAATGGACTTGATATGTATGATGAACCACCACCGCCACCAGCGTGTTCGCCTGGTGTAGTACCGCCTGCACCACCTCCATAATAACCGGCACCACCACCGCCGCCACCGTTATTTGTTGTCGCACCGTATAAAAATCCTCCTGTATTATTAGGACTTGGACCGCCTTGAGATTGTGTACCGCCGCCGCCAGCTAAAATACCTGTACCTGTACCACCTTGTGAACCTCCACCAGCGCCGCCAGGACCTTGTGCATTATTGTGACCGCCACCGCCGCCACCTGCACCTGCAATAATTAATAAGTTTGGAGTTGATGCTGAGGGTAATGATGTACCGTCTGTAACACCTGATAATCCGCCACCTGAACCGTATGGACCATAACCACCGCCTTTTAAATTATTCTGTGGAACAGATTGCTGAGGATGAACACCACCTAAACCACCTTCGGAACCTCCGTCAACTTGACCTCTTGCACCCTCACCTACTATTATTTCAAGTGATTGACCTGGAGAAACAGTAGCTACACCACTAGCATAACCACCGCCGCCACCTACTGGACTTCCTGGGTCACCAAAACCTCCTGAACCGCCTGCCCCCCAAGTTTTAATTGTAAGTGCCGTCAATCCAACTGGTACTGTAAATGAACCGTATGTACCAGTTTGATGTGCTGGATTTGTTTGGGCTGTTGATGTGTCTGGTTCTGTAACTGATGCAATTGCAAATCCGGCTGAAATCGGGGTTGCACAACCAAGCACTAAGTTAGAGTAATAATCACCATTACCACAGTAAGTATCATTAGAACCTTCCGCTTCGTCTGTTCCTGATTCATCATTGAATTCGTCAACAACACCATCTACTAAATTGAAAACAGTCAAGCCTTCATTGACTGCCATTTTGAAACCTAAAAGTGAAATATTTAATGCGTTTGTATCTTGTTGAGATGTATCAATAGCTTTAAATGAACCATCACCTGCTAAAAATACAGAACCTGAACCTGGAGCACTTAAAGCATTTACATTAACTTTACCTACTGTAGAAATTGTATCTAATTTTGTATCTACGATTGCGGCTGAATTGTTAATATCTGCGTTTACAATAGTACCATCAGCAATTTTAGCTGATGTAATAGCACCGTCTGTAACTGTTGTGATTTGTGAATCGAAAACGCCAGGATTTAAAATTACAATCGCATGACCGTTTGTTGGTGCTGAAGTAAAAGTAATTCTTCTTAATCTGTTTGAACCGTCTAAACCTACAGTATAATCAGTTGTATCAAATTGTCTTACATCATTTACAAATACTTGAATGTCATTGCCTGAACCGGCAGGAATATTACTACTAACATCAAAGGTAGTAGTTGAGCCATCACCCGTGAATGTATTTTTTTCTGTAATACTCCTTCTTATATTTGAAGGATTTTTTCCAATATAAGGCATTAATATTCCCTCTCTTAATTCTTATTAAACATCTTCAAGTACAGATAGTACAGCATCTACAGTAGATGTTGAACTTGCTGAAACTCTAATTACATCTCCAGCCGTACCATTATTTTGTAACACAATTTTGTTCCCCGCCATAATTTCCAATGAGGATCCGGCAGGAATTGTTGCATCTTTAATAATGTGAGCGTCTGTTCCATCATAACCGTCTAAGAAAACACTAGCGGTACAACCAGTATTAGTTGTATTTGATAAAGTGATACCGATAACGATACTTTCTAAGGCAGATGAACCAGAACCAGCAGGAGTAGTGTATAAAGCGTCCGCACTAGCTCCTGTGCTAGTACCTGCGCCGTTTACTACATATCTTTTAAAATCGTTTGCCATGGTTTCTTCCTATTATTTATACTTCTATTTATAC
>Ga0070749_10003150_pt1 | contig 11056 bp, 15 predicted proteins | sample VirMetDEL_Nov_18_FD_75180 | JGI IMG/M metagenome (GOLD analysis project Ga0070749, IMG submission 75180) | Aqueous microbial communities from the Delaware River and Bay under freshwater to marine salinity gradient to study organic matter... | ecosystem: Environmental > Aquatic > Marine >...
ATGGAACAGTGCCAGACACAGTGGCTCTTGGCACGGCCTTTAAGACGCTATTTCCAGGCACGATGGTTAGTGCGGAAAACATGAGAAACTTTGCCAGCGAAGTCCTTGGCGCTCAACTACAGGACTTTCAAAGTGCTGCCTATTTTCCAGCGAACAAGACTATTAGCAGGACCAAGTTAGAGAATCCCAACAAGATTCAACCCTCTGACCTTTACAGCATGACTGTTCCTGGCCCTGATGGGAAACCAACGACCAAAGAGGTTTTTGTGTTAGATTACTTCATGAACGCTGATGGGTTACAACTTAAGGTGATCACTAAAGATAAGCTAATGGAAAGCTGGAAACTTAAAAATTCAAGGGCTAATCGTGGCTGATCTTTTTAACGAAGAAGACATAGAAACTGTTTCTGCTAGAGACATTATGGGGCTAGATCCTTCCGTCGAGGGGTTTACGCAAGAGATCGATCCGACTGTCTCAAGTGGCCCCTCCTTGGCAGAGGATCTGCAAACTGTACTCGGCAATCGACGCTCCGCCGACGAAGCATTTTTTGGTAACATACAAGACCCTTTGCAGCTTGCCGACTCTATGGGTGCAGAAAACTTCTCATTAGATGCGGTAACTCAACAGCAACCTAATACCGCTTTGGTCGACTTCTTGTCGCAGGGCATGGGTATTGGTCCTGGCGGTGGGACTGTACCTATGGAAGTTCTAGATCAAGGCGTGGCCTCTCCGTCTGAAGGCTTTCGTTTACTAAAAGAAAAGGCAGATCAGGGGATGCAAGTCCTTGGTCCTGGTGATATCCCAATTGACTTTGATAACCCAGCCTTTCCAGAGGGGCTTCGTTCTAATATCGAGGGAACTTTCGATACCGCAGCAGAGAAAATCCTGTTCTTAAAAGATGTTTTTGACTCAGACCCTCGCTTTGATGGCTACGATGTTGCACGTTTAAACTCAAGTAATGATGTTGGGGCTGTACCTTCTGATTCTGAAATCATGGTCTACTTGCCACACACTGGCTACTGGCACGTAGTAGATCCTTCAGGTGTGTTTAATTCACCTCAAGAAGTCCTTTCTGAGATAGCAGAAAACCCAGAGACGGTACTACCAGCAGCAGCAGGTGTTATGACTGGCGGTAGTTCGATGCTAGTTGGAGCAGCAGCCGAAGCTGGTATGGGGTTTTTGGTAGAAGCTGTTAGGCAAGGACTAAAGAACTATCATGTTGGCGGTAAGGTTGAGGGTGTCGGAGACATTGACACAACCTCAATTGCTATCAACACGCTGGCACCTATGATCCCAGGTGGCTCTCAGCGCTTAATGAAAAAGGGTACTAAGAAAGCTGGCGCAGTCGGAAAGGCAAAGGCGCTTGATGCGCTAAGTACAGTAGCGAACCCTCTACGCACACCATCTGCAATCATTCGTGATATTCCAAACGTAGTGAAGCGAGCTTTCTCGGAAGAGGGAGACGGCCTTATGGGTCCGGTAAGAAAGCTGCTAGAACCTATTAAGGACAGCACTGGCAAGACAACAGGGAAGGTTTTAGGGCAAGAATTTTTTGATGAAGTTCTTGATGCGACTGGTTCTACTATTAAGAGAGCAGAGAGACTTAAGAACCTAACAGGTAATTTAAACAAGGATCTTCATAACTACTATATGAAGAACGGCCATAGGTCGATCCCTGCCAAGGACATCCTCAACTCTAAGTCGTTTAAGGCGCTTCGGGCTAGCGCTGGTAGAGGGAAAATTCAGAAAATCCCTGTTAAGTTTAGACCTGCCGTTGTGGGGCAATACGAAGATTTCCTAGAGCAGCTAGCAGAAAACGCTCTACATCCATCCACAGCCGACGCGTATAAAAACGGTAATCTGCATCTAACCAAGGCTAGAGCTGGTAAGTTTAAAACTAACGAACAGGCACTACTGGCAGAGCTACAAGAGAAGGGCGATATCTCACTTTTTAATATGTGGGAGATTAGAAAAAACCAAGATACGGCAGCAAACTGGCTTAAAACTAAAGCTAATGAGAAGCCGACAAAATGGAAGGACCAGGCGCTCAGACAGTCAGCCAATGCATACCGAGAGGCTATGATTCCTGTGATGGAGCAACTTGATCCAGAGATGCTTCGTAAAACAGAGATGCTTCATAACTTAATCCCAGTCTATAACGCTTTTAGAGAAGCAACTAACGGGATTCGGCAAGGTGGTTTACTACCAAGGGTTAGTGACTGGATGGGTGGAGTGATTAACACACCCTGGAGGCTTGCAGCCGAGACTCTTAGAAAGGTTGGCAAGCAACCACAGGCTAGAAATATTGCTCGACAGGGTATCGACATCTTGCAAGGCAACTCGAAGTTAGGCCAACACCTTCCAGACAATAAAGTAGGAAAGGCCATAGGAAAGGGCTTTGATGCAGCTAAGAGAAGCGCACAAATAGCGGATTTTGCTGGGCGTAGTGCGGTATCATCCATCTCGATAGCAGGGATAAGAGACATATCCCATAAGAGCAGCCTGTTCCCTCATTCCATCGTTGAAATTAGAGCGATGGAAAACGCGGTCAAAGACTTTGTTCGTGCTTCCGGTGATCCGCAGATGGGGGAAGCTTTAAGCAAGGCGGTGCAGTCTGGCGATGACAAACAGATTGGCCAGTGGGTGACTCTTGCTAGAGGCGTATATCCCGATGCTTTTCCTAAGCCAATTACGCGTAAACAGTCAGAGTACATCGACTCAAAAGGGAAGGTGATGTTAGCCAAGCCCGAAGATGCAGTCAGTCTCGAATCTGATCTTAAGCTAAAACGGGAAGCTAAAGAACTAACCCTGCCTGTCTATCAGAAAGGACTCAAGCCTCTAAGGTTGTTCGGAGAGATTACTCCAGGGATTTTGGATTCACTAAGAGGGATGCCCGTACTGCCTGACGTGATCGAAGGTGATGAGATCGTTGACGAAAGCGACGAAGCCAAAGATCAAGTCGAAGTGGCAGCAGGGCTATTTAGAAATAAAGGCGCTTACTAGACCAAGTTGTGTTCAGCGAAGAACTCATCTTCTGGACCTTGGTAATCACTCCACAGTTTAAACGCAGCACCACGATCAGGAAACGCTGCGTATAACTTAGCTCGATTATAGCTATCTGCCTTAGCCATGAGCTGGAACAATTGAACAGTGAAGTGATCGCTGTTAGTTCTGCGCCATAAGAAAACATCAAACAGATATCTCTTAACTTCGGCAGGTATGGCCGGCCTATTTGCTGCTATTTGTTCTTGGGGGGTAGTCGATGTGTTCATTTTCCATTACCTCTCTGAAATGTAGCTCTGGATAGAGCTTTAAAAACCACTTACGTTTTTTCTTGTAGACGCTAGTTAGTGTCCCCTTAACGTCTTCTACTACATACAAGTCTTTTTCTACGTCATAGTACATAAAGTCTGCGATGTACTTAACAGTCTCTCTATGCATGATGCCACTTGGATCGGCTGGTGTTATACAAAACTTAAATTCAAACGGTGGCTGTAGCACTAGCTCTTTGATAGCACCACTACGTTTAAACAGTAACAGGTCGTGGAACCTGGCAGCCTCCGCCATACTATGAAACTTAACTACTCCGAACTCTGGTGATTCAACTTCCACTTTCTTGTTTCTATACTTAGAGACCTTCGAACGGGTCTTTGGGTTTTGGTGGCTTTGGGTCATCTGCTGGTACTGTTTCGCTGTGATCAAATTGTGGGCCATCCTCATACATCCATGCGGTATGTTCTGGCACCCACCGTACCGCACAAATATCCTTTCTGTCACCGATAGGATAGGTAATCCTCACCAACCCTTGCTCACGCTTTATCTTATCCTGCTTCGTTCTCTCTTTTAAAAAGTCATCATAGCTGCCGTATAACTGCGTTACATAATCTTTAAAGCTCCAGCCCTGCTGCGCTGTATCAAAGACTTGAACGTTAAAGCTTGCCTCTTCCCTGCCCCCTTTGTAGTAGCCAGAGACGGTCACCTTGGAGTCTTTGACAGTACCTCTAGCCTGGTCAGCAACATCGTCGAAAGCAATGCAGTCTATGATTTTGGAATTGTGTTTTACTGTGAAAAAGGCGCAGGCTTTTTTGTTGTCACGAGGCGGTAAGTAACGAACTTCCGTCACTAGCTTGCCTTTGTAGGTCTTGCTCATATCATCTCCGGTAAAAACGGGGCTGCCAGCAACTAACGACAGCCCCTAAGAGGTAGCTTACAGTGTTTTCGCTATTGTAATGTCAATAAATACAGGAGATGAACTTATGACCTGTCCATCATAACCAATACGCTAGTAGGTGTCACGCCTAGCCCCTGTAAAAACTTCACTCTTTCGATCAAGTCATCTAAGCCTTCGCAATCTTGGGACTTGTCACCAGCAATAATTGTAAAACCACGACTCTTAATACCTTCACTCTTAATGGCACTCTTAATGGTCTTGGAAGTCGGTCGACTAGGCTGAACACCTATCATGCTAACCAGGTATTGAGGATCAAAGCCTAAGACTCTGGCAATCTTACCTAAGTGCCTCACCCCTATAGAGATCCCCTTCTCTAGCCTATGCACGGTCGTAGCCCCAACACCAGCTTTCTCGGCGAGCCTTTCTTGCGACCAACCTTTCAGCAGCCGTCTCTCTTTGATTGCATTGGCGAGTGTTAGCAATCCCTCGTCTGGTGTCTTCCCTGATCGTTTTTTCGCTCTGCGCTTGCTAAGCCTAGTTTTCTTTAGTGCTTCAATTCTTAGTCGTTCCTTGAGTTTTAACCATTCTTGCACGTCTTGACTGTAAAGATTAGCGAGCTTCACGAGTATCCACTGCGGTACAGCACGTCCAATCTCAGCGCTACTAATTGCGGTGCGTAGGCGTAGCGTTTCAGCCTCCGTGCGAGTCTCGGCTATCATCTCAACAATGTCTTTGATTTCCCATCGACCCTGAGTCCTAAAGCCTCTGAGTATTGCGCCTAGCTCGGCGTAGTTATATTTTCTAGCTTTTCTAGTCATTTTATCATCTCCATGATTGTTAGTTTAAACGGTGGGCGATTAACCGCACCCACCAACGGTTGACCATCGAGAGGACAAGTCTGGACAGTCGAAACTACTTAAATGTTCGGTAGCTTTTGAGCTGTATCGCTCACCAGCTTGTCCGTTACCTTTTTGCTTTCAACCGGACTAAAACTCTCAGGCAAGCTGTCTTGCTCTAGCGTCATACCGACAACAGGGGGGTCGATATTGTAATCACTAGGTCTGATGTATGCTTTGAGTTTTTCAAGATGGTAGTTGCCGTACCAACAACCATTCTCTTTACGAAATGTCATGCCCTTTTCCTTCAGCGCAGTGCGAACAGCAACCATATCAACGCCCTTTTTCTGATAGGGTAGGTGGTAGCAAAATGCGAACTCTGACCAGTCAGGCTCACCGCTGGCCCTAGCAGGTTGTTTGTCTAGTACACCGCTACCATCGGGTGACTTGCCGTTGCCATTTGCTCTAGCTTTTAGTTTTGCTAATGCGTCGGACTTAGCAGGACTGGCTTTAGTGGCAGCTTTAGGTTTTGGTTTAGCTGGTGCAGTCGGATCGTGCTTCGGCCTGTTTTGTTCATGCGCTCTATCAAGATATGGATCATCGACACCCATACCTTGGTATACAGACAAGCCGACACCGAGAAACGACGCAGCCTTGGAAAGCATGTTTGTTTGAGCTTTTTTCATCGCCTCTGCAACGTTAGCTTGCATCACATCTGCATCGCCCACGGCATGTACTACGCAACGATCTTCGACACCCTTAAGTCTGTACCATATTGACCCAGAACAGCTTAAGTTTTTAGCGCCTTGTAGCTGAAAGTCTAGCGTGCCAAAACCCCAGCCATGACCACACAACCCAAAGATTTCTGTCATGCGCTCGACAACATGATAGGCATCGATAGTAGTAAATCCTCTGCCGAATGTGACCTGCCTATAAGCTTCTTTAGGAAAAGGCTTAGCTGCCTGTTTAAACTGTGAGGGAACCTCAAAAGTTTCTACCTTCTTTTTTTGTTTTATTTTCTTCTTTTCTGTCTTCTCTGTCTTTTCTTCAGTCATTCTGTTAGCTCCTGAAATGATAAATAATCCCTAATCCCGTCGCATACTTCAACGTGTTGCTCTTGCGCTTCCTCGAACGTGCTGCATCGAACGCAGTGCATATCAAATTCCTTAGCGCCGTCGCTGAACCCCTCTTCAACAAATACCATCGTCTCAAACAGCAGCGGTTTACTGCCCTCGTTCAAGCTATGATCTAAACCTAGAAATACCGTTGAGACTCTAAATTGCTCTGGTTTTTTATCAGTGCCTAAATAAGTATGAGCGATCCTTCTATTATGGCCAGCCTCCATCCACTTACCCCACTCCAAGAGATCTGGTTCAGCTACAACCTCGCCATCTTTTAAGACATAGCGACCGCGATGGTCCTTTTCTTTTATGACCATCGCCCTTAGCTGTTCGTAGTCTAGTTCTTCTTCGTCGCTCATACCCTCACCTAGTCATCATCACATACAATAGTTTTGATACCGCCAACGTCCACAACTACGCACGTAAGCCCCAGTTCTGGATCGTTGCTAGCAACAGAGCTACCGACAACTAAAAGGGCCATAACGCTTAAGCACCAGACCCCAAAAGTTCTATCTGTCATAATCGCCTCTCTCTAATCTAAAGTTTTTGTTTAGGAACGAAGTTCTTGATGCCCTTCTTTTCTGCCTCCGCTAGCACGTCGCAAGTTGCCGAGCCGTCGCCTCTCCACTTAGGGTCAGGAAAGCATTTGCAGGGACCAGCATTTTTGCAGGGTCTTATGCCCTTTTGCTGGTTCTCTTTGTTTTTGCCCTGCGCCCAATCAGGTACGTGGTTTCCGCAATTGTAGACATCATAGCAACACGAGTAATTCCCATTGCCATGCAGTTTAAACGGTGATCCATCTCTAGCCATGTTGTTGTCCTCTCGATTAGTTTAGTTTTAGTTCAAGTCTGAAGCTTCAGGCATTTCCATACGCTCAAGCCTTTTTTTCATAACCTTCTTTTTCCTAGCTTCAACGGCTCGCTCAGCATACATCCTCTGAGTCTCTTTGTTTGCCTTAGCTTTGTCTGGCTTAACCTTTTTCTTCCAGTTTTTGGCAGCGGATAACATGTTGTGACTCAATTGAGCCAACCTTACACCAGTCTTTTTTACTAGCTCCGAGCCATGTTCAAACTCTGTAGCCAATTGTAAGATAAGCAGGTTTTGTGCTTCGAAGCTCTGAAGCATACGGTTTAGCCCAACCTCAAAATTAACTCCGATTATCCTATCTTCATCCCCTGGATCCCTGACAAGGATAGAGTGATTCTCCCCGATCCACTCAACCATCTCTGTGATCGAGTCGAGCATATCCTCTATCTCTTTCTTATCGTCAAAAGGTCTATCGTTATCAAAGTCTATGTTCTTGCTCATATTGTCCTCTCTATTTAATTAAACCCAGTTTTCACTGATTTTACACTTTGGATTGATGGCAGGTCGAGCCTCCCCGTCAATCACTGATTTAGTAATCACAACTGTTTCAATGTCCCAGTTCGACGGGATCTCAAACTGCAAGTCAGTGATTACTCCCTCGATTATGCCTTTTAGCCCCCTAGCCCCAGTATTGCGCTCGATAGCTATGGCAGCCATTGCCTCTAGTGCCTCCTTATGAAAGTACAGAGTGACCCCCTGCGCTTTAAAAAGCTGTTTATATTGCTTTATAAGAGCGTCTTTTGGCTCGGTCAGTATCTTACATAGGGTTGGCTTATCTAGCGCTTGTAGGCCCGTTATGATCGGGAAACGGCCAACAAATTCAGGCATCATGCCGTAGTCTACGATATCATCGGGAGTGACATGGCCGTCATAGCCGTCTCTAGTTAGCCCAGAGAACGCTCCGCCGACGATAAACAAGATGTTTTTCGTATCGATATCAGGCAGCGCAGCTTGTGGCGCAGCAAAAGGATTGCTCTGACCCTGGCTCTGACTTTCTTTGATGGTGCCTTCGACCATCTTAAGGAGCGCTTGCTGAACACCTAAGCCCTTAATGCTTCCACCGATGGCATAGTTCTTGCGGTCCCTCTGATTCTTGGCACTTTGAGCGCCTGCCGAGCAGAGCTTATCTACTTCGTCGATGAAGACGATGCCCTTCTCGCATAGTTCCTTAGTCTGCTTTGCTCTCTCAGGAGTACCTTCCGAATAAGCCTTGGGGCCGTACACTTGATCGACTAACCCCTCTGCTTTGTCCCAAAGCTTCTTTAGGATATCTGCAACATCGCCTCCAACATAACCATCCGGTGTTAGCTCAGTAGCATCTGCTACAGCAAAGGGAACTCCCAATACTTTCGCTAACTTAGAGCAGGTTAGGGTCTTACCGCAGCCAGTTGGTCCGAGCAAAAGAACGTTGGACTTATGTTGTTCCATGCCATCGCTCTGATTCTTGTTGAGCTTGACTCTGCCATAATGAGTGTAAGCAGCTACAGACAAGGTACGCTTAGCCTGTTCTTGACCTATGACGTACTCATCTAGTTTAGCTTTGATGTCAGCAGGGATAGGGACTTCTCTGGTTAAGAGCTTAGCTTCTAGCTTTCTCTCTTTAGCCTCAGCAATCTTGCGCCGTTTCTCTTCGGCATCCATCCGAGCTTTTTCACGTTCTTCAGTCAGCTCTTTCATTAAGCGATGTTGCAGCTCGACAGGAATGAACTTGCTAGCCTCTCTGACTGCTTCTAGTGCAGCGCCAGTGCCAGAGTTTTGATAACCCTCGTAAGCTTGCTTGAACTCAGCAGCTAAGCGCCGTTGCTCAGTCAAAGACGCACTAGAGTAGCTGTCTGCTTCGGCACTGCGTACCACCTCATCTATTTGTGTGTTTGTCATAATAGTCCTCTCGATAAGTTGCCAGTCACAATTAGCATGGAGTAGCTAAAGAGCGCAACATAATTATGTTACACCCAGAAAAACCATGCAGAATTATGGCTAGCAGTAAATTAAATATTAACGTCCGAATAATCATTCGGTGGTAAAAACGGGTTGAAAATCTGTATTGATATAGCCTGGTTAAAAATAGTTCTTGACATCATGTTTTTAAGTCAGTTAGAGGGGGGCTGGGGGGTGAAAGCTCTCGTTCGCTTAACTGTTATATTACATTTGTAAATATTTATAAAAATATAACTTCTTACCTTACCTCCGCTCGATTAACTGTTCCCCATTCGGATCGCTTTCAGTTCGCTATCGCTCACCTCCTGAACTCGTTACACTCGTTCGTATGACATTTTAAGCAGAGATCCGTTTAAATTCCGTAACCTCCTAAACCAAACAAAAAAGCTTAGCGTCGAACCGTCTAATCTGCTACAACATCTAAACCACAGCCGACTAAGTTCTGCCCTACTAGCCTATAACTATAAGCCAATAAGGGATTCATGGGTGGTAACAGATATTCACCGTTAATTGTCTTGAGAGAGATCGTGCGAGAATCATTTCTTACTGCCGAACCGACCCGTATACCGTACCATCCTGAAAAACAACTCTACTTTGAGATATTAAACCGAGCGATTAGAGACTTATCTTTAATCGATCATCCGAAAAGTGAGTTTCGCAGGGGTGCAGACGACGCTCGTAGATTCTTCTTGTGCGAACCCGAAGAGTTCGGATCTATATTTCTAGAAATCTGTGAGATATTAGATCTAGACTCAGAGCGTTTTCTAACTTCCCTGCGAAACCGTGGATTATTAATCGACTAGTCTTTTGTACTCTTCAAACTCCGTTTTAGCCCGACTAGTCATCGAGCCAAGCCAGAGGATCATCGCTTTGATTGCCTGTATCATCTTCACCTACCATTGTTTCTAAAGTGGGTACTTCAGGAGCCGTGGGACTCTGCGCCAAAATGTCAAAACCAAGCTTGGTAATTAACCGAACTTGTTCAGCATTTAGCGTAGTACGCCCCAACAGCTCACAGAAGATCTTACTTTTTTCACAATCTGGATAAGCTAAGACTCGGCCATACACGACTTTGAGCTTAACCTGTAGTTTCATCGTCACCTCGCTTAGTTACTTTGATGAAGTTGTTCCCACACCCAGGTTGTTGACACCAGGCTCGCAGCTCTACAGCACAACGGATGTTGGTGCAGCCACAGGTCCATTTCTTCATTTTGGTTGGTTGTTTCTTGCGGTCCTTAGAGATTAATCCTTTTCTATACAAGCCGAAGGCATCCTCTCTAATGTCCAACAAATCGATTGAGAACTTAAGATGATCAGCTAGGCTAGTCTTAGACCAACCACGACGACCATCTTTCTCACAGTTTAAACCAACCTTCTCGCACAGGGTCTTGAAATTCATATTGTGATAACCACTATTCGAGCAATCGTTAATCTTATCTAACCAATTGGAATAATGGACCATTTCATGAATCATTATGTGTGCAATCTGACTAACATTCGCATTGAGGTGACTAGCTGCAATATTGATTTCAGGTAGCTTGCCTTGCTTGTTCTCCCATTTGTCAGCCCAAAAATGGCCTAGCGACTTGCTGCGACCGTGATCGGCGATGGTAATAACGGGCAAGGGCATCTCCCTTTCGGTCTTACTAAACAGCGAGCGCATATTTACAAAAATACGCTCTAGTTCAGTAATTGCAGGTTTTATGCTATCACTTCTAGTTGTTGCCATAATGTCCTCTCTAGTTGATTGTTTCGACTCACCTCCCTTTTGGGGATTATTAATCCCCAGGTATTTCTACCCTTGTAGCGCAGCTTCAATCGTCTTGGCTAAGTCCTCAGTAGCTTCAGTCTTATCTGCGTACCAAAACTTATCGAACTTATTCCAATAAAATCCGCCTTCCTTCATAGCTGCCCTGATATCCTGATTCGGGATACCGTCAAAGACTAACCTGATTACAGGCTGGATTTTGATCTCAACTGTGCTTGCTTCTATGTACTCTTGTTTCTCAGACATGCTGATCTCCTAATGTTTTACAGTTTAAATGCTATTCGTAGTCACCGACGTGCCTGTGAAATTGCCTGGCAAGTTCGCTATAAGCTTCGGGTGATGCTATTAGTACATC
>Ga0070749_10003160_pt1 | contig 11028 bp, 20 predicted proteins | sample VirMetDEL_Nov_18_FD_75180 | JGI IMG/M metagenome (GOLD analysis project Ga0070749, IMG submission 75180) | Aqueous microbial communities from the Delaware River and Bay under freshwater to marine salinity gradient to study organic matter... | ecosystem: Environmental > Aquatic > Marine >...
AATAACTATAATTACCTAATATAGATACTTGTTTGTTTTCTGAATCTATCACGAATTCGTAGTTATATATTTCTTGTTCACCATTTTCACTAAGTCTAGGTAAATCACCACTACTATCTAAAGACTCCATTAAGTTTTCAATAAATCTACCCACTGGAATTGGTGGACTAACCCTTTGACCATTACACATAAACCTTTCATCACGGACATTCAAGTCATAACCATCCACGTCAATTATAACTTTTTTACATTTATTAAGTTCTAAAAACTTCTGAAATATATTTAATACTATTCTTAATTCGTTTTCTTCTTTCATGTCAATAAATATTAGTCATCGAACTTTAAGTTCATACTACGTGTCATCCACATAGGTTTTTCTTTTTTATTTAGTGCATCAATCCAATCCTTAGCTGAAGGAATAGTGTTTCCACAGTCTTCTTTGACGTGCTGTTCTCCCACATATCGTGTATAAACGACTTTCTCATCTGAGTTGACAAACGACTCACCAAACACCTTTTCACACTCAAATATACCCTCTGAATGGTGTCTAAATGCTCTGTGGTAACTATGTGCAATCCATGATTTAGTCTCGTCGAACCAATTATGGATATCAATATAATCCTCAACCTTTCCTCCGAACTTTTTTACTGAGGATTTTGCATGTAATAATGGATGTGCCATACTTTATTAATCGTTTATAAATATTATAATTAAGTGTTAATGAAAAGAAATGATTAAATACACAGATATCATTGTTGATTTACAAGCTGGTGATACAGGAAAAGGAAAAGTTGCACACGCTTTAGCATCAACAAAAAATGAATATACACACGTAATTAGATACAATGGAGGTGGAAACGCAGGTCACACCATATACCACGATGGAAACAAATTTGTAACTCACTATATACCTGTTGGGGTTATATATGGTATTAAGTCCATAATCGGACCTGGATGTATAGTAAATCCATCAAAACTTGAGGAAGAGATACAAACATTAGAAAGAGGAGGATTCAAAGTGAGGGAAAATCTACTAATAGATAGAAGAGTTCACATCACCAAAGAAGAGTATATAGAAGAAGACTCCAAAGATACAAAGATAGGTACAACCAAAACAGGTAACGGACCTACATACCGAGAAAAGTATAACAGAACAGGAATAAGAGCGGAAGACTGTGAAGAGGTATTTGATTACGTAGTTGATATGTATGATGAACTTCACGGAGAAAAGGAAGTTAAAATACTTTTTGAAGGGGCGCAAGGATTTGAATTGGATATAGATTGGGGTGACTATCCATTTGTAACTTCATCACATTGTACAGTTGCAGGTGCTCTACAAAATGGAGTACCATACCAAACCGTAAGAGATGTACATGGTATCGCTAAGGCATACAGAACTTATGTTGGTAATAAAAAATTTGAAGAACCATCAAGAACTTTTGATTTAATTAGACAAGTTGGGAAGGAGTTTGGGGCAACTACAGGTAGACCAAGACAAATTGGATGGTTAGATTTAAATGATTTAAAAAAAGGGATTAAGATTAACGGTGTAAACAAACTAATTATAAATAAGATTGACGTATTAGAAAAAGTGAAGACTTTTAGACTAAAGGAAAACGGAAACTTGTTAACCTTCAATGATAAAAGGTTATTCAAAGGGTTTATCATACAGTACTTAGTCAAAGAGTGTCCAACTTTAAAAGAAGTAACTTTTAGTGAGTCACCTTATGAGATATAAATTTTAAAAGCTGAAATAAATGAAATTTCACAATGCAAAAAGACTTACCGAAGAAGGTAAGCAAAAAGTAGCACTCGTAGATATTGACGAGACTATTTGTTATTACGAAGATAACAATAACCGTAGATATGATTTATCAATACCAATCCAAGATAATATTGATAAGATAAACAAATTATACGATGAAGGTTGGAAAATAGTTTATTGGACCGCAAGAGGTTCAGTATCTAAAAAAGATTATACGGATTATACATGGGACCAACTAACAGGTTGGGGATGTAAATTTCACGAATTAGTTACGGGAACGAGTCCAAATCCTAAACCACATTTTGATTTAGTGATTGATGACAAAGCCAAAAGAATTGAAGAGATATGAAAGCAATAGTGGCGGTTAATAATTTAGGTTTTATTGGGATAAATGATGAATTACTTTGGAATAACAAAAAAGATTTATTACATTTTAAAAAACTAACAGAACACTGTAAATTACTTGTAGGTTATAGAACAGCACAATCATTACCACCACTAAGAAATAGAAAATTAATAATTGTAGATAAAAGAGACCATTCAAACAGTTATTATTATGAGTGTGAGTGGTGTATAGGAGGAAAAAAAACTTACGAAAGATTTTGTGAATTTTTTACAGAGTTACACATATCCCACATTAATAATAACGATATAGGTAACGTTACTTTTCCTGATTTATCTAGATTGAATCCTGAGTGTAAAATATTTAATTATCACTTTTAAAAATTGACTCCAACACTGACACTAAAACGAGTGTCACCTAAAAAGTATATAGAAGAACCAAAAGTCACTTTTTCATAATCATATAGTAAACCATATATGAGATTAAAGTCTTCCTCAACTTTATCTGTAATACTGTATTCTCCATTTGAAGAAAGAACTAAAAACTCATCATAAAATACTAAATCAATTTGTTTTGTACTAAGATTTACACCTGCAAATTGAGATAAAGACTTAAATAGCTTACCACCAATACCAACGGAAAAAGAACGATATTCCTCAAAAGTATCTATCTGCTCATCTTCCCAACTCATCACCTCTTCAAATGTAATATTATCGTAGTGTTCATATTCAGACCGACTACTACCTTCGTATGATAAATAAATAAACGTTTCACCACCTAAGGTTCCATATAGACCAACTGACGATGGTGTGTTAGGACTAAAAGTAAAACCTAATCTCCCTTTTATATTAATTGTTGTTGGGTTTCCTCCATAGTAATTATCACCATAATACCCACTTACATTTCTTCTTCGGTAAGGTACATATGGATTCCATGGAGAGTAAAAGTTATTGTTGGGGTAAAAATTTGGTGTTTGTATTGGTGAAGGTACAAACACAGGACTTGGCTCGACATATACTGGAGTTGGGTTATTTCGCTCACTTCTTTTTCTTATCTTTTCGTCTTTTTCCGACTGACTAAACAATATAAGAGGAACTAATAAAAATAATATGATAATATAAAACCTATTCATCTGAACCAAATAATCCAACAAAAAAATAATAAATAAACGCTAATATCATTATCGGCCATAAAGTAATTAACCAAAAACGTTCGACACCTGAAACTCCCTCACCTGTCCAACGAATTGTACGTTCTAAGGTAAACCCAATAATCGTACCAACAAGTAGGTACAAACAAATTAATTCAAAGTTAGAGGAAATAATCATATCTTATAAATATTTATTACATATACTTAAAGATAAGTGAAAAACATAGGAAAAAAAGGTCTAATAAAAGTCTTGTTGACTGATAGGAAAAAACTACTCGAAAGTTATAGTAATAATGTTTTCGACATAGAGTTTTTTCAAAACTATTTTAATGAAGATTGTGAAAAGTACTTACAGTATATTTTAGATAATAATTATTTAGAAGATAGGTCTAAGTTTTTAGATTTGGCGTCGTCTGTTGGATGTGAACAATTTGGAATGAAGTTAATGTACACCGAAGATTCTGAATATATCATCAATGAAATAAGAGAACTTTTTAGGTATGATATAGTAGATGACGGCAGACTTCTTTTAGATAAACAAGATTTGGCTAATATCATTAGACCTGATTACTTAGCAAGTATATTAGATGATTATGGGTTGTTCGAAGATTGGTTTCCTGAAATTGGCGTTGATGAAATTAAGGATATACTAAACGAAGAAGAGAAGAATAAATTGTCTAAAATGATGGGTAAAGAGTCCTTTGATTATAATGACTTAAAAGATACTGACTTACTGTCCGAACTTGAAAATATATATAGTTGGTCTTATAGACAGGCTTCAGAAGATGAGGTATTTGAAAGGGTAATGAGTGATATTAAAAGTTATTTTAAAACTGATGATATAAAGTTTGACGAAGATAGTAAGGGTCGACGATTATTATCAATAAAAATAGACAGATTCTTAAACGATATAGTTCACGATTATTACACAAATGGTACGTATGAAGATTTTGATTTATTTTCAGAGTGTAGTAATTTTGTTTGTTTCTTGAATGAAATGAGAGACTATGATGATAGTTATCATAATCTTGAAACAATGTATATTGACAATTTTTATCCTGACTATAGAAGAGTTGAGGATTTATTCCATGAATATTTTAAACAAGAAATAGGATGAGTTACGACGATACAGACGACGAGAACAGATTAGAAGGATTACAATCATCGATAGGCGTACTTGAAAAAGTATTGGAATCTTTAGTTTTTAAGGGAGTAGAAGTCAAACACGATTTTCATGTTGTAGATAGTGACTACTTCCCATATGCCTTGTTACAATTCTATATTGATATAGACAAACAGTTCAAAGGTTCACCTACTTACGATGAAGATTATAAGAATGTCGTTCATGAAATAGAACACAAAGTTGAGGATGTATTACGTTACGCGGGATTATCACCACATGGTGGAGTAGGTGCGACGAAACAATACTATACATACATAAACGATGATTATGTCAAAGAAGTAACCAAAAATTGTCACGACGAGTTGATAAATATTCTAACCAACGAATACAATATACCTCATAATTTACTTCAAGAATACTTAATAATGATACAGTTGAATGATAATCCTGATTACCCAACAGACACAACTATATTAGCGTATTCATATCCATTAACACAAGGTTTTGGTACTGACAGTAGACTTATGGATAATGGTATTGATTGTGATAAACTAAGTGAGATTGTTGATGGAATATTTGAACGAAATGGAATACCTGAGAGTGGGTTTAGGTATCAAAACGCAATCTGTGAAAAAAATATGAGATAATGAAAAATATACCTGAACCATTATTAAATCAAATAGTAAGATTAACGAAAGGACTTGACCAATATCTATTTAACGATTATACGTACATAATCCACGACCCCAAGACGGACACAGTTGTTGGGAATTATTCAACACAAATAGGTAAATTTGTACCAAATTATAAATACTTTATGTTACTTGACTATGTTGGTATTAATTCTTTTGAGGAATATGAAGATACTTTTAATAATTTTATAATACCAAATATGGACTTACCACATGATGTTAGTTTAAGTCCTAAATTTACTAAAAATAGTGCGATAATAGATTTTATTACTAATGGATTTAGAGCTGGATTAGAAAATGGGAATGTAAAAAAAATGAATTGACTCAGCAACAAAACTTGATTATTATTATTATATTGAATTAATACAATGAATGATAGAATCAGAAGATATTGGGCTATTTGGGCTAAATCATTAGGCTCAAAGGCAAACGAAAAAGATAATTGGTACAGTGATAAAGTGGCGATTATCAGGACTCTGATTGTTTTTCAGGCAGTCATAACAAATTTATTTATTATTATAAATATTTTAAGGGGATGGAAATAATACGAGAATTTTTAGACAAGAACTTTAAAACCACAGTTACAGAAATTGAAGGTAACTTCCAAGTAACCTTTCAAGGAGTTGGCGGTCAAGAAGGTTATGTTGTTTTTCGTAGGGCTAAAGTAGGATGGAACACTAAACCAATTAGTCAAAATACCTACTTGGTCGGTGACGCTGATATGTATCAAGTTATCGATACACTAAAATTATACATGGGGTTAGATTAGAATCATATTACAGAAGTAAAAAATGAATTTCAAAAAATAAGTATAGAAAAATTAGAAGAATATCTAAAAAAAGATTAAAATGGAAGTAGATACAGGAATGTTACTTAACGACCTTAAAGACTTTTATGTTTGGAAGGTTTTCGCTAACGACAAGGATTTTGTTAGTAAATGGATGAAAGATAGAGAAGGATTACTTAACTCAGTACAAAGACCAAGTATGTCCAAATGATTAAGTTAAATGTGAAGGTTGGTGATACAATACTAACAGGAAGATTCAAGAATAAAAAGACTAAGGTAAAGACGATTACTTACGATGAACACGGAATGCCGTTAATTAACGGCAGACCCGCATGTACTTTCAGGATAGTTAATCACGTCTAAAGTCGTATGGATGGGGCCATGCGTAATTAAAAGACTCTATAGGTTGAATTGATTCCACAAATTCAATAGTATCATCGTAACCCTCGATTAGTCTTTCAAAATTTTCTTTACCTAACGACAGAACATGCCATTTCCAATCACTATATGAGTCGTCACCACCGACATAGTCTAACGATAACTGAAAATCTTTTTCTGCCGTAGATATTTCACCTAACTTACGATTTAACCATCTGTACATTTCAAGATAAAAATCAACACCAATTAATCCATACCTTATTAAAGATTTTATGAAAGTTTTAATTCTTTTGTAATTACCATCATATGGATAATCTACGTAATCTATCATGTACCACATAAAGTCATCCATTTCTTCAGTATCGGGTTTATTTTTCCAAAAATGCATCATGTCCATAGACTCTGATTCTTCTCTTAATATTTTTTTAATTAAATCTCTCATTTCTTAATTCTTTCAGGTCTCATGTATTTTACATCAGGGTTTATATCGTCAATCACTTTGTAAGCTGAAGGTAAACTCATATTTCCACATTTACCCTGACCATACATAAAATATAAATATGGTTTAAAGGCTAATGATATATCATCATCTAAGTTAAGTGTGTACTCATCGATTGCGTCCATAGTGTCCCTACCTAAAATAGTGTCCAAATCAGGAACCCATTCAACATCGACCTCAGTTATACAATTACCAATTTCACCTTTCACTTCCTCATAAGATTTCAACACACCATCTCTAATTATATCCAAATCATCAAAACCTTTTTTATCGAGAGAGAAGACAGGATATGTATAAACATCCATAGGTAGGACATCAATATACCTTAAAGAAGTTGATAAATCTTTATGGAATCCACCCTTCTTGAGTTCTTCAATTGTATCAGGATTACCACCAAGAGATGGGTACATCTTAGACAAATCAATATTCACAACAATTAAATGTTGAAAAATGGATGGTAGATATACGACATCACAAGACAAACCCATCTTCTTAAAGAATAGACCGTCCAACAATAATTGAATCCTTTTCGATTCTTCGTACTTATCTGATAGATTGTCTTCCATTAACAGATTTCTTATTTTTTAACTCTTAACCATTTTATTGGATGAGTTCTCTCAGGTTTACAATAATTACCTTGAAGTAAATCAACATTAGTCATATCCATAAGATTTTTATCTGTTGATTTAGAATTACAACTAAATATTTTTCGTTTAAATTTATTCAAAAGTTTATTTAACCCTGGTATTGAAAGTCCTGTTATACCGTATACTTTATCTGAGTTTAATTTTTCAGCGGCATCTTTTAGAACTCTTAATGAATCGGCTCCATTACATGCGGTAAATAAAACATTTGTTGACGGAGTTATAATTTTATTTATTTTATCCAAAAACTCTTCATTAAATATAAATGCACCGTCTATTTCAGTGGTTAACAAACGACTCTCATGATTATTATTACCATGAGAACCAATAACTAATTCTTCTACTTTTATACCTCGCTCAATTAACTTATCAAGGTATTCGTTCATACTTTTTATATCACTAAACTTACCTGTAGTTAAACCTAAACGATTGGTTTTCTGTATAAGTTTATTTTCTTTTTTGTTTTTAGGAAATATGATACGTAATTTTTTTAAATCATCATCAGGGTCAAAGTTATCCAAATCAATAGTGGCGAGATTATCTCTCTTTTCACTAATCTCTTCCTCTATAATACTTTTTATTAGTACAACTAATTTACCGTTTTCCATAACAATAAATATTAGTTAATTTGTATTTTCTCGTCTAATAAATGACCAAACCATTAACAACATAAAAACAGATAATAAAATCGAGGAAGAACAAATAACTAAAGATAGTTCAAAAGATTCCTGTATTGTTTCATAGTTCTCCATTACCTAATTACACATATTGTACCTGACTTTTCGACATAGTTAAATCCTTTACGTGCGGAAACAGAATACATATACATACCATCACGAGAGTAATGGGTTCCGTTAATTCTGTGGTCTCCAATCCACCACTCTTCGATGTCGTTACTCATCCACACACACTCACCCCATTTATTAAAAATCAAAACCGTATATTCATCCCACTCAACTGAACTTTCAACCCTCCAACCATCATTAACATGGTCATTGTCAAGAGTCACGGCATTAGGTACATATAAAGAGTTTGATGATAATGTATCTAATGATGACTGACAACTAGCCACCATATGAAAGAAAAGGAAAAATAGGGGTGTTAAAATGAGTCTCATTGGTGTTTTACTATTAAATATGCAATCACGGGGAAGGTGACACACGAATATAAACCAAGTGTAACTGCATATCCAAATAAATCAACATCGTATGGGGACATATAGAGATTTATTTTATATAAACCAACATATTTATAACATATGGATATAGGATATTCTAAAGAGGAAGTACAACTATTCGAAACGGTAAAGAAACTGTTCGGTACGTTATATGCTAAAGAAATTTTAGATTTCGAAGCTTACTTAGGTCACAACAACTCTTATTTTGCTAATAGAGAAGATAGCCGAGCCACACTCATAACGATAGAAATCAAACCTGACTTAGATAAGGTAAACCCAACATCACCAAATTTTGACCCACAGTATTTAGATACAATATGGAAAGCAGCGAATATAGAAGATATCAAAAAATACTTAGGGGCACCAAACTTAGTTATCGAAGCGTACTATGACTGGGATTCAGTAGAGGATAAAAAATGGACGGAGTTAAGTGTAAAGTTACAATCAATAACAGAAGAGATTGTACAAGAAATTATATCAAAATATAATTTAGATATGACATCAGATTACTTTTACGGTTTATATAATTTCGGAGTATATCCTACAGCATGGGAATCAGAGGGGAAACTTACTATAGATGTAGACTCAAATAGTTCATTGTGTAGAGATTTATCGGTACCACAAGAAGGTTCCAAAATGGAAGATATTGTATTCGAAATACTTAACAAATACAATATTAATGACAACACAGTAGTAATAAATAACCGACTGTGTAAGAATCAAGGGGGATAAAAAGGGGTAGGGGATTACCAACCAGCCACAATACGAGAGATTCAATTATTTCTTCTATTTCCACGGGGGTAAAACTCAAACATACCAAACACTCCGATAACAAAGAAAGTCATAGCGGAAGCTGATATAACAACGGCATACTTCTCATCTATACCCATGTACGTATAGTGTCTACCGAATACATAAGATATAAGAATCCCATACAAAACAAAACGTTTATTTAACTTATAGTGTCTCATTACTTTCACCATCAGATTTAGGTGGAAAATGAGTTACATATAAACCACCAATCATAACACCAACCATTATACAAATTACATAAGTCCCCATAGTGTAAATTATTTCTCCATACAAAGATAAAATAATAAAAAAAGGAAATCAATATCTCTTAGTATATTTCCTAACCAATTTAGGCCAGCCACTATCACTAAACTCCCACTTATACTCTACCTTAAAAATGAGGTGGATAAAGACATTCATAATAAGATAAAAAAGAATATACCCAATACTAAGATACAATAAGATATTAACTAATATAAGAACAACATTACTCATACCAATAAATATCAAATACTAATACTAACAGTAAATGATAATAGTCATTATGGAATGAACAAAAACATTCAATCAATAAAAAAACGAGGTTTTTAAAGGTGAAATATTAAATTTTTTGTATTATACTTAAAATATGAAAGAACTATACGAAAGATTCAAAACAATAAGAGAACAAACCACGGAGACCAAAATAAAAATACTCGTGGATATAATGAAAACATATCCAAAGATAATAGATACAATTATCAATAGAGTAGAATCTTGTTTCGGTGAACATACAGTATACTATGTACACTTTAGTATAAAAGGTATGGAGTTCCTAAAAGTGGGGTACACAAAGAATACAGTAGAAAAAAGATTAAATGAAATGAGATATGAAGGAGAAAAACCTGTTATAATAGATAAGTTTAGAGAATATAAATACCAAGCAAAAGGAGCATACGATTTCGAAACAACTCTCAAAAAAACAGTAAAACCATATATAAAGAAAAATAACCTGAGAATGCCAGGTAAAGGGGAGTTGTACGATGTGTCATATAAAGATGAAATACTAAAACAATATGACTCTATATGTTATGACTACTCACATGTTATAGGATTAAAAAGAACTAACTGATATATTATGGAGTGAACAAAACCATTCACTATACATTCTACTTCGTAGACCACTCCCCGTATACACGGGTCGTTATGTATCGTTCATAGTTTCATTCCCCCCATAATAACCTAAGAAGTCTTCCCCCTCAGAGACTTTAGAGACATACATACTAAGGGGTTTTCTAAAAGGAAAACCATATACGAAAATGTAACCATAAGTGATACATAATCCTTCGGATATTTACCACACTTTCCCCCACATTTTACCACTTAAGAAAGTCTAAATTCATGGTCTTTTCGTTGGGGTTCTATAAGAAATTATCGATAGGGAAACGTTGGAGGGGATTATAGGACTTCGTCTCACCGCTACCCCCTTTATAACGCACCTTTTTGTCTGGAATATATACCCTACCTCTATCTCCCTTTAAATAGACATATACAGTAAGGGGAAAACAAAGAAAAGTGGGGATTCTGCCGATGAAATCATCGATTTATTTATTTTTAGCAGGAAAATATGAGGGGGTAAACTACTACCAAAACCCGTCAAAAGGATTGTGCCGTGTGTAAAGCCTTCATGACATTTTGA
>Ga0070749_10003161_pt1 | contig 11026 bp, 7 predicted proteins | sample VirMetDEL_Nov_18_FD_75180 | JGI IMG/M metagenome (GOLD analysis project Ga0070749, IMG submission 75180) | Aqueous microbial communities from the Delaware River and Bay under freshwater to marine salinity gradient to study organic matter... | ecosystem: Environmental > Aquatic > Marine > Coastal...
TACAAAAGCAGAGGGCAAGAACAAACCTTCCGCTTATTTTAAGTAAGAATATGGCCACATTTACTTACCCGCAAAACGACTTTGACAACCCTAAAAAGCTGCTGAGTTTACTTGGCAGCTTTTGGGCTAATACCTACTTAGGTAATGAGCTAGTTGAAGATCTAGCGAGCAGCAATGCTCAACTTGCACAGCAAACGCACTTACAGCTGCTTGAGTTAGTCGCGAGTGTATCCCGATTCTCTGTGCCAGTTTTTCATCAGAGTAACTGGGATTCGCTTGTTATAAAAGAATCGGACATTAACACATCGTCTCAACTAAAAACGAAGTATACGACACCATCTTCTAACGCGTATACATCTCCGGCAGAACTGACTTACGGCAGCCTAGCATCCTCGCGTTACTTTGCAGTAGACGCCGCAACCGACTTAGTGGATGTAAGGCTAATCCTCAACGGCGTTGCAGTTTCCAGCGTGCAGCTCGTTGAAGGTATTGATTTTTGGCACGAAGCAGACAGAAATCTGATTGTTTTTCGAGAAAACCCTTTCGACAACGACAATATCGTAAAAAGAGACATCTTAAATGCGGATGGTACTATTGCCGACAGAGAAGTATCTCTGTGGCTCTACAGAGGCAAGTACGATTGGGATCTGGTGTATGAGCAGTTCGGCTACGCTATTCAGCTTAAAATGCAGTCGAGCGAAAGTTACAGAGATTTTGTAAACGCTATCTTTGATGCCTTGGCAAACGGGACCGCCATAGTCTCTCAACAACAGGCTTTGTCTGTTGCTTTTGGTGTGCCTTTTAGTAGAGAAGCTGTTGAAGTTGTTGAAACTATTGTTACAGATAGCAGACACTTAAACATCATCACGGATAAACATAATTATCAGTTTCCTGTAGGCACTACCCCGGTCGTGTCTGTCGGGGAATCGCTAGTGGCAGGAAGTCCATTAACAGACTTATTGCAAATTTTTGAGCTAAATCGTGGCGGAGAGATTTCTAGTTCAGACATTTCCGCATTGGTCGTGCAGCCGGGCATCTTGGCTCAAGGCTATTACAGCGGAATTACATTTCCGAATACCACAGTCGACGTCGTGGTTGAAGCGAATGTCGACGGCTTCACCAAAGTATCGTGGGACCTTCAAGGTTTCCCGTATGACGTAGAAAAGTTCTGGGACGATGTGCACAAAAAAGGTGTAGCTGCGGGTCAGACGCTTGCTATGTTGCTAGACGTACGTGAAAACCCTGTCGGCCAGCCCGGTGCGGCTTCTTTGCCAGCTACGATCAATCCTTTGCAATTCCTTGCAGACAACGTGCTGCGAAATAATGCTTTTGTTGTAAAAGTCAAAGCAGGCAGCGAATTAGGGTCTCCTCTTTCGTTTATTCCTACGGCACAATTTAGAAAAATTCAGCCACCACATACCGTAATGATCGTAATAGTCGAATTGGTTTATGCAGATTCGCCTGTTATTATGGGGGCTGCCGGTACGAGCACAGAGCCCGGTTACGAGGAGAGTTTAAGCAACTTTCCGTGCATGGTAGCGGACGAAGAAGCTTTAGATGCGAGCAGTTATGTAGCTGAGCGTATCAGTACGCACCAGATTGCCGGTCGCTGCATATAAAGGAACACCTTAAATATGGACGTTTTAACAGGTAACAACTCTGCCAGTGGTCGCGTTAGAGCTAGCAAGGTGGTGTACCAGGGGTTGAAGGCTGTTTGGCAACCTCAGACTTGCTGGAAACCCAACCTCGTGCTCAACCAGTGGGCAACAATCACCTCGCAGCTTTTAGCTGTTGGTAGCTCTAATTACAGAATTTCAGGCATGTATTTAGAGTTCGAGAACGTAGCCTCGCCTGGGGATACCGTTTCCGCCCCGTCCTTTGATCGAACGCGGGACATCACCTATTACGACGACTTGGCAGGCAGTGCAAGTCGAGATTACCTTCGGGTGCCGATGACTGCTGCTACTATCGGTTCAGAAGGCACTGACTTTTCAAACAATCAAATTGCATTTTTCGCTAGAAGTAGTGGCACTACAGGCGTGCACGGCAAAACCTTCTCCGACTCTGTGAACTCAACGATTTTTGGTGCTTCACTGGTAGCGTTTGTGGACAACAACGATGCCACGCAGGACTTGTTATTTAGCAGTTTTTACTTTGATACCGCGGACCAGCAGCTCAAGCTAGCTACAAGCCAAGTCGGAATCGAATGGGAGCTGACCTTACAATAAAGGAGACGCTCAGGGATGAGCTTCGAAAGATTTATCAAGTTTGTCAAAGAGGGCGAAGCTGTCGCCCCTGGCACACCTAATCGACCGCTTCAGCAGTTAGATCAAAACGTCAAGTATCTTTACGATTTGATTGAAGCTGCGGAGCTTGGATCGACCGTTTACGCACGAGAGCAGACAGTAGTCTCAACCTTGCAGGAAGGTCAGCCGGTTTATTTTAATTCGGCTAACCAGAGGTTCGAGCCAGCTTATGCTGCTATGGAGACGGATTCGTCTACCGGGTATCTGACTGTACCAGAGCAAGCACAGGTCTGGGGGATTGTTGCAACAAAACATCATGCAACACTCGCAGACATTCTCCTTTTCGGCTATGCCGAAGTAGACATTACGGCTGCGGTTAATGCTAGCGAGCTTAACCCTGACGGATCTGTGCCTGCCGGGTTGTACTATTTGTCAGGAGCAAGTGCTGGCTACCTTACAAGACAACAACCGCCCGTCTCGGTGCCCGTGCTCAAGGCGAACTCCAGCGGCAGGGTTTATGTAAACCCCAGCTTCGTGGACTTTCTAGAAAACCATAGGCACTACGTCTTTGAGCTAGAGATGGAGCCTGCGGGAGATGTAACGCCTCCTTCTGTAGGCGGCACACATACAATCACAAACCCTGATTCTTCTTTGCCAGGGTGGCTGCCCGCGACAGACGCTATTTTTGACGGAAATGCACCATCAGGAGCCAAGTTCGGCTACAACCTGTCGCAAAATACGGATTTAAACAACGTATTTCCTCCAATTCCGTTGCAGTCTGTGGCGATCACGATGCAGCGGCCTAGCATCTGGGACACTACAAATGAGCGTAGACATCACGGCGAAGAGCTTGTAAGCGATTTAGTGGTAGTCGACCGTAACGGAATCTGGTGGATGTCCGACTGTTACGATGAAGTGCCTTGGCCGACTGACCTGGATAACACTAGCTCGGTAAGTGCAAGCTACGGTGCTTGCGACCCGGCAGGTAAAGAGTACGTCCTAAAGCTGTACTATACTCGCGTCAATTTTGCTACGGACAACTCAACAGTTAGCAGTTTAATTTCTAAAGATGACAGGCTAATTGTAACTTGCCGTGGTACTGTAGATCCGGCATCCACAGGAGACTTAGACATTGATCTTGATCTAAGTCTCATGATTGGAGACCAAGACGTATCAGGTTACCTTGCGTTTAAAGACTTCAACGCGGCTACTGGCGTTTTTTCTTTAGGCCCTGTAGCAGAAGGCGTTTACGCAACTTCATCAAACGTTCAGCTAACTAGCCCAAGCCAAACAACTGACGGAAGCGGTAACACTGTTTATCACGGTCCAATTGGGCTCGGCGTGCTTACGCAAACTTCGCAAGAACTTTCAAGCCAGCTTGTGCGTTTAGACGGGGTGACAGAAGAAGACTACCCGGTCCTTTATCTAGGCATGCCGAATGACGACCCGACAAGTTACGTTGTAAAGTTTGAAGTACCCGCAGACGCCCCAAGCAGCTCAACGTTTACTTTCCGAGCTAGGATCATTGGTAGAGTTGCGGGTACTTTGCCTCCAATGACTGTCGAGTACTACAAGTCTGCAAGGCCGTCCGGCGTTACACCTGTAGATGTTACTCAAAGCTACGTAGCTGTTTCTGGTTTCGACCCGACTGCTGCAACTTTAACTAACATAAACCAGGCAGTTGAGATTGAAGCAAACTCGTTTAGCGTTAATCCGGGGGACATTGTTTACGTTCGAGTCGAACGAGATCCTACCGATGTATCCGACGTTTACGCTGGCGAAATAGGCGTAATGCAGCAGACGGGTATTCTTGCTTCAACATAAGGAATACCTAAATGCCACTATCACAATGGAACCTAGAGTTCCTAAACCACAACGCTCAAAGAAGTTTTCCTTTAGCAGCAGATGCTACTAAGAAAGACACAACTGAGTCGTTTACCATTCCAGACGATTTCTTAGTCGGGCTGGATATTGCAGTCTCTACCGCAATGGATATGGAGACTGGCCGGTTTTTCTTACGGCAGTTAGGGTTATTTGCTTCGGGCGTACAGCTTATCTTTGCGTATGACACCGGCACAGAAGTGGTAGACGTGGCTACGGCTTTAGTCCCATTCGCCTCTGCCCAGAGCCGAAACTTTGTTGTCGGGATTGGCGGAATAGAGCCTTTTGACGATTTAACTGGAAAGATCGTAGTTGGCCGAGTGGACACAATCCAAGAACAACCTACTGGTCTTTTTGAATTCGATATTGCTGGTAGTCGTATTGAGCCTCAGTCCATAAGGCCGATGATAAAAGCAATAAGCTCTTTACGTGTTGTGCCAGCAATTGGCGGCGGTGGTGACCGGTTATACGGCGACATCGAGCTGGTAGCTGGGCAAAATATCCAGCTATCGACCATAGCAACTTCAACTGAAACTCAGATCATTATTAGTGCGTTAGACGGTGAAGGCACTATTGAATCCTGTGTTTGCGAAGGAGTGGCAACAGAAATACCGTGCATTAAAACTATCAACGGGATCGGGCCTACAACTGACGGCAACTTCAACTTTGTAGGCGATGATTGCCTTTCTTTTGAAGGTATTACAAATGGGCTAAAGCTTACAGATTCTTGCTGTGCACCTTGCTGCGGATGTGAAGAGCTTGAGTCTATTACTAGAGATCTTGAACGCTTCAATTCGCAACGGGCAGCTCTAGAAATTTTTGTGAATGACCTTTTAGCTGAAACTACAACTTTCAATACCACGGTGCTAGGTGCAAGGCTTGGCGACCGTAAGTGTTTAGCGTGTGAATAAGCCATGGCAAATACGAGAGGTCGTCAGCCTATTGGCTTTAATCAGCCACCGGGCGGCGGTACAAATTATCCGTTTGTAACACCTTCCTCAGATATCCAATATCTGCTTGGTGACTTTTTCGTCTGCTTTGACGACCTTCTAGATACTTTTGAATACCCTCTCAAAGTTTCGTGGCTTTATGGGTTCGGTACAAACCCTGTTTCGCCCCCTTCCGGGTACCCTACGCCAACGCACACGCATGACGTCATTGTGGTGGATGCGAACGACGTCACGGTGTTCGACTCAACGCAAGCTGATACGTTTACCAGCAGTACCTGGGATAATCGTCTAAGAATCTTAGAGTGGAAAGCTGACGATAAGGTTTTAAGGTGTACGCAGCACTACGAATGGACAGCAGAAGATATCCGTGACGGACAGTCTAAAGTTTACGACGATTACATTGAACCGCAGGACGGTACGTTACAGGCAGACACGTGGTACAAAATGCCTAAGCGTGTAAGCTCAATTCAGGTCGGTCTTACAAACGTGCGTGGGACTGCTGTAGCTTTAAAAGAAGGCTACAACATGCAACTAACTGAAGGTTCTGCAGTCAATATTGCAGATATCGAAATTCCGCGTTTCGGTTTCACTACGCAGAAAGATTTAGTAGCTGGTAAACGATTGTCGAATCGTATCTCTTTGTCTGCTGTACCTGGTGCGGGACTTGGCGTATTTCCAGGCTGCGTAGGTACAGAGACGGAGCTAAAAACGATTAACGGCGTACGTAGTAGTGATTACCAAAACTTTACTTGGGATTCTGAGGGCTGCATTAGAAACCAGCGACCTGTTGGTTTAGTTAGTGCTGACCCGCGAGAATTTTCTTATGCTTCTGTAGCATTGCCTTCTGCAGAAGAAGCAGCTTCTGCGATTGAGATGCTTAACGATTGCCAGAATTGCTGTCAGTGTACGTACTTCGCTCAGACGTACCAGGGTTTGAAACGTCAGTGGTTTCTTTACAAAGACGTTGCAACCTCAGCTGAAGCTGCTCGCGACGGCTATTCCACGAGCCGTGACCGCTGGATTGAGCAAAAATCTATCCGAGAAGCTGACACGCTTAGGCTTTATGTGCGGCAAGACGGTGACTGCAAGATTAGCTGGGGTTTAGCTCACTGTAACGCTTCTAAATGTTGTTTAGTGAACGTGCAGATACGGCTTATATGGCTGTATTACAGGGACGGCGTTCTAGAACAACCGACAATAGCTGGCTATGACTGTCAAAAAACTGAAATAGACGGTTCTGCTCAGTGCAGTGGTCCTGAACCTTTCGTTTTAAGCTATGACGCTGTGGGTGCGTCGGCTACAGGTTCTTGGGACTACGCAGATCCCTACAGCGTCACTACTTTGAGTGGTCGTCACTGTTTTCCTGACGGATTTGATGCGGCAGAACAAGAAATTCGTGTAAAACTGTATGCAGCAGTTAGTTGGGAAACTACGCAAAACCCAGATACAGGCGAAGAATGTTCGTACCCTCCTCCTCGAACGGAGGCCTCAGACATTATCGACTGGTATAACGCGTATGATCCTGATGTTTTAAGTTTTTGGTCAACACTCGGTCAGAGTGCTCGTGCCCTTTTAGCTGAAGGCTACCGCGTCCAAAAAATTACGCCTTTGAGCACCTTAGATGCAGGGAACCCGTACTGTAATCGGTGCCAGTGCGAATAAATATGAAGGATAGCAACCGTGGCAATACGGAATAACCACTGGTACAACTTAAACGAACTACGCAATTACCCTTTAGACGATACTGCATCCTGCCTTTCTAACGTGGACGAAAGGTTGCCTTCTGCGTTTATTGCCGATTTGCGTCTAAGGTGGCCAAATTCTTACGGGCAATATGCGTTTATCAGTGCAGCCTCGATAACTCCAGGTCTTGTTACAGTTTTAATTGAAGCTACAAGCACTCTGAGCAACAGCCCTAGCAACTCTACGTTAATCGCAGGCGTTACTATTCCACGCAGTACGCTTGTGCAAGGTCGTACTTATCCTGTCCAAGCCTTTAAAGAAAGTGTCGGCGGTTTTATTTGTTTCGGCTCCGCGGTCGAAGGTCCGGCATACAAAGGGCTTTTTAGTGCTCCGACACAGTCGTTGATTACTCCGCGAGCCGCAAGGCCTAATCGGCCAGCACCTATACCCGGAATTAGGCTACTCAACGCTGCTAATTTAAAAAAGGGAATTGTTTCAATAGCGGCTCAATCTCCACTTTCTGTCACTAAAGAAACGAGAGTAATTGAAGGCGTAGAATATGAAAATGTTTTAGTTTTCAGGCTTAGTGAGATTACAGATGTAGCTTTAGATAACTACTTAGACTCAGTTTTTAACGAGTTTGGAGGGACGTGTAACGCCAGAGTCGACTCTAAGTCTTGCGGAAATCCTCAACCTATCACAGCTATTAACGGCATTGGCCCCGACTGCGATGGTGTTCTAACCCTTAACTTCGAAGGTTGTGCGAACGTTGGTAGAAACACAGAAGACTGCGGCGTAATCGTAGATTGTGAGTACGGCTTGTCCGATACTTGTGAGCCTGCGTACCTGCCAAATTTAGAAACGGGCAAGCTACCTTCCGAAGTTCCTCCTGCAATTATACCTCCGCCAATTCCTCCAGAGCCTCCCGTAACACCGCCGATTAGCGTCAGCGACAGCGTAGAAACTGTGCTAACGCTCCCTTACTGTGACCTGTTTGACTCTGCAAGTGCAGTTCCATCCGGTTTTAACTTGGTTGGGACTAGCTCGTTTGGCTACATAAGCGATTCTAGTCCGTCGGAGGACGATTGCTGCACCGGGCAAAGCCCTGGTAACTTTGATTGCTTTGGAGAATCTATTTCACTAAGTGAAAGCTGTTCAGATTCGGTATCCGAAAAAGGCTGCCATATAGTATGGGAATACATCCCTCCGCCAGGCCTAGTATCCAGTTACGGTGTACTGACTACTCAAGGCTTCTCGCAGCGTAACGTTGCAATATTTAATGCAGACGTACAAAGCCTGTACCGTAAATACACTGTCGATTTGAAGATTGTTCAAACGTCTACAGGTTCTGCAAGAAATGGCGGTGTTCTAATTAATTACCGTATTAACCCTGACACAGGTTTACCTAATTATCACGTAGCTTACCTAGATATCGATAACGGTAAATTCGGTGTTTATTTTTTCAACGGTATTTCTTTAGTTCAAATAACTACTACATCTATTGAGAATCTAAGAACAGGTGATTGGTACAGGATAGAGTTTTCTTCTGTACCGAATGAAACAAATCTAATACAGATTATATTCACAGCGGTGCTTACCGGCATAACTGACCCGACAGTAAGTGCAACAGTCGAATCCACCGTATCGACGTCTAACTGGGTTTCAGATTCTGGCATTGCTGGGTTGTACGTAGACCGATCAAAAACATATTACGCCTTCTGGAGAATTGACGAGGAAACATAATGACAGGCATACGTCACCCAGAATTTATAGCCGAATTAGAAAACACAAAATATCCGTTCTTGCCTGTAGCTTCATTAACCAACGGCACAGATACGATACTAGAAGGTACTTTTTTAGATGCACACTTGTACGCAGTTTCAGGTACACGTCGGTATTACATCTCAAACGTAGCCGTAACTTCCACGACAATAACAATATCTATTGGAGATTTGGAAGAAGCTAATCGCATGACAGGCGAGATCTCGTTGCCTATTACCGTGGACAATGTTGAGCTTTTTGATAGCTACAACAGACCAGCAGGCGTTTTAGTTTCAGAGGCTATTCGGCTTTCGCTGTTAGCTGGTTGGGGCGTCGGTTCTCATTCTTTTTCCAGGGATGACACAGAATTCTGTATTACTTGTCAGCTTCCTGTCCCGGACGTAGGGGTTTCAGCACTAGAGTATTCTGAAGGCGAGGTTCTTTCAGGAAAAGTTTGGTTAGTAGGGGACGACGGTGTTGTAATTAGAACTGAAGAAACTACGGATACTGAAGGTAATACGGTAACTGTTTTAAGATTTGATCTTGTAGGTGATCCTCTATTCTTGCAGCGTTTGTGCGATCCTTCAGAGCTGTTTAGCCCTGTAAATCCAATTAAAACAATTCGTGTGGTTAATGGCGATTACACGTACGACTGCCAAGCGGATGAACGTGGAAACTTTAACTTGCAGATGAATGATTCTTTAGCTGCCGACGCTGCATTAAGAATCAGAACAACAGATGCCGGTATTTTGTTTGAGGTCGAAGGTACTACAAATAACTGAGAATGAAATATGCCGCGTCCCAACTTTTTTAACGATAACGTCAACAGAACTTTCCCTTTTAAAAAAGGGTCTGCAGGCGTAGGTACACCTTCTACAGGCCCATTCACAATGGCCCAGCTGCCTGACGAGTTTATTGCTGATTGCGGTTTCATAATGGGCCCAGAATCCGGATTTTTGGCAGAGACAAATAGTGTTTTCCTGTACCGTGTCGCTAGGCCTTCTTCAAACGTTTTTGAATTTGAGTTTAGATCTGACGCAACAAATTTAACCGGATTGTCTTTACTTTTTACTAGGAGTTTGTCGGACACTGTTTACGCTACAGAATTCCTAGACAGTGACTTGCCTCCAGATATTTCACAATCAGGTTCTGTTTCTACGATAACGGGAGAATGTGGAGAGCCTTACTGGTCAGGTTATTTAGTCACTGGCGATATGGCACGAATTGCGGATAGGCTTTCTGTAGGTGACGAAATTATTAGGTCGGCTGATGACCAATCAATTGTCGAGCCTGGTCTAATTCAAAACTTAAACAGAAGTCAGCTTGTTGCTCTAGGTGTTGCTAATGCAGACAGGTCTAGAGCTGTGCGTCCTGCGGATTGCCCTGAGTACGAGTACGATTTTGAAACTGGTTTGATATACGTAGACAACGAATGTTTTCAAGGTGAGGTTAGGCTTAGAGCAGGTTACAACCTTCAAATTACTGAAAATGCTTCAGGCTTTACTTTTACACCTTTAGTTAATGCTGGCGAAGGTCAACCGTGCGAACAAGTGCCTTTATTCTCAGGAGAAACCGGGCCGACTAACGGCAACGAAAATATTTTAGGGGGCGGATTTTTTTGTAATGAAGTGTTCCGGACGGTAAACGGCGTTGGCGGACCTTCCCTTGCATTTTTTGCGGGCCAAGGCGTTTCGATAACTGGCGACCAATCGCTAAAATCGCTCACAATCGATATAAACTTGGCTTCAGTTTTACTTTGCCCGCAGTCTGATTCTTCGCAGTCTTGATAAGGGAAGCACGGATGGCACCCACCACACAATGCCCACAAGGCAGTCAAAGCCCTATTTTCGACATCCTTAAATGCGATGTTCCGTGCATTTTCCCTATTCCGGCAGGTAATTGGTTAAATGACGATAGTGTTCCACAAGCACCTGACGACATTGCAGGTTGCCCTGAACTACCAATACCTCTTATAGACCCTGACCCGCCATGCCCTCAAGTTACTATTGGAGGGCAAGCTTATTACAACCAGCAAGGGTATCAGGGCAACCGTGTATTTTCTGGAGGTGTAGTACAGTCTTCAGTTGTGCCGATTGGCGAAGAAAGAGTTTTCTTTCGTGTCTCAAAAGGTGAGTGCTGCGATTACGATTTTGACTTAGATGTTCAATTTCCTTGTCCGCAGTTAACCGCTCTTGGCGGTGGTAATCAAGTAATCGCAACGACTAGCTTTGCTCCTTGTGATGAAGACCCGTCAGCTACGCTTACGATAACAGAGTCGGGAGACTGTAATTACGCTCTGTCACTAGATATCGTATTTCCGTGCCAACAGTTACAAAATCCTCAAGGCCCTCAAGGACCGCAAGGCCCTCAGGGACCACAAGGACCGCAAGGCCCTCAGGGACCACAAGGACCGCAAGGCCCTCAGGGACCACAAGGCCCGCAAGGCCCGCAAGGACCGCAAGGCCCACAGGGACCACAAGGCCCGCAAGGACCACAAGGCCCGCA
>Ga0070749_10003163_pt1 | contig 11021 bp, 15 predicted proteins | sample VirMetDEL_Nov_18_FD_75180 | JGI IMG/M metagenome (GOLD analysis project Ga0070749, IMG submission 75180) | Aqueous microbial communities from the Delaware River and Bay under freshwater to marine salinity gradient to study organic matter... | ecosystem: Environmental > Aquatic > Marine >...
AGGAATGCGCTTCGCTTGTGTATTGATCAAGATCTCGGCGCAAGTTCCATAAGGCATCGAGATGCTCTTTGTCAGCACCTTCGTAATACGCCTGGCGATAAGCGGTATGAACCGCTGACTCCAGGAGATCGATTTCCTCTTGCGAGAAGAAAAGAGTTTGTCCTTGCACAGGTAACTCCTGTTGTGTGCGGTGCCTATCTCCGCTGGAGGCAATGACCAGTCCCGGCATTGCACCGGGATGGGAGCTATTACTCACCTGGCCTGTAGCTGACGCACGAGCTTGCGCCCTGCATCAACAGTCAGGAGTGTGGAGCGATGCCACTCGCCCCATCCCTGACCTTTGAGAACGTATTTGGTAACACGTACCAAATCCTCGCTCTTGTTCACTTGGAACTTAAAGACGGAGTCTTCAGTCGTCAGTGTGAAGTAGATGATGTCCATGGTGTTGAATGAGATTGAACGCTGCTACGTTTAACGTCCAGCTCGACGTGAATCATTGATTCAACTGCTCTCTATCTTCTGTCATTCCTTGAGATCCATTGTGCGAGAACGGTTCTTGCCGAACCAGCCCGAGAGATTCCCGATATTCCGCGCGCGCGATGTCATGAAATGCTGACAATTCTTGCTAGAAAAACCCAGCTTGTGGTCAATAACTTATGCTTTGATGCTTTAGCGAACGAAGTGAGCGTTCCCTTCGTGAACGCAGTGAACTTCTCCTCTCGCTTAACATAACCTAGCCCTCGTTACCCACTCCACCCTTTCTTTTTTTCTATACGCAATTCGCGTCGCGTAGGGTGTTGAAGAAGCCTCAGATAATTTTTTACCCTTTTTTGACCTATATAAGGCTTCTTTTTGTATCACACGGAACCAAAACCTAAAAAGTGTCAGTGTATACAAGGTTTTACCCTAGTTTTTACACAAAAAAGCCGGGGTGCTTGCCCCGGCGTTATGTTGTTTTTATTGTGTGAAGTTTAAATTAAGCGTTTTGAGTTGCCCACTTGTTTGCAAGGACTGCAGCCTTGGCATATTTATCGGGGTCAGGGCGTTCTTCTGCTAGTTTTTCACGTGCACCCGACACAAATGCGTTGATATCAAGGTTGCTTGCCCCTGCTTTTTCTAATTCTTCTGCCTTATCCGCAATTGCCTCCAGGGCAATAGCTTTTTCCATCCGGTTTTTAGGGTGCATTTTCTTTCTACCCTGGTATCTGCGAGGTATTTCTTACGTACAGTCTATATCACGCAGTTTTTTCCTGTATTCTTCCCGTTAAAATACAAATAACAAGAAATTTATAGCTCATAGTTCCAAATGGCGTTAACTCCTGTTGATTTTGCCGCCTATAGCCGGGCAACCGGGGTTCCGGTACCAGAAGATCCGGAGGAACGGGCAGCATTAGCCCCTGAAGTCCTTGAATTCCGGCGTAATCAACTTCGTCAACCTCAACAGGAGTCAAATCTCCCTGGAATCTTGGGTGCTGCAGCCCTTGGCTTAAGCGCATTAGGAGCTGGCGTATATGGGTTAACTCGTTTAGCTGGGCGCGGGCGCCAGCAAGGGGCGCCAGTCTTTCGTGCCCCCCAGTCAACGGATCTCGCAACTGTTCAAAAAACTGTTGTTCCAGAACCCAAGCAGTATGCAACAGTCAAGCCGTCCTTTGAGCCGCCTGCTACGGCTATTCCACAATCGACGGTGGATCTTAGCAATGCTCAAGCAACTTCTAGTGAACGAATGATTCGCCGCCATGGGCGCATGGTTCCGGTTTCTTCTGTTAGTCGTACTCCTAGGGGGATTTCCCAGGCAACACAAGAACGTCCAACAGGTGTTGTACAAACAGATCTTTCTGCCATTGATAAATGGTTAGAGGATTCAAGTTTACTTTCTGAAGTTGAAGCAGAACAAGCAATAGCTTCTTTGACGCCAAAAGAATTGTCTGAATTCCGTGGTGCGGAATCAAAAGCGCGTAACGAATACCGTGGATTAATTACTGCAATTGGCGATGAAGCTATCGCACAAGATCGCGCTGCTGCCGCCCAGGAATTCCTTACTTCACAAACAATAGGCGCCCTGGAATCTGGCGAAGATCAGATAACAGCCCGCGTGATGCGTGGTGTGCAACGTAACGAAGATCTTGATGCATCTCAAGTTAATGACGTTGCGCGTCAAACAAACAGTGTTGAAGTAGCTGCCTCAATGACGCCTGATGGTCTTCCGGTTGACCAGGCAGAAGGTTTAACAGTTCTTGATTTAAACAAAAAAGAAGCTATTCGCATTCCACCGCGAGCCCTTAGCCAAGAAGAATCAGAAGATCTATTAAAGTCTTTACTTCGTGACGCACGCCTGGCTACAGAGGTAGATACTGAATATGATTACTCAGCTGAAAACCGCAGGCAAGCTGCACAAGTTCGAGATCGTATCCAACGCGCACAAGACTTGCAAAATCAAGCTACTCAAATTATCAACGAAGCTAGGGCTGGAGAGCCGCTTGATATGAGCGATGCAGATCCGGAGTTATTTGCAAAATCATTTAATAAACAATATCGGGAAGAGTTAAACGATAAACTTCGCCTTGTTGATAACGCTCGTCAACGAGCGGAGCTTGCGGCTACAGAAGCTGATGAAGTCGCTCAAGATCTTGAGTCTCTGCTTGTTGGCGAACGTTCGCCGATTGATAAAAATATGCGAGGACGTGAGCTCCGTGGCGGGAAACCAAATATTGAAGGAGATATTGTTTACCAGGATGCTGCTGGTAATTTTGCTTCTGCTGATACAGGCACAGTAAAAAAACGACAGAAACGGGGTCCAGAATTTAAAGCTAAAGCTGAGGCATTAAATCGTCTTTATACTGCTTCTGATCAAGATCTGGCTTATATCATCGATAAAACTAGACAAGCGCGTCAAAATAATCAACCCCTTACGCAATTGGAAAATGACACTGCTCGCATGGCATCACAGGTGCTTAGTAAAAGAGCTATTAACAACCCTGAACCAACACAATTACAGCTTAATGAGCTAGATCGAGTCACGGCTTCTATTGCGGCATCACAAAGTCGTCTTCGGGAAGCCCGTAATGCTCGCCCCACAATCTCCTCTGGCCCAGCACAAGATGTTGCTAGGGCCATGGAAACTTTACGCCGCGGCATGGTTGTCGAACCTTCTGAAGAAATTCCTACCTATCCTTCTGTTCAAACACTGCGGACAGGTTACGTATCAGACGAACCAGGGGACATCGGGCCAATCCTTGGTGCTTTGGATGTTTACACAGGTGCTGCTGCAGAGGCTGCAGGGCCAGTTATTTTCACTGGTAAAAGCAAGGCCAATAGTGTCATACAAGGTCCACCTATTACTGGCACAGTGTTAACGTCTGTTGGTCGTTATCTGACCCAAGACAACCCTGACGTTCTTGGTACTGTTTATAACGTTGCTGGTACACCGGCGAATCGTGCAATTTCTGCTCAAGTTGAAAAAAATGCACAAAATTTCTTGGCTGACGCAATTGCTGGTGGACTTACTACTAAAACAGTTGCGCAAGTAGAACCTTATCGCACCCCTGGTACTTATGGAGTTATTCAACGCAGTTTACTGACTCCATCCCTCTCTCAGAAAGGACTTTTGCCGCTTCAACAATCTTTAGGTTTAACAGGACCCGAACCAAGTCAGCGTACCCTTTACGCTCAGTATCAACCTGGGCGTAGTGTACCGGTTCCACTTAGTCCTTTCATTGGTGAAATGTCGGGCGGTACTGTAATTGCCACACCGCAAACCACAGAGATTCCAATTACTCGTCGTGATATTGGTGCTCCAGCACGCAGCATTGATCTTACGCGTCGTGGTGGGAAAGCTCGCTACTACAACGATGATCCGGCCTATCCAACCTATGTAACCAGTATGGAACCTGCACCAATTGGCCCACTCACTCAGTCTCCAGGTTTATCACGTATAGGTGGATTATATGAAACCCCTGTCTTAGGCGCAGGCAATGTTCCCATTCTGGAATTAACTACGCGTGGACAAAAAATTTCATATCCTCGCATGGCAAAAGCCGCCGAAGTACCTACTTACAAAGGTTTTTATCAAGGTTCGTTCTATGGACCTCAGGGGACCATATCTAATGTTCCTCGCTACGGCATCGATCCTGGTGGTGATTGGCAAAAAGATTTAATGCGATCTGCTTACCGCCGAGGTGGTCCCATTAGAACTTACCAAGGGTAGTTTTGATAAAATTTAGAAATAGCTTTATCGATCATGGCTGAAAAGAAAAAGAAAGACAAGAAATGGATCCAAGGCATGGACATGAAGGAAGGCGCCTTCACTGCCAAAGCAAAAAAGAAGGGCATTACTTCTGCTCAACTCCAGGCAAATGTCCTTGCCAATCCTGATAAATATGATGAAAAAACCGTGAAACAAGCACGGTTACGCAAAACCCTAGTAGGGTTAAAGAAAAAGAAAGACAGCAAAAAGGCTGAAGAGTAATGGCAAAAGACGCCCGTTTAGATCTTGGTAGATACATCGATTACACCAAAGATGTATTTGCTAAAAAACGTCAACTAAACTTTGATGATCTTTTTTCAGCAAAGGCGGACAGCGGTACCGCCCCCTGGACACCCAGCCGTTTTGAAAGCACCGACTTGCTTCGCCGTATTCAAACACGTAAATTAAAATTCAACCCAGGCCTTGAGTACGTTGGCGAAGACCCTCTTCAGTTCGAGGTGTTTTCTGGTATTGGTCGTTTTAATCGCCGGGAGGATTACGACTTTAATAACGGACGTGCTTTAACAAAACAACGCCCAGAAGACCAGCCAGGATTCAATCCCATCTGGAAGGATATGTACGCTTTGAGCCCTACCCTGGAGCCTGGTGACCGAGTTAGCAATCCCATGCCTCGCGCCGCCAATCCAGATCCCAAAGGTTATCTCATGGCAACAGCGGAGAACAAAGCTGAGAATGAAGTTGAGGGTAATAAATCAGTTGCTCAATTACTTAAAGGAGATGACGAAGGAAAAGAAGAAGAGGAATCTAAGATCGTATAATAAAAAGAAAAAGATACATGCGTCTTGCGGGAAGCTGGTTAAGTAAAAATATTGGACCAGTGGTCAAGTCAGTTTTACCTGGCACTGCACTGACCGCAGGTTTTGGTTTGCTTGGCGGAGGCCCAACAGCTGCAGCTACGTATGCCGCAACGGATATATTGGGGTCTGTACCAGCAACCTTACTTGGTCGTTATGCGGGAAGGAATATCAAAAACGAAGGGTTACGTAACATGGTAGAAACAGGAGCAAATATTGCTGGTTCTTTGGCGGGTGCCGAACTTGGCGGTGCTCTTATCCAAGGGGGCCAGGCTCAACAGATGGCACAACAAATTGAACAACGTTCTTTAGTTAATCGTCTACCCCTGGCGGAACAGGCGGGAGAATTAGCGTACGGTACTCAGTATCAACTAACCGGCTTACCAGATCCCACACAGTTTGATCAGTTGCTTGCACAACAATTAAGCCCGACAGAAAGGCAACTTCTTCAGGGTGCTTTTGTACCGAGGGTTTGACATGTTTCAGCAGCTACTCAATACTGTTACAACCGGTTTAAAAGAGCTGAAAACAGGCGCTGCCAAAAGCGCTGAGGCAAGTCGACGTGCTTATTTAAAAGGTGAGTACAATCCAAGCATTCTCAAAGACATTCCTGGTTTAAAAGGCGAATACCATAAACAGCTCAGTAGTTTGGGCGTCTCAATGTCTGAGACACCTACTCAGGCAGTTGGAGCCTTTGGCGCACGTCTTCTCACAGACCTTACCAACGATGGGACACGCGGCATCTACTGGCGTTACAACCATCCCTTAGCACTTCTTGAAAAAGGAGCTGAAGCAGCTATTGGCAAGGAAGCGTATAAACAACTTGGCCCCACCAAGACTGGTTTAATTACGGCCGCTGTTGTTGTACCGGCCACAGCTCTTGCTGGCGCATATGACATAACTAATCCCGCTCAGATGTTTAGGCCAAAGGGCTATGCGCAGTCATACGCTGAACCCGGCTCGGAAGACAGACGTGAAACCGCGCAACCAACCCCGGAGTTATTTGAGCGTTTCTTCCTTGGACGCACTGGCCGCCCCTTGAATTACGAAACTGCTAAGGCGGATATTCCCTCCTTGACACCGGAACGTTACGGCAACTACCTCCGTAATTATTATCAAGACAAAGGATTCCTTGGTTTAGTTAAAGCAACACCAGAGAATCTTGAAGGTGTCCCAGAGGCACGGATGCTTGGTTACCCAATTACTATTCCTTCCGTTACAACGGCAGCCGGTGGTATTGCAGGTGCTTCCGCTGCAATTCGCACTGCACCGCTCGTCAAAACTTCCTTTAAACGTGGCTTGGCTGGTGCAGCGGGTGGTGCTGCAGCAGGTGCAATGCTTGGTAATTTAGCGAACGCTGCTTTAGCCGCAAAACCAGCGGAACGTCAGCTACCAACTACTGCTCAATATGAAATGATGCAGTAAAACGTGTAGCCTGATAAAATTAATTTAAACAGAAAGATAAAAATGGCAGCACAATATGCATTCCCAATGGAGGGAATGATGGGTCCTTCAACTCCTATTGATCGCATTAGTGCACGAAATAGTATGTTTGCTGGTCGCAGCCAACAGATGCATCCTGGCGAACAAGTCATTTTCCAGGAAACCCTGCGCCAAAATGTAGGAAATTTGTTGGGTAATGTGGGGCAAAAAACAAGCCAAGCCGTTCAGCAAGCCGGTGCCTTATTTCCAAGAGGTGCTTTGCTCGGTGGTGTTTTAGCCGCAGCACCTACGGTAATGAGCGCAGTTGGTTCTGCACAAGAAGGCAGAACACTTGAGGCTGCCACTACTGCTGGCGTAGGTATCCCCACTGCATTAGGTGCCGCTGCGTTAGGTGCTACAGTTGGCGGCCTACCTGGAGCTGCTATTGGTCTTGCTGGCGGTTTACTTGCTCCCGTAATTGGCCAAGGTGCTGGCGCCCTTGCTGAAAAAGCAAAAGCTGAGATGACGGGCGAAGAGATTGCCGGTCAACCGGGCAGTGCCTCTGCTTCACGTGGTATGCGGGCTAAAGAGCGTGCTGAGATGATGAAGGATGCAGCTCTTCAGGCACAAATCGCTCAGCAATACGGTCCTGCTTATCTGCAACCTACTCTGCAAGCTATTCAAGATCTTCGTCAGAATGACGTTGACATGATGGTGCAATCCGAGAAGCGCCTGGACCCCATCATTCGACAGCGCTTGAATGATCAGATGGTTCGTCAACAAACCTTGATGAACACCCAGGGTCAGAATTACGCAATGCTTGGTGCCCTTTCCACTGCCGGTCAACTTGCAACTGGCGGTCAACGTGAGACTGGTGCAACACTCCGCACCGCTCTTACCGCCAACCCGTACGCTGGCTCGACCCTTCAGGCCCCTCAAATTAGCTTCTGATCATGGCTAATAACATCTTTGGTTTAGGTCGATATACACAAGAAGCCATGCAACCGTCGTATGCAAATTACGGCGGTACTCTTAACATGCAGGGTCTTGCCGATCAAATGAATGCCCAACCAGCTATTGCTGGGCGTTACGGCACACTTGATCCCAACGAAGCGAAAGCATATACCGACATGTTTGGCAAAGAAATTGGCCCCTTTGCTTACATGCTGGATCAGAAGATGCGCTATGAAAGCGACCCTCAACGGCTTAAAGAACAGCTTGAAGTCCTTGGACCTTACCTCAAAGACGTAGCGCGTGAAAAGCAACGTCTTGGGATGGAGTCCAATATCTTTGCTGGGCTGATGAACTTGCCCAACAAATGGCAAGAGGCGATGTCTGAGAAGTACCGCTTCTCCGGTCCCATGGTTGAAATGATTAAGCAAGGCTCTCAACGGAGTATGGCTAATCCCTTCACCCAGCGTCAGTACATCAACATTTGACGGTCATGTCCTATTTCACAAATCCTGTTTTTGGTGTTGACAATGCCGGCGCCTTTGGTGGAGTCGGCGACTCTCTAGCCTCCAATCCTTTTGGGGGAGCTAGTCTCAATGTTGGCGGTTTTACAGGATCAACCCCTGGTTATGGCGGCGGGCTTGGCATGGGCCAGATGGGAGGCATCTTGGGCCTTGCTAATCTTGGTCTTGGCATGATGGGCCAAAGCAACACTGCACGCTCTTTTGAAGCAATGCAGCAGCTTGGTGGTCAGATGCGTGATCTTGACTTTAGCACCAATCTGTTTGCTCAGAATAAAGACATTTTCGAACAAAAGGATGCCCCCCGCTGGGCCGCTAAATTCAAGGTTAATGACCCCTTCTATCGTCAGTTTGAAACCCGTCAAGCTTTGATGAATCCTGGTCTCGCTGGACGCTATTCCGCTTTTGTTGCTTAAGTTAGAGTCAGTTAAAATTAAATTATAAAAATAGGTTCATTAGATATGGCGACTTTTGATGCAGGAGGGGCGTTTGGAGGTGGCCTATCAGGGCTGGCAGCTGGCGCCCCCTTTGGTCCGGTTGGCATGGCTGCAACCGGGATTCTTGGTTTAATTGGTGGTGGCTTAACCGGAGGCGGGCCAGCCGAGTACCAGTTTTCTCCTCTTCAGGAGCAGTTGATGGGCTATGGCTTTGATCAAGTAAAAGCTTCACCTGCTCGTCGTAAGTCAATACTCTCTGAGTTCAAGTCTCGCAAGACAGGCGGTAACCGTGGCGCAGCAGAATCTTTCCTTGAGTCATATAGAGATCGTTTTTCTAATCCTGAGTTTATCGAAAAACGTTTAGCAAAAAGCTATAAAAAACCCGTTGATTACTCAAAGGATTCGTTCCAAAGCATGGCACAATCCGTTTTCGGTTCTCAAGGACTTGGTTATACAGGCGATGAATATGCTTCGTTTGCCGAACGTGCTAAAGGAGCAGGCATCCGTAGTCCCCAGGCATTTGGCGATATGCTTAAAAAGGAATTGATTCAATCAGGCAAGGTAATGACACCTCAACAAGAGATGTTCTCTTACCTGTTTGGAACGCCTGAACGCGATCCTTCCGGACGCCTGACCAATCGCTATCCGGCTATTGCTAAATATACGCCTCCGGCTCTTCCTCAGGCCGTTACTTATCAATACGGAGCATAATTCCAATGGGCTGGAAGCAAGATCTAAAAAAAGCTGCGCAGGGCGGTCTGACAAAAAGAGAAATCAAAAGTATCGCCAAAGATTATGGTGGCGTAAGTCGAAGTGACGTTAGGGATCGCGCTACGGCTAAAGGTTATATTTCTGCCCCTGCCACTTCTTCTGAGCCCACCTACAACAATTTCACTCCTCAGTGGAGTCCTGCTGATTATGCAAACGCCTATGCGGGCGTTATGCAAAATTATCAGACGGGCCAGGAAAATCTTGCGCACATCCAAGGGGGATATGGAGTTCAAGCTGCTCAGATCGGCGCTAACGCTACTGTAAGTGCAGCGGGAATTCGTGGTGATGCTGATAAAGAAGTAGCCAGGGCCTATGCTGATGCCCAGAAATACGCTGCCACACTTGGACTAGAAGGTGTCAAGTACGGAGCAGACAAAGAATCGCAGTGGCGTCAAGCAGTCGCCAATATCGAAGTTAAAGGCAAGCTTGACCTCCAGCCAATTATTAACGCTGGACTTGAGCGTGTTGCCGGCATTGAGGCCCAGTCTGCTCGTGATGTTGCTGAGACAACTGGCAAATACAGCCTGGAATCGATGAAAGAACGTACTGCAGCTGACAAGAGTATCGGCAAGATGCAGCTCGCTGGCGGAATGTACGGACTCTTAGGTTCTATCTTTGGCTAATGTTGTTAAAATAGTTGTATAAACTAGATTTTAAAAATGACTAGTTCCGTCCCTACTGGCCAGTCTGGCACCGAAGACTACTTTGATATCGATAAGTTCCAACAGCTTCTCGATAAACTGGAAGGTTCTAAGGGTCGCCAGAAGCGCCAAGAGTCCCTGGAAGGCCGCCGCAATATCTTTGCTCAGGGTCTTGCCAGCATGATGAGCAACTTCTGATCTATTCTTTCGAGGTATAAGCAATGACCAGTAGCGTGCCTACAGGTCAAACCGATGTTGATGACTGGTTTGATCTAGATAAATACAAGCAAGCTGCAGAGGTGGCTTATAGTTTCTCGAAGAAAAAATTAGAAGACACTGGTGGACAAGAACGTGAAACCATCGGCAAGGGTGCAGAAGAGCAGCGAACTTCCGCAGAACAAGCTCAGCGATTCAAGCAAGAAGACGAAGCACGAGACTACGGTCAAGCGCAACGAGCTTATCGATATTGAGGTATTCGACCAGTGGGTCGATAATCTCACTTCTGCTGAACAGGAAGCCTTTACGGCTTTTGCCGAGGATACGTACTCAATTATTGAATGCTATCTCTATGCCAGATTCCTTGGCTATGGAGGTAGTATTTCTTCTTGTGAGCACTGGATTAGCAGTAACTATCCCAAACCTGACCACCGCAAGACACTCCTCTACGAAATTGAGGAGATGCAGGAAGACATCCGTAAACTGCGTGCTGACGTAGATGACGGCATTGTCAAGCGTGATGCAGGTGTTGCTCGTATCGCTGGCATGCAGAAAGAATTGCGTGGTACTATTGCCCAGATTGAGCAATTCACCTCCAACCGTGATCGCAAAGGGTTGTTGATGGCTGGAGCTGATCGTGCTATTCGTGAATTGTTGACGATCTTTAAGGACGATCCTATTGAGTATCCTCTTGAAGAAGCTTCAATGAGCGTCTGGGCAAAGATGCAATACGAAGATAGTTAATCTAAAATAAAGACATGAATCCAGCACCACAGGCTCAATCTGCTCCCGACGCCAGGCTTGCCGGCGGGATGATGAATCTTGTTCAGCGACTGCAAAGTAATCGCCGTCAGCTTCAAGGAGCTCCTATCGGTGGTGAAACATCTGTGGGTCCTGAAAAGTTTGATGCTTTATTAACGCAGTTATCACAAAATGGCCAAGAACAAAATGCCGCCCCAGCTCCTGGAGCACTTCAAAAAGAAAGAAGCGAAGAAGGAGGACGG
>Ga0070749_10003165_pt1 | contig 11013 bp, 1 predicted proteins | sample VirMetDEL_Nov_18_FD_75180 | JGI IMG/M metagenome (GOLD analysis project Ga0070749, IMG submission 75180) | Aqueous microbial communities from the Delaware River and Bay under freshwater to marine salinity gradient to study organic matter... | ecosystem: Environmental > Aquatic > Marine > Coastal...
TATGCTGATGAAGACATGAACATCAGTAAAAAAATTACTTCTGATGGAGAGCCTCCTACTTTTGAAGATTGGTCTACTTTAGGTTCTGTGATACATGGTATTACAGACAGAAAGAAGGCAATGCAATTGGGCGGTGGCAGAGCTATTCCTGAAGACTACAAAGAAAGGGGAACAGTTTGGGACCCTGACTTTTCTCAAGCTGATGTTAGAAGGCAAGCTCCTGATTATGTTTCAGGATTTATGCAAGAAGTTCTTCAAGAGGGAGGAAAGACTCCTATTACGGCAGACCTTTTAAGAAAAGATGATGGAGATGTTCAGGAAGAACTTCAAAGGATTCTTGCCGGAACAAATATTACAGTAGACACTCAGCGTCTTGGAAATGCAATTATATTAAATAGGCAAGGAGGAAGTGAAGCTGAAGAAGTTGTGATTGACACAGGTTCAGAAAAATATGCAGGAGCTTTTGAAGACACAGGTACTGAGGAAAATCTTAAAAAACTTTTGAATGCTATATCATCTTTGTTGGATGAAGCTTCTGCTGAATCTCAGTATAAAAAGAAAGTTGGAAAGCCTATGACAGGCGCTCTTTCTAGGGCTTCCGCTAAAGCTTCTAAGCAAGCCGGCGCCACTTCTACTACGCCTTCCGCAAGCGGAACAGCTGCGGGAAATTTAATTTTTCAAAATCCATAATAAATGGCTCAAGGAGATAAGCTAATAAAGCTTTATAATCTTTACTACGACCAAGGACTTATAAATGACGACCTTCCTTTAGAAACTTGGGTTGGTGCAAGTCAAGACCAAATCAATCAATTGCTTGACCTTGGCAAAAGTGAGGGGCTGTTTACTCAAGATTTTTCTATTGATGAATTTTCAGGAGCTTGGACTGAGTATAGGGAGGTAACTCCTCCGCAGGTTGAAAAAAAAAATCAACTCGGTACTACGGAGTTGCCGTCGGAAGATGGTTTATCGGAGCAGTCAGGAGACCCAAGTGACGCTGATGGCACGTTCCTTACAGGAGCTGCCGGAGACTTCATAAACGCAACAAAGAATGTTCCTATCCTTGGGTGGATGGGTGAGTTTGTTGATGATATGTCTCGCGCAGGCTATCAAGGAGGAATGCAGGCTCAGCTTGCAGGCGAAGCGGGTGACATATTTTTCAATACAGATATTGCTAATGCTTCCGATAAGGACATTCAAGACCTTATTGATGCTTCTAAAAAACTAGAGGAGATAGGTCCATCGTCGGCGATGATGGAATACCAAAAGATTTCTGAAGAGGGTGGTGGCATCCTTGACTACATAGGAGCTGTTTGGAAAAATCCTCGCATTGCTTCTGAAGTAATGCTTTCTTCTATTGTAGGCATGATGTCCAAGGAAGCCCTTGCAGGCGCAGGTGCTGCCATAGGAACAGGAGCTGCTTATGGAGCAGCAACGGGCGCTGCTGCGGGAGGAGTAGGAGCTGCTCCGGGAGCTGCTGCGGGCGCGATAGCCGCAGTACCTGCTGCCATTGCTGTGGCTTCAGGTATTACTGAAGGCGTATTGACATTTAATGACCTTCTTAAAGAAGACTTGGGGGAAAATTACGACCCCGAAGGGATTAGAAACTACTTGCAAGACGAAGAAAATGTAAATCGACTTCGTGCTAGAGCAGGAGCAAGAGGTGTTGCAATTGGTGTAATTGATGCTCTTACTGCCAAGATGGGCGGAAGAGTTGTTGATGCTATTGGAACAGCTTCAAGAGCTGCTAGAGCAGGTGGAAAGGTTGCTTCTACAGCAACAGAGGCCGTAGGTGGTTCAGCAGGTGAACTTGCGGGTCAGCTTGCTGCGGGGCAGGAGGTTGACATGGGTGAGATTGTCTTGGAGGGTATAGCTGAAACTCCTTTTGGTGGTGTAAATGCAGCCGTGGCAGCAGCCAAGAAGCCAAAGATTATGGTTGGTGGTGTCCGGAGGACTGAGGAGGAGTTCAACAATATGTTGAAGTACGCTACGCCTGAAGAGTTGGCTGCTGCTGATATTCAAATATCGGGAGCCAACGCAAAGCAGTATGAAAAGCAGCTTTCTCAAATACAAGTTGACAATGCTATTCGCAAAGAGATTCAGGCTGCAAATCCTGACCTTAATGAAGATTCTGTTGAGCAGGTATTAGAGCTTGAAAAGCAGAAGCGTGCGCTTCAGGGTAAGACCACGAGGAGCGCTCAGAAAAAAGTAATTGACCTTGACAATCAGATTGATGAGATAAATCAAAACCCAACTAATCTTATTGAAAGGGGAATTGAAACTGCCGAAACAGCTACAGAAGAAGTTCTTAAAGAGTCTGTTCAAGAAGAAGAAAAATCTATTGAGCAGCTTGAGGAAGAGGATGAAAAAGCGTGGCAAGAAAAAATTAAGGCTTATAACGATTGGGACAATTCTACAGATAAAAGAGATGAAGAATTTGAAAAAATACAGACGCTATCAAAAGCGAGAGATAACGCACAAGATGAACTAGATAAGATGGGTCGTTTTTCTTTTAAAGAAAGAAGAGCGAAGCAAAAAGAAATAAATGATTTAGAAAATCAATATGACGAGTCTTTCGAAAGATATTTGGAACTTTCGGAGGAATCTGACAAGTTCCAAGAAAAGTATGATAAGGCTAAAAAAGAATATAGTGAAGCGAATGAGCGCGTAAAAAATAAAAAAACCAAAACTGAGGAAGCTGCGCTTGAGGAAAAACCTCTTCCAACATTTGAAGAGGCATTAGAAATAGAAAGGCAAGCCGCCGAAGAAGCCGCACCTGTAACTGAAGAAGTTGATGCAACTGATTTAGAAACAAGAAAGGAAGAGATTGACAAAGAGCTAACTCAGTTAAGGTCAGAAAGGCCTGATGCAATAAGAGAAGCTTCCAAAGAAAGCGTGGAAAAAATGGAGTCTGTGTTTCAGGATTATGAAACACAAATTCAAGAGTTGGAGGATGAGAAAGAAATGCTTGAGAGGGGAGAGGCTCCAAAAAGAAAACAGGATAAAAGGAAGCCGGGGGTAGATATAAGTGAAGAGGCTGCACCTGTAGTTGAAGAGGTAGCTGAGGAGGCTGCGCCTGTGGCAGAAGAAGAGGTGCTACCATCAACTGACGACATTAATCCTAGTGAAGTTCTTATAAAAGAAGAAACTTTTACAAACACTCTTAGGGGAGGCGAAAAGGGTGTTTATGTAGTTAGAACTTATTTGGATGGTAGCATAAAAACATTTTTAACCTCTTTTGATAAGGATAATAATGTAGTAGATGAGTCAAGAGAAATAAATCTTAAAGGTGAAACTCCTCAAGAAAAAGTGCAGACAATGGTTGTTGAGGAGCAAGGAGATGTTCTTGAAAAGACCGATGAAAAAGGATATGAAGATTTACTTGATGACCAAACGCTTGACCTTTTAGAAGCTGCTCAAGAAGATGGAACGCTAACTGAAGAGCAGATAGATAGACTTTTTCCTCAAAAGCCTGTAGCTGAGGAGGCTGCGCCTGTAGCTGAGGAGGCTGCGCCTGTGGCAGAAAAAAAGAAGTCTACAAAAAAAGGCAGGAAGAAAAAGACTACAAAAAAGGGTCGGGGCAAAAAGGCGGAGGTAACTACAAAGGAATCACCTGAGCTTGCTGCTTTACAGAAGAAACTTACAGGCGTAAAAAAACGTCGTGCAATACTTGTCAGACAGAAGAGGGGTACTAAAAAGATTGACAATGCCATTGCAAAGATTGAATCTGATATTGCTGAGCTAAAAGGAAAGCCAACAGTAGAGGCTGCACCTGTAGCTGAAACAAAAACCGAAAAGCCCGCTGCTGACATTGCCTCTTTGAAGAAGACTCTTACAAGCATGGAGAAAAACCGTGCGCGTTTTATTGAGGAAGGAAAAAATACTGATAGGCTTGACGCGGGTATCGAAAGAACTAAAGCTGCAATTGCCGAGCTTGAAAAAACAGGAGAGCCTAGCACTACAATACCCCCCGCAAAGAAGACTACAACAAAGAGGGGTAGACGCACGACACAAAAAAGGAGGCAGAGAAAAGAAAAGCCGGGTGTTGCTGCTGAGGTTTCAGAGATTGACACGCAGATTGAGGAGGCCAAATTTGAAGTAGCCGTCATTGATGAAAAGGCTTCTATTCTTCAAGAGGCTAAAGATGCAATGCTAAAGGATGACGCTGCATTTGACCCTCAAGGAATGACGCGCATCAACTCAGAGCTAAAGTCTTTGAGTGACAAAGCTCAAGAGGCAAGGGCTGAGGTAACTCGTTTAGAAGAAAAGAAGAAGGCTGAAAAGACTGAGCAAGCAAGAGCTGCTGTAAAGGAAGCAAAGAGTAAGCAGAAGAAAGGAAAGCCGGTTGGTAAACTGCCTTTGATTAGCGGCAAGTTTGTTCAGCAAATAGAAAAGATTGATAGTCAAATTCAAGAACTTACCCTAAAACTTGATAGTCAAAAGGGGACGAATGATAAGTTTTTTAATCAAGGGAAATCATCCAATAGATTAAAAAGAGGAATACAAAATACTGAACAAAAGCTGCGGGCGCTTGAAGAGGAAAGAGATAAGCTCATTCTTGAGAGCAGAAAAGAAAGGCAGCAAAGAAGAAAGCAGAAGGTAAGCACAGAAGAAAGAAACGACATACAAACTTTCTTTGACCAAATGAGGTCTCAGATAGATGAGGCTAGTCGTTCTGCTATGCCCGCTGCTCAGCAAGTAATTTCTGATGCCGTTGTTCAGCAGGCAAGGAAGGCTAGGAAGGCTATTTCTAGGGTTTTGCCCGATGTAAAGATTGTCCTGCACCAAACTCCTCAAGAGTATGCTGCGGCTATCAATGAGGATGGAGCCTTTGGAGAAGCGGGAACATATCTTCCGATGCAGAAAACCATTCACATCAATCTAAGAAACGCAAAGCTAACGACTGTAGCGCACGAGGTGTTTCATGCAGTGTTGTTGGACAGAATTTCTGAGTCAGACCTGAATGTTACTCTCAGAGAAATGGTAGCAACCATTGATAAGGTTGCAAACAAGAACATCAAGGATAAGATTAAAACTTTCCTTGAAGAGAGTGGGTATGATACAGAAACTGACTATGCTGCTTCTATTGATGAAGAGCAGATGTCTGAGCTTCTTGGAATACTTGCGTCGGAATACACTAATCTGTCAGTAGAAGACAAGAGCATTGTACGCAAGTTCATTGAGAAGTTGGCAAAGCTCCTTGGTATCAGCGTGCCTGTTGAACTTACTGAGTCAGATAAGAATATTGTCAGGCTGATGAATGATATGGCTGATGCCTTGAGCAGGGGCGATATTATTTCAGACGAAAGTTTAGCTCAGTTTGGAGAAAAGGGAAAAGGTGTCTTTGGCGACACTATTAACATTGGCTTGGGAGAAGGTGTTACGCTACCCGATGGTATATCAGAAACAGGCGGCACGGCAAACATAGGCAGGAGAAAGCAAAACTTTGTAGGCATTGGCGGAGTGCAACAAATGGCTTCGATTGATGATGAGGCGGGACGCAATATGATGATGAACTATCAGATTGCCAAAGACATGGCTGAGAATCCTATTGCTCCTTACACCGCTCAAGAAATTCTTAATGCAACAGGTTGGCAGCAGCTTCCAAATGGTCAGTGGAGATACGGCATAGATGTGTATGACATAAACACTGACAGGCTTTCTGACATTCTTAGGTATGATGCTTTGGAAGAACAACTTAAAGCTGAAGTAGACTTAGTTGCTTTAAATGATTCTCTTCAATCAGGAACCATAACATATGATGAGTATATAAAAAGACTTGATGAACAGGAAAAAAAGGCAGAACAAAAGTTTCCAAATCACAGAAATGAAATAAAAAAGATTGAGAAGAAGCTAGGCAAAGAGGGTTTGAGAAGCCCATTCACATACCTTCTTGGCAAAGACCATCCTTTGATTAAGGCCTACCCAAAACTTGTTGATGCTCAAGTTTTTGTAAAGAAAAAGTCCGAGATGGATGGGGCGTCAGCTTCTTATAAGTCAGCTCTCGGTGATATAGTAATGGGAGTGCTTGAAGATTACTCTTTTGATTCAGTTGACAAATTGGTAAGCTCTTTAACCCATGAAATACAGCATTTAATACAGGACTCTGAGGGACTATTATTTACTGACCCTGCGGACATTTCTTACCTCAGCACTGAGCTTCAGCAGGAGTTTTTAGATAAAATAGACGAGTCTCTTGAAAAGGATTTTAACACAAATCCAAGTAGCATTATTCCCGATGGCGCTTATGGTGTAGCTCAGAAGATTAGAAATGAGCTTGATAGCTCTGACTTTGAAGCTTTAGAGTTGTTTGAAGACTACCTAGCAGCTCTTGGGACTATTGACGAATACAATCTTGAGGATAGAATTTTTGATTACTTTGAAATCTCTCCTTCACTTGCCAACATGAATAAAGATGAAGGCTTGTTGATGTTTATTGGAGACTCTCTTAGGAGGTTAGATGATAGTGATTTGTATTCTGACTTAAGAGAAGACCCTTCTATTGAGCAAGATGAATATTTAGAAAAGCTTACCGAGTTAATCAAGCAATCTTTTGATAACTCAATAAAAGATTTTGAGCAAGATGTAATTGATAACAAAAAAATTATTGATAAGTATCGCTCACAAGTTAAGCGTTTACAGTCAACATCAGATTCTGTAAAGAAGTCTATGAAGCTTGGGCAAATCTTACGCGAGCTTGCTAAGATTGAAAAGAATGAAAATGCAATAGGTATTGAGGGGCAAATGCTTAGTAGCTCTATTCAAACCTCTAGAAAATTAAGGCACATAAACTATTTGCTTTCTCTTCAAGAAGCAGAATCAAGGGTAGTTCAGGAAAAGCTTTCTAGTAGGTCGAATGAAAAGATTTTAATAGAAGATTATTTTCTTTCTGACAGAAAGTTGTTTGAAAATGTAAGAGATGTTGGCGGATTAAATATTTCATTGATTGATTTCTACCATTCAGGTTCTCAAAGGAGTGCTAGTAGAAGCGCACAAGCTGCTCCATCTCAAAGAAGAAAACAGAAGGTTGCTACTCAAAGCTTGCAGAATGATATTCAAAATGCAGTTGACCAACTAAGGGCGGGTGGATACAACGACTTTGTAATCAAAGACTTTTTGGTTCGGGTTCAGAGGATGGATGCCGATGTTGTTACCAAGGTGATGAGTGGCTCTATTGGAAATGTTCCTCATGCTTTTGCTAACATCGAAGGAGGTTTACAAGCAGGCAAAGAACTCTTTGAAAGAGTACATAGGTTCCGCACTAGGCTAATTAGACAAGAGGCCAAGGGGGATTTCCAACTTACACGAAAGCAGTTCCAAGAACTTGTTGCTGATTACAGTCGTCGTCAGAGAAAGAAGTACGACACGGTCAAGCAGATGGAGGACAAGATTTCTGAGTACCGCTTAAAGCTTGAGAAGAAAGGAAAGCTTGATAAAAAAGAAGTCAATGGAAAGGTAGGCGAGTTTAGAAAGAAGCTTTACGCAAAGCGTGATGCAATAAGAGAGCGTGTCAATCAAGACATCTTAGACTACGCTGCAAATCAGGAGAAAGAAAACAACAAGAAGCCGCTGCGTCCTAGTCCTAACGACATCATGGACCAAACCTTGGACTTTCTTGAGCAACAACCTGAGTTCAAAAACGAGGCTGACACAAGAGAGGTTGGAAGTAAGAAGCAGGGAACGCAGCAAACTATTGCACGGCAGGGGTATTCGACCAATCAGATTGAGATGCTTACTCAGCTTCAGCAAGCCTATGGTATAAACCCAACTGAAGCAGTTTCTGAAAGACTCAAGTACGCTCGTGAGATAGAGCGTCAGCGTCAGCGTGGGGCAGCTAAGCTGAAGGATGTTCAGAAGTCTTTGTTCAGGCTTATAAGAACATCTCTTCCAAAGACTGCATACTCAAAGCAAGAGGTTGTCACCTTGATGAGAAAGGTTGGTAGCATCAATGACCGCAATGCAGATAATGTGTTGCGTGAGGTGTCCGACATGATTACCAAGACCAATGTGGGTATAGTAAACTCTAGCATTAACAAAATGTTGGAGGGAAAATACAGTAAGGTTGAGTCGGGTAGAAGGAAGGCAATTAAGATTAGCGCCGATGCCAAATATGTGATTGATGCAATCAACACATTGAGGGGTAAGATAGACGAGAAGTCAAAGGTCGAAGACATTGAGGCTAGCATTGATGGTATTTCAAAAAGGATTAGCGAACTAGCGGCTAAGCCAACGCTTACAACAGAAGAGGTTCGGGACATGGCTGCTGCTCAGCTTGCACTGATGTTGAACTCGTCATTGCTCTTGGACAATACAGACCAAAGTAAGCTCATCAACTTGGCTGACATTCACGAGTCGCTAAGCCAAGTGATTGACTTGGGACACTCTGAGCTGATGGCTCAGATAGATGCTGACAAGGCGAGGGCTAGGGAGTTCTTTTCCGCAGGTATTCAAGAGGTGTTGGGCAAGAGGATTGATGGACTAAATAGTGCTGACCCTGATGTCAGAAAGAATGCTGAGAAGGAGGCGAGCATAGAAGCTGCAAGCACACAAGGAACACGGGACTTCAAAGACAAGACGAGGGGAGTAGTAAAGAGTTTCTTCAGAGGTGCAATGAGAGGCATAAACAATTTCACAATCAGACACGAGGCCTTGTATGGTTTAGTGGACAGGATTGTAGCTATGTCCGGAGACATAATTGGGGGTGAGTTGCAGACGAGAATCACAGATGCGGTGGATGCAGCGGGCAGTAAGTTCAAAGGCAATCAGCTTCATAACGAAGCTATAATGAAAGCTAAGCTTACTGAGCTTTTCGGAAAGAGCTACAAGAAAAAGATGCGAGCTGCTAGAAGGAATGTAACTCTGCAAACTGTATACAAAAACAAGGATGTTGTAGACAGTGCAAGGGCTGAATACAACAAGAAAACAAATCCTTCTCGCATGGATAAGAAGAAGCTTAACGATGTTATTGCTTCTCAAACAATCAACCTGAGCCCTGAGCAGATGTATTACCTGTACAATCAGTACAAGGACCCTGCTAACCATCCGTCTTTTGCCGTCAAGTATGGCAGTAAAGAGAACGCTGCTAATGTGATGGAGACTATTGAAAAATACCTTGAGCAAAACGAGCCTAAGCTAAAAGAGTTTGCTGATTGGCAGGTCAATGAGTTTTTTCCTAGCCTGTACGACAGGTACAATGAGGTGTACAGGAGATTGTACAAAACCAATATGCCTTGGAATGAGTTCTACGCCGGTCGTATTTACAGAGAAGCGGGTGACTCGAACCCAATAGACCTTTTGGCTACAGACCCTGCTGCATTTAGGTCAGCGGTGGGCGCTAACTCTACAAAGGTTAGAGTTCAAAACGCCAACCCCATCAAGGATATGTATGGCACTGATGTGTTGGCGAGCTACCTCAATGACATGGAATACTTTGCCGCATACGCAGAGCCTGTGAATCAGATAAGCGGTTTCATTACGCACCCTACAACTAAGAAGGCAATCATAGCCAAAGGGGGTGATGAGATTTACAACTCGCTCAACAATTCAATCAAGAAGGTTGCTAACAGAGGGACTAGCGAGTTCAGAGGGGACAAGTTCTTGGATGCAATGAACTCGGTGTTCATTATAAGTAGGCTTGCACTGTCTCCTGTTATTATGCTCAAGCAGCTTACATCTACCATAGCATATGCTGATGATATAGGGATTAGAAATTGGCTTGCTCAGATAGCCAATGTCAGCGAGTTCAGAAAGACCATGAAGGAAATCAAGGAGAACTCCAACTACATGGCTGACAGAAAGAACGATAGCATATTCAGAGCTATCGACGCATACTCCTCCGGAAAGACGGGTGTTGCTGAGTTCATACCCAATCAGTCAAAGGAGTTTATGATTAACATGGCTATGTGGACGACTAAGTTTGGTGATGCTACTGCGATTTATGCGGGCGGTGCGCCAAACTACTTGTACTACAAGAAGCAGTTCAAGAAGAATAACCCTACTGCAACGGAGCAGGAGGCGATAGATTACGCTATCAAGAACTTCGAGAGAGATACAAAGAGAGCGCAGCAGTCGGGAGAGATAGCTGACAAGGACTACTACCAAACATCAAACCCCGTTGTCAGGGCGCTGAATATGTTCCTTACAACACCAAGGCAATACTTTAGAAAGGAGATGTTTGCAGTTCGCAATCTCTACAGAAAGCTTAGGGCGTTTGACTCAAAGGCGGGAACGGGGACGATTGGTCAGAACCTCCGCACATTTGGTATGTATCACTTTGCACTACCTGTTTTCTTCCAATACATTTCGATGGGACTTCCCGGATTGCTCCGGGACAAGAGGGATGAGGATGATGAGGACTTGATGAGGGCAGCGGTAGTTGGAAACCTCAACGCTTTGTTCCTTGTTGGTGAGGCGTTCGGTGCATTTGCAGACCTTATGACAAGCAAGCCTTACGCGGCTGAAAATACTAAGACGATAGGTATGCTTCAGTCTACTATGTCTGCAATGCAGAAGTACAAGAGGGCTGACAGAATCAAAGACCCCGAAAAGAGGGCCGATGCATTTAGAGACTTCTACCTTGAACTTGCATCTATAGGTTTCCCTGCCAACACATTGGCTAGGTTCCATGACAACTACGGAAAGATTTTAGATGGAGACACGGATGATGTAGGAGAGGACATCCTTAGACTGATGAACTATAGCGAGTATCAAATCTCAGGGGGGAAAGAGGAAGAGGTTGAATACAAATCCTTGGAGGAGATAAACGAAGAGTATCGTCAGAAGAAAAGAAAGGATAGGAAAAAGAAAAAGGGTGGCTTTGAAACCGGTGGCTTAGGAGGTAAGAAGAAAAAGAAGGACGGCTTCGACTTAGGCTTCGACTAATAGTGTCGCCGGCGACACTAAAATTTAAGATACCTCATGGCATCTTGCTTGTCGTAGTATAGCATCAACTCTTGGTCATTGTGTGAATCGGGGCGGGGTACTCTTCCGCCCCAACGGACAGAGCCATACATCTGA